>Ga0181559_10003905_pt1 | contig 14559 bp, 7 predicted proteins | sample 011ome_21_FD_133752 | JGI IMG/M metagenome (GOLD analysis project Ga0181559, IMG submission 133752) | Coastal salt marsh microbial communities from the Groves Creek Marsh, Skidaway Island, Georgia - 011508AT metaG (megahit assembly) | ecosystem: Environmental > Aquatic > Marine > Intertidal zone...
CTTTGGTCACGGTCGTGAGGAAAGACGACACCAATCCGAGCGCTTCAAAGGTATCGAAAAAAACAACGAGTAGCGGTAGCATTAGCAGTTCGAAACGAACGGCGGAGACGAAGAAAACAGGAGACGAGAACGATTGGGAAATCATCGACAGTCCGAGCGAAGAAGAAGAAGAAGAAGAAGAGAACGACTTGTATTAAAGACGACTTTTTTTTCTCTACTCTTTGCTACCAGTACATAAATGCATAAACTCTCTACATAAACTACTACTCTCTCTCTCTCTCTACATAAACACTCCACTACTTCCTATCCGATAACTTCTCCACGTCCGAGTCTTTCCTCGCCATCTCCAATTCCTGACTCTTTGAAGAAGGAAACTTGTGCTTCAAAAACTCGCACGCCACCGCGCCGAAGAAAAACAGTAAAGCGACGAAATACGTCGCTCCAAACGGCTTATCGCTGGAAAAGAACACGAACGAGGATACCACGGTCAACACTTTTCTACACGTCGTCACCGCGACCGCAGGAACCGCTCCGAAATGTTTCACCAGCGTCGTGTAAAACACCGCACCGAGCCAAAACACGACCGATCGAAACGTGATTAAACTCAAATAAAACCAATCGCCAAAGAAGAACGCGAACGCGTCCGGCTCTTTCACTAAAACCACGACAAAAACTAACAGTGCGCCTATCGAGTTCGTCATGAACATGTTTTCCGAAACTGATGCTTTATAATCTCTCAACGCTTTATCCACGACGTTGGACTGCACGGCGCCGACGCACACGCAAAAGAAAGAAAGAAAAAACCCAAACGCGTACAACGTCGGATCTTCCACGCCTAAAGATTTGTTCCCTTCGTGCTCGCCGACCGCGAAAAAACACGACGCGATGACTAACAAAACGCACGCCAAATAATCCAAGTAATGGTACGTCCGTTTCAACCACACCGAAGAGAGCACGATGACCGGTATGAGCTTGCTCGATTTCAAAACCGTCCCCGTCGCGTAGTTGATGTACTTATACGAAACCTTCCCGAGAGAAGTGTATATCCCAATCAAAGACGCCGAGGCGACGTAAAGGTGCAACGGCGCTTTCAGAGGAGTAGTGATAAAGAGGGCGTTACTTTCTGTCGCTCCTCCTCCTCCTCCTTTCCCGGCGATACCAACAATGCCCGCGTAACTCGTCAGAAAGGTCATCCCGCTAAAAACCACCAACTCAAACAAGGCTAAAAACCAATAAAACGTGAATCCCTCTATCCGTTTCAAGATGAATTCCTCCGCCGCGCACGAGATGCCTATGCTCAAAACCGTCCCTACCGAGAGGAAGAGGAACGCTTTGGAAGACGTCACGGTGACGTTGTTGAACAATTGGATGTTGTTTTGCGTCGGTGTTGGTCTCGGTGTCGTGGATGCCGCGACGTTGTTGTTGGAAGAGCTCATCTCTTCTTTATCCGCTCTCTCTCTCTCTCTCTCTTCCTTTCTTCAACGCATGTACGTATGTTCAGATATTTCTTCTTCTTCTTCGTAGTCTTCTTCTTCTTCTTCTTCTCTCTTTTTTAACGTCGTTTCTCTTTTTATCTTCCGTCTCACCACTCGCAGCCGACGCGAAGTGGCGAGTCTCTTCTTCTTCTTCTCTCAAAAACGTCGAGAGAGAGAGAGAGAGAGAGCCAAAGTTCTTTTCAAGAATGAAACCCTAAACACTTATTTTTACCCTAATTTTTTTTCCAAATAGTTCCAAACGTTCGAAAGGTCAACATAACACGAGACACACACAGAGAGAGAACGTGAGAGAGAACGAGAACGAGAAGAAAGAAACGAAAGGGGAGAATAGACGGAGAGTTTTTGCGTTTCACGCCGCGCACAACAACACACGCGCGCGCTATATATTTATTATTGATATAAACACGTTTCGCGCGCGTTGTGCGATTCGGGAAAAAATCTCTTCTCGCGGGGAGACGGTTTAAGATATTTTTGATGAATTCAATTCCCCGCAACAACCTCCTCCTCTTCCTCCTCTTCCTCTTCCTCTTCGTGCGCTCGGGGGATCGTTTTGGCGCGCATTGTTCCTCCACCCCCGCTCCGGAGACGTGGTTTGCCGTCTCGCACAACGGTGGCGCGCGTTCTTGGCGATCGGTCGCGGTGCACAAAGATGGCGTCGTCATGGCTGCGGTGGTGAGAAACGGTGGGGTGTGGATATCGAAAAACGGAGGCGAACGATGGACGCTTTCGGAAGGCGCACCGACGGACGCGGACTGGTTCGGCGTTTCCATCGCGGACGACAATCCGGATTATATGATCGCGGCAGTCGTTCGGGAGCATTTGTATCGCACGACGGATGGAGGGATCACGTGGACGACGTTCACGGACGAAGGCGTGATGAAGGAAAGCACGGGAAAGTGGCCGAGCTGGAAAGGAACGGCGCTCTCGGCGGACGCAAAGTATCAACTGGTGAATTCTTTCAGTGGACACATGTTTAGATCGAATGATTTCGGCGCGACCTGGTCAAAGGCGCAACTTGGCACGGGAACGAATCGATTGCAAGATACGGACGGGAATATCATCGGTGACTACGTCGGCGGCGACATCGGGGCAAAAAATTACTACAGTTGCGATATGTCCGCCGACGGAAAATATCAAACCGCCGTGGTATCCAACGGTTTAATTTATGTTTCGAATGATTACGGCGAGACATTTCTTCCTCCGTTTTACGACGGAACTGTGGGAGATAACCCGGTTGGGAATAAAGTTGATTCGTGGCAAACCGTGAAAATGAGCGAGGACGGAAAATATCAGTTAGCTTGCGTTTATCTAACGGGACATTTGACGCTTTCAACCGATTACGGAGTCAGCTGGAAGAAAGTGGCCGAGGATGAGTGTCTCGATGCATCTACGTGTATTGATAGTTTGAATTATCAATACGTCGCTGTTTCAGAGGATGGACGCACGATGATGGCTGCGGTAACGAACGGGTATTTACTCCGTTCGACCGATTTTGGGGCCACTTGGGAATATTTAACCGACCAAGGCAGAGGAACGTGGACGAGCATTGGAATGTCAAACGATGGTAAAAACGTTCTCGCGTCGTGGTCGACATCTTATTTATACATTGGACAGTACAAGTGCGTCTCGGGTACCTATGGTACTTTTCCGGATTGCACCACCTGTCCCGAAGGAACGTGTTCGTTCGGCGGGGACGGCACCGATTCGAGTAGTTGTTTGGCAACTTCATGCTACGCTCTCGCGACCACGTCAACGGGTGATATTTTGATACGCAACGAGATAACCATGACATTGACGTTGCCAGAAGCACTTCCAGTGGGTAATGAGCTTCGTTTTGAGTTGTATTCTCAGCTTGAAGGGGCTACAATCTTCATTCGCGCCGCCGATGATGCCGGCTCAGAGTTGATGAGTGACTCCATGGCGAACAACGTTCTTACATTCTCACCGGGCGAAACGACCAAGCACTTCAAGATTATGCAAACGAGTAATTTCGCGGCGGGCTTGTACGTTGTATATGAAAACACTGTCGCGGGTGGCGCATATAATCTTCCGAATCGCTACGCGATTTATTCTCCGAAAACAATACAAGCGAGGAAGAAGAAAATATATACCCCTGTAATTAATAGCGGGACAGCTCTGGACTACTTGGAGCGGTACAGTTTTATTACTCGGCTCGAGGTGTTACCGTCGCAGTATTTGCTCGATAGCGGAGAAAGTTTCGAAGTGAGCGTTAGTTCAAGCGCGCTCATCTTTCGAACGAATACTGGTGGTACAACTATTACGTTGGATTCGGCGTCGCTGAAAACATCTTTGATCGTTTATGGCGTAGAGATTGGCACTCAAAATTACCAAATCATTGTACCCACGTCGTCAAAATGGGCGGAAGAATACGAGCCTGCCGTGGATAGAGTCGACGTAGATGTTACCTGCGGTGCAGGTTCAGTTCCAGAGCTCGAAAATACGTACACCGGCGCGCAAACAAAAAAATGCATCGCCTGTCCGACTGGCACGGTCGCTTCTTCTGGGGCTGAATCTTTATTGGACTGCGTTTGTCCGTTGAGCACTGTCGATATCAGGTTGTCTGGTTTTTTACCCGACACTTATACCGTGCCCGCTGATGTCTACCCTTGTCTTTCGGCGTCGTTATATTGTGAAAAACGTGTTTTTGACGTTGAGTTGGGCGAGTATCAACAATGCGTCGATTTCGTTGGAGGCGAACCCGTGGGAATATCGAAAAATTACTATCGCTACGAATTCGACAGTTGGCAACTCGTCGTTCCCGGACAGGAAACAGCGACGCTCACTCTTACAGACGAACACTTGACGAAACTTAAGCCCGTTATTGCAGTTTTGAATTGTAAAGGTGTAACCTGCGAATATAACGCGACGGGATTGGATTCGACGGGTTGTTTAAGCGGGAGCATCGGTCCGATGTGTTCCGTTTGTGAAGACGACTATTTTTGGCATCAAGACGACGAGATGTGCACGAAATGCTCAAGGAATCCGGACGGTTATTTTTCGGCTGAATTTCTCGGGATGACTTTGGCTACAGGTGCGATAATTCTGGGCATGGCATTTCTGATTGTTCCTATTCGAGACAAGTTGGACGAGATTGAGATTTTTCGTAACCGAGTTCGTCACGAATTCCGCACGCGGTTCGGTTTATTCAAAAACGAGGTGGCTTCGGGTAGAAAGGAATTACAGTTTATGGCCCAAGGCACCACTCTCAAGGAGAGACTTTCGTATGCACCTCAGATGCCCGATACTTGGCGTTATCGAGTTGGTCAAAGGATTTATAATTTCCTCAACGACTTTGCGCCAAAAATGAAGCTTCTCGTTGGGTTTGTTCAAATCATAGTTCTTTGGCCCGAGTCCCTGTATTTTGTTGAGTGGCCGAAAAGTTTGAAAAGTTTCGTAACCGCGATGCAAATATTCTCTTTGAACTTTGAAATCCTGCCGATTGATTGCGTCGTGCAAAGAGATTACTACGCAAACTTCTTCGCCGCGACGATAACTCCCGTGGTTATTTGTGTTTTCATCATGCTTTCCTTCGGCATCGCGTCTCTTTATCTCTCCATGCGAGATAAGAATAACGAAAGATCTCGTCGTTACATTGGCTATGGCGTGAAAGTTTGCGTGTTATTTCTCTTTATTATTTATCCATCGGTTTCTGGCATGATTTTACAGTACTTTCCGTGCAGAGATATCGGCAGCGGCGCGAATTATTTGCGCTTCAGTATTGAAACTTCTTGCGATACTTCAAAGTACGATGATTTTTCCGGGATAGTGTACTTTATGCTCACCGCGTACGTTATCGGTATTCCAGTTGTATTTTTGTCGATGATGTCCACGGTTTCGTACTCGAACCATTTCCGCTTTCTTTTAAAAGATTACAAGCCAAACTTTTGGTATTTTGAAATCGTCGATATGATTAGAAAGTTGTTTTTAGGAGCCGTGATTATCTTTGTCGGCGATGAGGAGAGTTCTTTGCAGCTCTACGTGGTTGTTTTTACCTCGATGCTATTCGCCTTGATCTTGGGATTGTTCAAACCGTTCACCCGCGACGACGATAACGTCCTGTCTCAAGTCATAAACATGGAAATTGGTTTCATCGCGCTCATCGCGATTGCAATAAACGACGGAGAAGATTCTCTCGGCTCAAAATCTACCGTCGATGGTTTGATTCTCTTTGCGGTCGTGACAGTATGTGCCACGTGCATTGGCTCGGCTTTCTATGTATTCTTCTCGAGGAGCTCGAACAGGTCAGATTTTACAAAGTACGATCAAGACATGTCCGGCGATTTGGACCGGGACGAGTTAAAGATGCTTTTGCGCGACTTAAAAAAAATCGACAGCGACGACGTGTGCGACGAAATTTTCGCCAAGTTTGATAAAGAACACGTCGATTCTCTCGATTTCGACGAGTTCATCGAAGCCGGAGTGTTTTTGCACGATTTGCCGACGCAAAGGTCAGTGTTAGAGAGGACGTTTTCCTCTCGCTCCGAAAAGGTGGAGGAGAACGATCCGTCGTCGTCGAAGAAGCGCAACGACAACAACAATAACAACGACTCGTTCATGCGCGGGTTGTCGAAAAAGTTTTCCATGAGAGGAGTTTAATAACAAGAAGAAGAAGAAGAAGAAGAAAACCGTCGTCGTTCGCGACGCGAAGAAGAGCTACGCGCGGCGCGCGAAGGAAGACGTCTTTACTAAGTTTTGTCGGTCGTCTTACATATTTTTAATAAAAAAGCACAAAAAAAACGACCTAAACCCTAACTAAAAAGCCTCTCTGTACCCCCAAAACGCGTTTTTGGAAACTGCGCGCAGCAAAAACGCACGCTCGCAAAAGCAGCAGCAGCGGCAGACGACGACGACGACGACGACGACGACGACGACGATACTACTCGGTTCTGCTTATATTCCCGTCGTGTTTTTTTTACGCGTCGCTCGTTTATGAACCAAAGAAGCGCCCCGTTCTCTTTTTTTACGGATAGATTTTCCGCTCGCGGAGAGAGAGTTGGTTAAACCGCAACTTTCGCCATCATGGGTTCGTTCGATGATTTAAAGAAACTCTCCTCCGCGCAAAAGAAGACGTCGAGGAAATCTCTCGACGCAGATGCTTCGTTCGAAGAAGACGAGTTACCGCACGACGAACACGCGCTGACGCTCACCGGGGCGTCCGGGAGACGATTGAAACGAGAACTGAGCCGACACCAACTGTTTCAAGGGTTGGAAGACACGCAAAGTCCAGGTAAAGCGTTACGCGTCGTTACTTTTCTCTCTCTCTCTCTCTCTTTCTCTTTGTGTGTGTTTCTCTTTCGATCGAATGATCACTGACGCGCGCGCTCTCGAAACGAAACGAAACGAAACGAAACAGAAACGACGCCCGGCGGAACGCTCACGGCGGAAGCGGCGCAAACGCTCAACCCGAACGCGAATATCGTCTCGGGTGTAGGTGGGAGAGATGACGTTTCCTCGCGAGATCAGCAGCAGCAACAGCAACGGGATAAGGTGGATAACAAAAACAATAAAAACGACGCGAATGGTGGGGGGTTGCAGCATGCGCCGTCATTAGCGCAGATTTTCGGAACGACGTCGTTGTCGAACTCGCCGGGGGCGGGTATGGAGCGATCGAGCAGCCCGTCTTTGTCGCCGCAGCACAAGCAAATGCTCAGAGAGTACACGATGAATAAGAACAGAGAGAATAATAACAATAACGTGAATAGAAGTAGCGCTTCGAATTCACATCACGCGAACACTTTGTCCGGGGCGTCGAGTAAATTCTTAGCCGAGGAGATTCGGCACATGCGAGACGATCCATCCAAGGATAAAAAGACAAAATCGACGACGATTCGCGAAGGCGAAGAAATGGAGATGTCACCAGATGGAACGACGATGGTGAAGAAGAAGAAGAAGAAAGAGGTGGACGAAGTTTTGGACCAAGGCCAACGACGATTGGCGTTGAGATCGGTGCAAAGAACGACGGAAGATTTGCTGTTGATCTCGGACGCGTTGAAGACGAAGGAGGCGACGTTGGGGTCCTTACCGACCCGTCTGGGTAAAGGATTAGAGCTCATCAAAGATAACATCACGCGCATTCATCGGTCGGAGGGTTTACTCTCGAGAAAAAAAGTCGCCATGGGAAGAGTCAACAGATACGAGTTACTGAGAGAAACGTTTCGAAACGCCGGCGATGACGGGCGATCGGAAAAAGGCGAATCCGAAGCCGGCGAAGATTTGTACGCAAAGTTCACGCCGAGGAAGGTGAAAGTGAAATCGAAGAAAAAATTAATCATCACGGCCATTTTAACCGGCATCGCGTTGGTTTTGTTGTGTTGCACGACGGTTTTTGTCAAACAGTACGAGGAAGATTACGTCTTGTTGGTCGCGCCGGCGTCGTCGCACGAAATCGTCGAGCTGCACGAACACGCGGAGATTTCGAAGAAACAAATATCGCACGCGAGTAAAGGGATGATGGAGGTAAAATTAGGCGCGAGCGAGTGTCACGCGCATCACACGACAGATGTTCCGGCGTATTATTTGCACTCGCAAATACGACAAGGCGACGTGGTTTTAGCCGCTTTGGACGATATAACGTTAAATGATTTAGGAAGCTCCGACGACGACGGTTCTTCCTCGGCGGCGCACAGAGAAGTTGGATATCGAAGGGCGTTGCTTTCGGCGTCGGCTGGCGGGCCCGGACCTTCGGTTGAAAAGACTCTGTACAACATTTTGAGCGACTATAAGAAATCCAACGGCGACGTATACATCACGGTCAGCACAAACTGCCCGGAAAACGTCTCCGTTCGAGCGACGATACGAGACGTCGGCTTGGTTGGCATCGGTCAACAGTGGATCGCGTTGGTCTTGTTAATCAGCGTTTTTGGTTTAATCATCGTCGAAGTCATACACCGAACCTTGGTCGCCTTTATCGGCGCCGCCGCGGTCTTGTACGTTTTGGCGTTAGAACACCGATTTCCATCCGTTGCGAAGATTATTCAGTGGATGGACCACGAAACGTTGGCGTTGCTTTGGGGCATGATGGTCATCGTGGCGTTGCTCGCTCGATCCGGGGTGTTTGAATTCCTCTCGGTTCGTTTAATCGAGTTGTCGAGATGCGACATGTGGCGCTTAACGTGGATGCTCATGCTTTTCGATTGCGTGTTGTCTGCGTTTTTGGACAACGTAACGACGATGCTTTTGTTAGCGCCCGTGATTATTTCCTTGTGCAAAGCGTTAAAGATCGATCCGAGACCTCTGCTACTTCCGTTGGCTTTATTCGGTAACATCGGCGGCGCCGCGACGATGATTGGTGATCCGCCGAACATCATCGTCGGAAATGCGTTAAAAGAGTACATCGATTTTAACGATTTCTTACAAGTCATGGCCCCGGGCGTCGTCTTAACCGTCCCGCTCGTTTTGCTCTTCGTTCGATGGCACTACGGGAAAGAGTTCTACTCGCAAAGATTGGTTGTGGATTTAGACAAAATGAAACGAGACTATCCGATTCGCGACATGCCTTTATTGATTCGATCCGGCATCGTCTTGTGTTTCGTCATCGTTTTGTTCTTCTTACACCCGGTGATTCACTTTTCACCGTCCTATGCCGCGTTATTCGGCGCAATCGCGGTGCTTCTAACAGGACCGGAGCACGATTTCGAACACGCCTTGGAAAAAGTCGAATGGGATTCGCTCTTATTCTTCGCCGGCTTGTTCGTCTTCACGGAAGGCGTCGCCGAACTTGGATTATTGCGCGAAATCTCCGACGCGCTATCCTCTCTGATCGAGATGGTCCCGGTCGACAAGCGCTCGCAAGTCGCCATCGTCCTCGTCCAGGTCGTCGCGGCCGTCGCGTCCGCGTTCGTCGATAACATCCCGTTCACGACCACCATGTTACCCGTCATCGTTCAAATCGCCGAAAACGTCGAAGGCGTCCACATCAAAGGTTTAGGATGGGCGTTATGTTTCGGCGCCGATTTCGGAGGGATGGGTACCCTCATCGGCGCGAGCGCGAACATCGTCATGGCTGGCATCGCGCACGAAGCCGGTTTCCACGTCACGTTTGGTCAGTTTTTCAAGATTGGCTTCCCGGCGATGTGGATTTCGCTCGTCGTGAGCGTCTGTTATTTGTGCATGATGGAAGGCGTCGGCGCGTTGGAGTAAAGTATTATTATTATTGTTATTATTTCTATCATCATCATCATCATCATCGTCACGATGATGATGATTTAAGTGTCTATATTTATATATGTATCGACGACACTCGTGAGTATCACGTCTCTCATCAATCTCAAGTGCGCGCGTATCTTCTTTTACTCTCTCAACACGAAAATATCTCACAAATCGGGCTCGCTTTTGCGCGTACTCTTTCAATCTCCGAAATAGAAAAACACCTCTCGTCAAAATCACCGTCATGTCTCTGTCTCTCGCCGCTTTCACTCTTCGCTCTGGCGTGACTTTGAGTCGATCGTCGAGCAGCGCGTCGTCGTCGTCTTCCGGTCGATCTTCGTCTCTCCGCGTCGTCGTCAAAGCATCGAGCAGCGAAGAAGAAGACGTCGTCGTCGTCGAAATGAATAACAAAACGAAACGAAGAACCTTCGCGCTCGTCGCCGCGCTGTGCGTTACTTCCTCCTCCTTTACCGCGCCGTCTGCGTTCGCGTTGGAAGCGAACGAGCAAACCGATTCGCAATTCGTGCAAAACTTGCTTCAAAAGACAAACGAAAAGAAAGAGGAGAGAGCGAAGGAGAGACTCGAAGAGTATTCTAAAAAGAACTTTAAAGATTACCTGGCGTTCGTGGATAACGGACGCGCGGCGCGAACGGAGAACGACGTCAAGATTAAAGAGTGGTTAGAGAAGAACAAGTAGTAGAAAAGATGCGATTTAAATGTGAATTATTACTCGCGAAGAAGAAGAAGAAATCTTGATCTTGATCTCTCTCTCTCTCTCGCGCGCGCGCGCTTCTCTCTCGCACGCGAGAGACGCAAACACAACCCTCCTTTCTCTCTCGATTATTTTTATGATCGACGACTACTGCTGCCCTCCACACCCTCTCACCGCGCGAATTAGTATTATTAATGGTATCTCGTGAGTATTAGTCTCTGGTCGCGCCGCTTCGAATCTCCTTCGCTTTCTCTTCGAACGCTTTCAACCCTTCGGCTTCGGATCCGGCTTCGCCTAAAGCTCTGACCAACGCCGAGCCGACGATGACGCCGTCGGCGCCCCACTCGACGATTTGTTTCGCGTGCCCGGCGTTGGAGACGCCAAAACCAACCGCGATCGGTTCGTCCGTGACTGTTCGCAAATCCGCGACTAACTCTTCGACTCTCGACGCGACGTTGGTTTGCATCCCGGTCACGCCGGTGACGGAAACCAAGTAGACGAAACCTTTCGTGTTTTGCGCGATTTGTCGAGCGCGCTCCGTCGGCGTCGTCGGCGTGGATAACAACACCAAATCGATGCCGTATTTCGCGCAAATCTTGCTCGTCTCGTACGTTTCCTCCAACGGCACGTCCGGAATCAACAGCCCTCTCGCTCCGGCGTCGGCGATTTGTTGCACAAACTTCTCCACGCCTCTCTGATAAATCGGATTGAAATACGTAAACATCACGATCGGCGCTTTCACCCCGTTCCCATTATCGATCGCCTTCTTCGCCATCGCGATCACTTTATCTAACGTCGCCCCGTTTTCCAAAGCCCGCGTCGCCGCCGCCTGAATAACCGGCCCGTCCGCCAGCGGATCCGAATACGGCACTCCCAACTCGATGATATCCGCTCCACTCGCGTCTAAAATCTTCAAAGCTTTCTCCGTGGCCTCTAAATTTGGATCTCCAGCCACGACGAACGGGATGAACGCGATTTTGTTTTCCGATTTTAACTTTGAGAACGTTTCGCCGATGGTTTTCACGCCCGCTTGCGCCTTTGTCCTCCTCGTGATGGTGATGGTTTTGCTCGTTTTCATTCTCTGTTGTCTCTTGTAAAACCCGCTCGTGCTCGGCGTAAAAGAAGAAGAAGAAGAAGAAGAGGAACTAATCGTCGCCGTCGCGGTTGCAACTGCTCGCATTATTATGTGTGCTCGTTACGTCTCTGCGTTTGCGCGTTATAATCGATATTATATCGATATCCCCGATTGGATAAAACGAGGACCCTTAAAAGAGAGAAAGAGTGCGATTCTTCTTTTTGGATTGTCTGTTGTGCGCGCTATTCGCTTTAGAAGAAAAGAAGAAGAAGAAGATCTCTATCTCGTCCGACGACTCTCTCTCTCTCTCTCTCTGTTCTTCTCTGTTTTCTTTTTCTTTTTGCCTCTGCGCGTCGGCGTCGTGTTGTGCGTGTTTGCGCGGGCGCGTTTTTGCTGCTTTTGTTGCGGGGGAAAATAAAATGTAACTGTGGATTAGGGTTTAGGGTTTAGGGTGTCCTTCTTTGAATTCTCATCATAAATTTCCCCAAAACGCAACAAACAAACACCGCGCGCGTTCCCTTTTCAAAGAGCACGGGCAAACGCAAAAAAGAGTAGTCGATATCGATAGAAAGAACAACGAAATGGTCCGTCGTTGTTCTCCCTCTTCGACGCGCAAGTCATTCCTTCTCGCCGTCTTTCTCGCCATCGCTTTCTTCGATTTCTCCTTTTTCGATGACGGGGGAATGAAGACAGTTTTAGCGCAAGAAGCCGACGACGACGCGGCAGCGACCGCATCGACTGGTAACGGCGCGATCGAAGTCACCCCGACTGAATTCCGAGCGAAACTCGCCCAAATGTCTTCGAACGAAAAGTATTTCGCGAAGTTTTACGCGCCGTGGTGCGGACACTGTAAATCCATGGCGGCAGATTGGGACGCACTGGCCAAGGAAGAGACAGAGGTGAAGCTCTTCTCGGTGGACGCGTCGGTACAATCCGAAGCCGCCGTCTCGCAAGAGTTTGAAATCAAAAGTTTCCCGACGATTATGTTCTTTGAAGACGGGAAAATGTTCCCGTATTCGGGAGGCGCGCGTACGAAAGACGCTTTGGGGACGTTCGCGCGCTCGAAGAAGGCGAAGAAGGACGCGAGGACGTTTTCGTTTAAAGGCGAGAGTTTCAAGTTGCAACAACCGGGGATGCACGTTCGCGCGAAAAAGTATTGGGAGGAATCCGTGCAAGTGATCAAGCAGGTGTATAAGCATAAGCCGGGCGCGGCGTACGTGTTGTATGGCGCGGGATTGCTCACGGGCGTTTGCTTCGCGAGTTTGTTCTTCGCGGTTACGACGCGAGGCGGCGGTAAAAAGGCGGCTTCGACGAAAACAGCCGCCGCCGCGAAAAGTAAAGGCTCGGCGAAGAAGACGAATTAAAAAGAAGATGAAGATGAAGTGAAAAACGTCGGAGGGAGAGAGAGAGAGAGAGAGAGAGAGAGAGGGGACGTGAGGAAGAAGGATTCACGTGTGACACTTTCTAATGTTATATATATTACACTGTAAAGATTCATTTTTTTATCTACAAGACACTCATTTTTTATATGTAATTCGTTTGGTCCGCTCGCCCGTCGATCAAAACAAAATCATTGCTTTGACGGCGGCGATGGCTACGGCAACGACGAGGAGGGCGATTCGAAGAACTCGTTCAATTTTATCTTCATCGCCTCGCGATATAGCAACGGCGTGACAGATCGAGCTGCGTTTTGGACCATAGATATTAGCTTATTCATCAGAGGCTTTGAGCCGCTTTTATCGTCGTTGCTACTATTCTTTATGCGTACGTCGTCTCCATCGTCTGCTTCCTCCTCTTCTTTTTCCGTCGGAACGTCATCGTCTTTTCCTTCGCCTTCTTCTTCTTCTTCTTCTTCTTCTTCTTCTTCAGCAAATTTCAACATTTTCGTCACCTTCGTTTCATGGAACGCGTTCCCGTTGATCAAAGGCAAATCCAATAAACTTTCTTTTCTTTTCTTTGATTTTATCGCTTCCAATAACCGATCGACGCGATCGAGCGCTGGTTGTAGGACATCACTCGTTGTTGTTGTTGTTATCATCTTCATCGGCGCAGCCGCGGCGGTAGCGTTCATTTTTTCGCACTCCTCTTCAATCACCAGCGAATGCACACTGTCCATGGAGTGCGGTCTCAAAAACTCTATTTTTCGGATCTCGTTCAAGTTGTCGTCGTTGTCGTTCTTAGCGTCATCAACCTCGCGCTCGTCGTTGGCTGGTTCTTTCGACGAACGTTCGATCCTGCTCTTCCTCTCTTTCTTTTTCTTCGCGTCGAGCGTAGAAGTTTTGTCCGCGCCGCTCTTCTTTTTCGCCGCCGCGACGAGAAGAGCGTCGCCATTCTCCTCCTCCTTTTGCTTCGCCAACATCATCATCCGCTGCTTCGCGAAAATAACCCTATTCTTCTCCTGCACTTTCTTCAAACTCGTCTTACACGCTTTCCTTCCGCCTTCGAACATATCCGTCGCGTGAAACTTGGTGCACTTCTGACAAAACCGCATCGGCGTCACATCTCCTCTCTCCAAGTACACCTCCTTCGCGTTTAAGCACGCGCGGCACGTCTTCGATCGAATCTGGTACTTGTTTCCGCAAATACCGTCGCATTTGTATACTTTGCACCGGACCACTTTGACGTTAACTTTGTCCTTTTGTCTCAAAGTTCGTTTCGAAATTTCCACCTTTTCCTCCTCCTCCTCCGAGAAGACGCCGTCGTCGTCGTCCTTTTTTTCTTCCTCTTCTTCGAACGAAAACAAAGCGTCTACTTTCCCGTCTTTCCCTTTGAACAACGAGGGATCCTTCTCGTCGTCGTCGAGCGAAGTCGTTTTTATGACGTTCTCGTCCATAATCGTCAAAGCGTTCTCTCTCAGTACGGATGCGTGTAACCGTCGACGCTTTCTCGGGAAAAGAATTGGAAAAAAATTACTTTCAGTTCGTTTCTTCAAAAAAAGCGCGGTAGCGCGCGCGCGCCGAATAATGATATAAAGATGAATGAACGATTTAAACCCAGCAGCAAGCGCGCGGTGCGCGTGTGATCTCTCTTCTTTCTCTTCTCTGTCGTTGCGTATTTGCGTCTGAGAGAGGTTTATCTTACGAGTAATCCGTAACTGTAAAAAAAAAAAG
>Ga0181559_10003906_pt1 | contig 14556 bp, 9 predicted proteins | sample 011ome_21_FD_133752 | JGI IMG/M metagenome (GOLD analysis project Ga0181559, IMG submission 133752) | Coastal salt marsh microbial communities from the Groves Creek Marsh, Skidaway Island, Georgia - 011508AT metaG (megahit assembly) | ecosystem: Environmental > Aquatic > Marine > Intertidal zone...
GACGGGCTCGCGCGGGCGAACAGTCCGACGAACGCGAAAACGGCGGCGAGCCCGAGAAGGAGCCCGACGAGGCGCTCGCCGCCGCCGAGCCGCTCGAACGCGGATTCCTCCGCGACTCCTCCGCGCGAACGCTCGAACGACCTTTTCGCGGCGTTCGCGAGATCCATCATCGTTCGTCTCGCGAACGCGAACGCGAACGGTTCTCTCCACCTTCTCTCCCCCTTCTCTCCCTCTCCTCTCCCTACGCTTCTCCTCTCCTCCTCCAAAAGGGCCTCGTGCGCGATCGCCGCCCCCACCGCCCAGTCCACTTTGACGCCGCGCACCCGGTTGCCGAAACGCAGCGCGTTTCTCGTCTCGTCCACGCGCAAAACGTCGGCGAGCGCGGCGACGACGTACGACGTCGCGAAGCACGCGTCGCGAATACCGCGTTCGAGAAGAAGCATTTTTTGCGTTCGCTCCGTCTCCGTCGTCTCCGTCGTCTCATCATCAGCCTCGTCTTCTACGTCCTCGATTGTCTTCGATTGTCCCGCGAGTCTCATCGAACGCTCCGCGAGACGCGCGGAGAGCGCCTCGCGGGACGTCGAGCATATAGAGCGTCCGGCGTCCGCGACGCGCGCGATCGAGAGATGTCCGACTCGATGTCCGTACGGCGCCGCCGATTCGGGGTCGTCCAGGAACCCGGCGTCGCGCAGGAACCGCGCGGCGTGCGCGAAGTTCTCGGTGAGCAGGAACGAGCCGCGCAGCGGAGGGAGGAACGAGCCCCCGAACCCCGTCGCGGAGAGCGTTTGGTCGTTCTGTCGCGCGCCCATCAGCTCCGCGCACGCCGCGCGACACGCCGCGAAGTCGCCCCTCCCGACGGGAGACCCGAGCGGTTCGGACCCCGCGAGCGCGCACGGATCGACGAGCGTCGTCGCCGGCGGCGCCGCGCCGAGTGTTTCGAAGTGTTTTCCCGAAGAAGAAGCGTTTCCCGCCGCCTCCGCCGCCCGCGCGTCGCGCGCGCGCCTCTCGTACGCGCGGCGCGCGGCGTCCAGCCCCAGCCCGAGCGCGCTGTGCGTGTACACGGCCCACTTGCGGTCGGCCACGACGAGCTCGGCGCGGTACGCGCGCGGCGGCTTTGTCTCCGGTCGGAACGTTACCTGCGCGCTGGCGCCGCCCAGCTCGACGACGCCGACGGTGCTGGTCGGCGGGTCGTACAGCGTGCCCGCGGCGTAGTTGGCGGCGATCCAGCCGTACAGACCCTCGTCCGCGCCGGTGATCACACGCACGTTCGGCGGAGACGTTCTGGAGACGTTCTGGAGACGTTCTGGAGACGTGCGCTGCTTGGTTCCGAACGCGCTTCGATTCAAAACGGAGCGGCACCGTTCCAACGCGCGCGCTTGTTGCGCCGGCGGAAGCGCGCGCACGCCCGCGGTGGCCATGAACAGCGTCCTCGTTTCCGCGCGTCGCGATTTCGGAACGACGCTCTCCGCGAACCGCAACAGCGGACCGAGGTACGCCTCCATCTGCTCGTCACGCGTCTCGTTCGCGTGCTTCGCATCCGGAAGCCCCCCCACGTCGTGGTCCGTGTCCGCGGCGAATTCGGCGAGGCCGGGGCTCGCGCGGCGCGGCGCCTCGAAGTGCGCGCGCACGGTGGGCAGGCGGCTCCCGCGCCGCGCGACATCCAGCTCGAACACGTGCACGCGCGTGCTGCTCGATCCGGCGTCGAACACGATGAGCCGGCGCGTCTCCGAGTCCGCGCCGCGCAGCGTGCCAACGAGCACGAGTGCGGCGAGCGCGGCGAGGCAGGCCAGCGCGCATACCGCCAGCTTCGCGACGAACGCGCGCGACGCTTCGGGTAAGAGGAGGCCTCCTCTCGACTTCGACTTCGCGTGTCGATCGTGCTTCTGCCGTCCCGCGGTGCGCCTCGCGTCCGTGACGTACTCCGCCCCGCCGAGCTCGGTGGACGACACCGTCCGCGCGAAGCCCCCGCCGGGAGACGCGGGCGCCACCTGCGTCCCGCCCCCGCCGGAGCCGGTCCGTAACATCCCGCGCGACCCGAAGTGCCCGGAGGCCGCGGAAGGCTGCAGAAACATTTTCGGCTCGTGGGGACGTTTGGAAGTCGGCACGCGCTTTCAGACGCCTCGACCAGTCGACCAGAGAGAGACTTTCGCGAAAGCGACGGTATTAAATTCCCGTCCGAAGCGGGACTTCGGTGTTCTTCATAATACAAACGCCCCAGTCTCACAGCTCACGGGTGGGTTCAAAAGCTCCCGGGGTTCGTCTCGAGACGCGCCTTTCGCGAAAGGGGCGTTTCGTCTCGACCCGACTCGTCCGCGCGGGCGCGAACGCGGCGCGCGCCCGAATCCGAATCGAGCGCGCTTCGGAAGAACAAGAAAAAACTCGTTTCATTCTCCGATTCTCCGTAGCGCGTCGGCGCGCGCGTGAGCGTCATCGTGTGGCGCGTCGATTACGTCGGCATCGCCGCGCTAATCACTGCGTCGTAGGGCTCGACGTTGACGACGTCGCGCACGCCCTGCAGGAACAGCTTCTTGCGGATCATCGGCCAGTCGTCGCGCTTGACCCCGAGGTCATCCTTCAGCATGATCAGCTCCGAGCGGCCATCCTCGAACGTCACCACGACGCGCATGTTGACTGTGTTCTCCTCCACCCTCGACCCGCCCCCGATGTGCCAGGTGTTGCGCATCATGAGCTCAAACTTGCGGTCAGAGTCCACGCTTCCGCTCAGGTCCTTGTAGTACTCGAGAAACTCCTCAAACACGATGCGGCCGTCGCCGTTGTGGTCCCAGAGCTTGGCGACGTCGCGGATGGCCTGCATCTCCGTCATCTTCCCGTCAACAACCTCCTTGCGCTGGCTGACGTCGTAAATCTCCAGCAAGTCATCGAGGGTCACCTCGCCGTCGCCTTGCTTGTCCAGCCGCGTCCAGGCTTCTTGCACTAAACCCAAGCGCTTAGCGTTGAGTTTTCCGCGCACCGTGCCGAGGAACTCGTTGAAGTTGACGTGTCCGTCTTTGTTCCGGTCGAACAGGTCGACGACGATCCGCACGTTCGCCTTGTCGATGACGATGCCCATCTCCTTCAGGCCGATCAGGAACTCCTCTTGGTTCAAATCGCCGTCGCCGGAGGTGTCCAGAATTTTGAAGATGCGCTGCAACGATCGCACGCCGTTCGCGCCGCCGCGCTTGGCGAGCTGCGCGCGGATGTGCTCCAGCATCTTGCGGTTTTCCTTTTTCGCCAGCGGGTGCGGGTTAAGGTTGAACACGCCATCCTTGAGCTCCCGCAGGTTGACCTGCCCGTTCAGGTCGTCGTCGTAGCGGTCGAACAGCGCGCGCCGCGAGCTCTCCCGCACGTGGTTGCACTTGATCTCCACGAGCACCTTCTCGAACTCGTCGAACGTCAACGAGCCCGATCCGTCCAAGTCGAACTTCCTGAATATCTTCGTCAGCTCGTGCGCCTGTCGGTCGATGTCCGCGAACTTGGTGAGGATCTCGAACCGCTCGCGGATCAGCTTCTGGAGGTGGTCCGCGGCGTCGTCCTCCGTCGCCATGGGGGGGGTGATGGCCGGCATGTTCGGCGACCCAGGGCACAATCGCCGCGCGCGAATCCGAGTGAATCGGGGTGATTGTCGGAAAATCCCATTATCGACATGCCAGCCTGTGGATCCAAAGAACTCCGGTTTCCGACGCATTTCGCGAGCGGCGACAAAGAACGCGAGCGAGCGAAGCAAACCACTGGAAGATCTCGCCCATTGGTCCACAGCGGGACGCGCACCGCATCCCCCGAGGTCGCGCGTCATGTCGGGGCAGATGTCACGCGAGGAGCGTCGGAGGGCCAAGGAGCTCGAGGAGGCTCGTAAGGTACGTCCACGCCGCGCCCGCACGCCCACCGCGCGCGCGAGTTCCGCCCGTTCGTCCCTCGCGCCGCTTTCTTCGCTCCCCTCTCGGCGCGCGTCTCCGCGGCGACGCGCTCGCTCCCGCGAACCCTCCAACCTTGACTGACACCCCTAACCGCCCCTTCCAAACCACGCCACACCCCGCACTACAGGCCGGCCTCGCCCCCGCGGAGCGCGATGAGGACGGCAAGGAGATCAACCCGCACATCCCGCAGTTCATGGCCGCAGCCCCGTGGTACCTCGAGCAGAAAGCTGGGCTGAAGCACCAGAAGGCGTGGAACGCCGTGGACAAGAAGGAGGGCGAGGGCGCGTCCGGGTCGTGGTACAAGCGCGGCGTGAAGACGTTCCAGGCGACGAAGTTCCGAAAAGGCGCGTGCGAGAATTGCGGCGCGATGACGCACAAGAGGAAGGACTGCGTCGAGCGCCCGCGCGCGGTAAACGCGAAGAAATCACAAAGAGACATCGCGGCGGATGAGTTGGTGCAAGACGACGTGCGGCTCGGGTTCGAGCAGAAGCGCGACCGGTACAACGGCTTCGACGCCTCGGAGTACTCGCGCGTCGTGGACAAGTTCGAGCGCGCGGAGAAGCTGAAGGAGGAGGCGGCGAAGAAGCGCGAGCTCGAGAAGAAGTTCAAGAGTTCGACATCCGCGGATGAGAAAAAGGAGGGCGAGAAGGGCGAGAAGGGCGAATCCGACGCGAAGGGGGACGACGACGACGACGATTCGGGCGATTCGGATTCGGATTCCGAGCTCGCCGGAGATAAGGACGCGCAGGGGTTCATGAAGGTGAACAAACGCGTGCGCACGGCGGGCGGAGGCGCGTCGATGACGGTTCGCAACCTGCGGATCCGCGAGGACACCGCCAAGTACCTGCGCAACCTGGATCTGCAATCGGCGCATTACGACCCGAAAACGCGCTCGATGCGCGAGAACCCCACCCCCGACGACCACCCCAGCGACGCGTTCGTCAGGGGCGGCGAGGGTGGCGGAAAAAGCTCCGCGCTGCAGAAGTTCGCGGGCGACAACGTGAACCGCGGCACCGGCGAGGCGGTCGGGTTCGAGCGCCTGGCGGGCCACGCGTCGGCGGCGTTTGACAAGGGGCAGGAGATCCACCCGCAAGCCGGCCCGTCCGCCGCCGAGCTCCTGTACAAGCAGTTCCGCGAGAAGAAGTCCAAGCTGGCGGAGCAGACGCGGAGCAGCATTCTGGACACGTACGGCGACGCCTCAGTGAAACAACCCGCGCCCGAGGGTCTGCTGCTGGGGCAGACGGAGGCGTACTCGGAGTACGACCGCGCCGGGCGTCTACTCCGCGGCGCCGAACGCGCGGCGCAGAAGTCGCGGTACGAGGAGGACGTGTTGGACCAGAACCACACACACGTGTGGGGCTCGTTCTGGAGCGGCGGCCGCTGGGGCTACGCGTGTTGCCGCTCGCACCAGAAGGGGAGCTACTGCACCGGCGCCAAGGGCATCGCCGCGGCGGCGGCGGCGGGTGACCTGATGCTCGCCAACCTGGAGCGGCGCGAAGCCGCGCGCGCCGCCGAGGAGGCGGCGCGCGAGCAGTCTGAAAAAAACGACCCGGGTTCGGTACACGCCTCCGTGTCTGGGATGCGCAACCCGTTCGGGGACGCGTCCAAGTGGGGGGAGAAGGAGGAAACCGTCGCGGACGTGGCGCTGGACCCGCAGAAGCTGATGAAGGCGCTGCGCGAGGAGGACGCGCGGCTGAGAACGGGGGGGGAGGAGGAGGAGCCGCGCGGCGACGAAGCGAAGAAAAAGAAACGCGCCTACAACGCCGATCGCGAGGAGGCTGAGCCCACCGAGGAGGAGATGGAGGCGTTCCGCATGAAGCGGAAGCGCGAAAACGACCCGATGGCCGAGAAAGAGTCTTTGGGGACGAAAGGGTACGACCTGGTGTAGGCGTCCGCGCGGACGCCGGCGCGGATTCGACCGCGTCGTCGGAAAGCGACGCGATTGGCGATACACGGCGCGGGAGCGCTATTATAGAACACCTTTTTTCATAAACGCTTTTCATGACACCTCTCACGCGGCTGACGCGAGCTGCGGCACCTCCTCCGAGAGCGCCGCTCCCGTGGCCCTGACCTTCTCGATCCAGCCGTCGAGCCGCCCGCCGAGCTCGGCGATTTGCGGCGGCAGCAGCACGCGCGGCTGCACCCAGGTGACGTTCACCTTCCCCGCCACCTGGTCGATGACGCCCTCGATCAGACGCGCGCTCAGCGCCTTCATGAGCAGGTACTCCACCCCATCAACCGTGAGCTTCGTGCGGTCGGCGATCGTCTGAAGCGCGATTTCGCGCTCGTCCGCGGGCGACGCGAAAACAATCTGCAACAGACAGAGGATGGTGATTTTCTCCCGCAGCTTGCGCTCGTGCGCCACCAGCGCGGGCTGCGCGTTGAGCGCGTCCGCGTGCGCGACGCACAGGGCGTCGTACGCGTGCAGATCCCCGTCGTTGAACGCGTTAAGGATGTCGGTGAGCCAAGAAAAGGGCGTTCCCGCGAGCGCGCCCAGGATGGGGTGCGCGATGAGCTCGGCGAAGCCGTACACGTCGTCGCCGAGAAGCGCGGCGAGCGACAGGTCCACGGCCAGATCGCGCCGCGTGGTCTCGGGAAGCGTCTCGCACGAGACGTGCGCGAGGTACAGCATGCCCTCGCGGTAGAACTCCGCAAACGCCTGCTTGGCCTTGTGGTACTGGCTCGCCACGTAGTGGTACGCCGCGGAGACGGACGGGTCGGGGCTGGGCATCGCGTCCAGCGCGCCCTTGCCGTCGGCGCCCTCGATGGTTGCGCGCGCTTCGGCGGAGCGCCCCTCGTGCACGCGCAGCAGCGCGACGTGCATGCGCAGGTACAGCACGGGCTCCTCGCACCCGGGCTGCTTGTTCTCGACGAGCTTCTCGATGACGTCACCCATGAACGCGCCCGCGGCGGCGCGGTCGGCGTACCGCGAGGAGACCGCCACCGCCAGGTGGCCGAGCTTGAGCGGCGAGATCTTGTGCTCGAAGTCCACGACGAAGTTGTGGTAGAGCTGCACGAGCCGGTCGCCGCTCTGGAAGTCGGGCATCGCCACGATCTCCTCCAGCTTCATCGTGAGCTGGTGCCAGAGCTTGCGGTCGTACAGATCGCGGAGCGCGTCGTACTGCGCCGCCAGGGGGGGAGACCCCGAGGCCTGCGCCGTGAGCCAGGACTCCACCGCGGCGGACATGACGACGTTTCCGTGCCGTTTAGACGCGACGCGCGTTTGCGGATCAGATCTGAGCGCGCGTGCTGCTCCTGACCGGGCGCGTCGGGGCTTCCACGAGCGCGCGGGACGGCTGCACGCCACGGGTAGCGCGCTGCTGCTGCGCTTCGGTCGCGTTCGGTCGCGCGTGCGCGGGAGTGGGAGGGAGAGCGTGCGCACGAGACCTGTTTGAAACGATCGCGGTTCGTCGAAAAAGGTCAACTCGACCCCTCCCGCGTGTCGGCGTGTGCTGAAGTGCTGAAATGAGGACGACGTCGTGAGCTCGCTCGTTTCGAGAAAAGTCTGCGCGCGCGTCCGTCGGGTCTCGCGATGTCAGCGCTCGAGCGCCTCCGCGAGGAGGCCGAGGCGGAGATGCGCCGCAAAGCGCCGAGGTACGCGCTCGAATCCCCCCCCATCCTGTCGCGCGTCGCCAGCGACGCCTCGAACCCCGGTCGCTCTGCGAGTCGTCGTCATCGTCTCTGACCGCCGACGCGCCCACCGCCGATCCCCCTTTCCGCAGGACCCTGGACGGCGCGGACGTCCACGCGAAGCGCCGCAGGACCGACACCACCGCGGGCGACGCGATGCCGAACAGTCCCGAGAAACGAAACACGATCGCGGACGGATCGAACCTCGTTGACGCCGCGCCGCTCGACGACGCCGAGCTCGACGTCTCCCTCGAGCGCTACGAGTACGCCGCGACGTCGTCCATCCTCGCCGGAACGGGCGGCGTCGGGTTCGCGGCGACGTGCGCGTTTAACCGCGAGAAGAGCGCGACGAAAGAACTGCTGGAACTCCTGCGGCCGCACGTGCGTTGGTGCGACGACGCGGAGAAGGACGACGCGGAGAAGGACGACGGAGACGCGGCGGCGCGCGTCGACGCGTCATCCGCGCGAATTAAAAAAATTAAAAAAACCGCCGACGCGGCGAAGAGCCCGCCGCGGCTGCGTCTGAACCCGGTGAAGATGCCGGGGCGCGGGTTCGTGTTCGTGCGGCTGTCCGTCGCGAAGGGTCAGACGCAGGGTGAGAACGCGCCGCGCGAAAAGCAACCACCGAGCGACCGGGGTGACGCGCCCGAACAGGTGGCGCCGGGCGCGACGGGCGCGCCGGGCGCGACGGGATCGCCGTTAAATGAAGCAGCGAACGAACCGCGAACGAAATCTCTCCCGACGGCGGATGACGAACGCGTCGCGAGATCGCTGGGCCGCGCCGTCGCGCGCGCCGCCGCCGCGTTGACGGCGTCCGTGCGCGCCGGCACAGTTCCGGCGCCGAGGTGGGTGGAGAAGGTGGTGGCCATCCAGGCGACGTGCGCGATGCCCGACGCGGACGGCGGACTCGATTCGGGGTCGGGTCCGGACGGACGCGAAAGCCTCGCCGAGACGATGGGCCGAGTCGTCGCCGGTTTGGACGTCGCCGGTTCGGACGACGTCGGTAGTCTGCAAAAAACGAAAAACGTCCGGTACGCCGTCGCGTTCGCGAACCGGTTCAAAGGCCACAAAGGCCGCGACACGAGCGACGCGAGCGCGGCGCACAAGCGGTACGCGCGCGAAACGGTGGTTCCCGCGGTGGCGGCGGCGGCGGCGACGGCGCTGCCCGGCGCCGCGACGGTTGACCTGCGCGACCCGGACGTAACGTTCTTCGCGGAGGTGCTCTCCGTCGCCGCGGGAGGCGCGGACGGACCCGAGGCGGGCGGGTTCGTGGAGCGGCTGGCGATCGGCGCCGCGGCGAAGCGAGATGGAGTGTTCGAGCTCAAGCGCGGCGCGATACGGCCGGTCGCGCTCAAGCGCGCGAGCGGGGCGTAGCTAGCTACATTACGTATCGCTTTGAAATTCCCATCGGCGCAGTCTGGCAGTCTCGGCTCAGTGGTTCGCCGTCAACAACACTAGAACGCGGCTTCGTTTGGAACTCATGCCAAATCTGTCCTCGAGGCGCCTTCCGTGTCGTCAGTCCGAACGGCGCGCAGCATGTCGGATCCGGCCGCGCCCGCCGAGCCCGCGGAGGACGGCGCGCCGGCGCCTCCTTCGGAAGACGCCGGGGACCACGCGGGGTCTGCGCCCGCGACGGAACCCGGGGACGAAACGACGGAGGATGTCCCGAATCCGACCGATTCCGCGCCGGGGACCGAGGCGAACGGGGACGAGGACGACTCGGCGGCGTCTCCGTCTCCCGCGGCGGACGCAGACGCGGCCGCTGAGTCTCCCGAGGAGGACACGGAGGCACCCGTGGCGGACGCCGCTGTGGAGAAAGAAACGGATGACGCCGACGCGACCGCCGGGGTGGGCGATGATCCCGCGACGACCGCCGATGGCGATCCCGGGGAGGATGACGGCGACCCGGCGGATGCGCCTCCGCCGGAAGCGCGAACGCTCGCCTCTCCGGAGACCGAGACCACCGACGCGGAGACCGACGCGGGCCGTGATGTCGAGGCGGACCCAACCGAGACTGGGGACGCGGAGGAGGCGGATCCACTCGGCGACGCCGAGGCGCCCGACGCGGCGCTCTCCGGCGTCTCCGACTCGGGCGAAGAGAGCGACCGTCTCTCCGACGATCTCTCCGACGTCTTCTCGGACGGCGACGGGGGCTCTTCTTCCTCCCCCCCCCTCGCGTCCCGGCGCATCGAGGGCTTCGACGACGACTTTCGCGTTCGCCCCGAGGGCGGCTCGATCGCGAGTTCGGACGACGACGCCGCCGTGGAGGGTCTGCGCGGGCTCGTTCTTCGCGAGGAGGACCGCGAGGGATTCGTGGACCCGGTCGAGCAGCTCGACGCGCTGGTGCGGCGCACGGCGCTCGAGCGCGACGCGCTGCGCGCGGAGACCGCCGCGCTGGAGGTGCGCGTGGCGACGGCGCTGGCGAAGAAGCGCGGCGAGAAGTTGGCGCGCCGACCGGGGGGCGCGGGTTTGTCGGAATCGTCGGAGGAGGCGAAGGAGGACGAGGCTGAGTACGCCGCGTCGTTGGCGCGATGGCGCGAGATGACGTCCCTTCGCGACGCGCGCGCCGCGGCGTTCGACCGCGAGCGCTCGGATCTGACCGCGCGCCTGCGCGACGCCTCCGCCGAGGCGGACGCCGCGCGCGCCGCGTTCGTCGACCGCCTGGAGGCCACCGCGAAGACGGCGCAGCACGAGAAGACGGGGAAGGCGCTGGCGGCGGCGGCGGCGCGACGGCGGCTGGCGGAGGAGCGCGACGCGGAGGCTTCGCTTTCGCGCGCGCGGCTGGCGCTGATCGAGTCGACGCGCGCGCGGCTGGCGCTGGAGCGCGCCGTGCGCGAGAAGGAGCACCTCGGGGGCGGTCTGAAGTTGATCGACCACGAGCAGCTGAAGATGGAGACGACCGCGCTGAAGGAGAAGTTCCTGGAGCGCGCGGGGGATTACGAGAAGATCAAGCGCAAGACGAGCGACGTCGCGCAAGCGCTTACGCACGCCAAGGAGAAGCTGCGGTTCACGCGCGAGGAGAACCGCGAGTTGACCGAGGAGATGGAGCGCGTCGATCGGCAGAGCAAGGTGAAGGGTGACGTCATGCAGCGTCTGAAAGACGAGATAGCGGCGTTCAAACGGGAGAACGAGGCGATGCAGAGCGAGGCGGCGACCATCACGGACGCGACGCTCCTGGATGATTACGCGGACAAAAAGCGCGACGCGCGCGAGGCGAAAGCGCGGCTCGCCGAGGTAAGCGCCGAGCTCGAGGCGATGAGCCGTCTCGAGACGACGAACACGAAAGAGCGGACGAAAGCGTTCGTCGGTGGCAAAACCACGAACGAAAGAGCGCGACCGAAAAAAAAAGCCGGGGAAAGCCGGGACCCGAAACCGAGCGGCGACGCGTCCGCGGCGGCGCGCCGCGCGGCGGGTCCTCCTCGCGCGACCCCGCTCCTCGAGCTGTAGAGGTACCTATATGTTCTCGGGATCGTGTCGACGGGCCGTCGTCGGTATCTACACATATAGATAGTTGTTATACGGCGCCGTTGTGTCACCACGTATTGATACCTACTAGAACCTACGAGAGGTGGTCGAATCCGCCCCTAGATCTCTGCTTGGACGAACCCCCGGGGTCGAGCTGCATGAGCTCGCGTATGCCCTCGGTGACCAGCTTGACGTGCGACTGCACGTTGGCCACCTCGTCGACGCGAGCCTTGACTTTCACCCGCAACGCCGCGACCTTCTTCTCCGCGAACGCCTCCGCCTGCGAAAGGTCCATCTCCGCGTGGAAACCCAGGCCGACGTTCACGAAGACGCGGCTCGTATCCGGCACCTCCGCCTGGCAGTACACCTGCGACCCGAGGTCCACGAGCGTGCGCATCTCCTCTCTCCCCTCCTCGCGAAGCGATTTGGCATTCACCGCGAGCGCCTCCCACCGCAGCACCTCCCGCTGCGTCTCGTCCCTCGCGCGCTCCGCAGCCTCGAGGTCGGGACGCAGACGCTCGCCGATGAACCGCTCATACTCAGCGATCTTCGCCGAGCGCTGCTGCTGCGCCGCCGCGGGAGGCGCCATCGTGACCGCGCGCGGACGCGAGTGACGAGAGGAAACTTGTGCGCGCGCACTCGTCGCTGCCGAGATTTCGACGAGGAAAGGCAGCGGGCCCGACTCGTGGGTGCAGGCGTGCAGCCAAATTCAAACGAGTCGCCAGACTGTTTGTCCATACGAGAAAGGCTGAAAGACGACGCGGGAGGGGCGATCTTTCGCTAGGGTAATTCGGGCGCCGCCCCGCGCCCAGATCGGGAAGCGCGCGGCTGTCCCATCGCTTCGTCGCACAGAGTGCGAGCGAACACGTTCGGATCGCGGTCGGGGCGATACCGCATCGTCAAAGTACGGGCGCGCGCGCAGTTCCTGGGTCGATACCCACGCGAAACCGCGCATCATGCCCGTCACGCGCACGTCGAAGATGCTGGCGTACGTCAACTACCGCATGCGGGTGACGATCGCGGACGGGCGGCAGATCGTCGGGCGGTTCATGGCGTTCGACAGGCACATGAACTTGGTGCTCTCCGACGCGGAGGAGTTCCGGAAGCTCCCGCCCAAGAAGGGGCTCAGCGAGGAGGAGCGGCAAACGAGGCGGGTGCTCGGGTTCGTGCTGCTCCGGGGGGAGGAGGTGGTCAGCCTCACCGTCGAGGGGCCGCCCCCGAGCGAGGACAGGCGCGCCGCCGCGCAGCAGGCGCCCGCAGGGCCCGGCTCGGGACGCGCCGCGGGGCGAGGCCTGCCGGGCGGGGCGCTGGGCGCCGCGGCGCCGGGGCTCCAGGGACCGGTCACGGGCGTCGGAGGGCCGGCGGCGGCGCACATGCGCCCGCAGTTCTCCTCCGGACCCGCCATGCGCCCCCCGGGCGCGCCGCCGCCGGGGTTCCGCCCCGGCATGCCCCCCCCCGGGTTCCGCCCGGGCATGCCGCCGGCTGGGATGCCCCCGCCGGGGTTCCGCCCGGGCCCGCCCGGGCCGCCCATGTAGGCGTCGCCGTGATTAATCGAGACTGAGTCTTCGTAAAAAAGTCGCGCGCGCGCGCTCTCGCGGCTGGTCCGCGCGTAACACGACGCGTCTGTGGTCGTCTTCGTAAAAAAGCCGCGGCGGTCTCTGTCGGCCGTCTCTCCCTACCCGATCCGAGCGTTCGCGTCGACGGCGCCCACGAGCCCGACGACGGCGACGGCGCGCGCGAGCGCGCGCGCGAGCGTCCCCGCCGGGGACGTCCCCGGGGACGGGGACGTCAGGAACGGCCCGAAGCGGCGCGACAGAAACGCGAAGGCGACGCCGAGCGTCTCGAGGAACCGAACGCGCTCGCGCGCGGCGGCGGCGCCGCCGCCGAGCGCGAAGAGCGACCAGTACTCGCGATCGGGACCGCACCACCCGTCCTCGTCGTCCGCTCCTTTGCCTTCTTTCTTACCGTCCTTCCTGCTGTGCGTTTGTTTCGAAACGTTTCGTTGTTTCGAAACAACGAAACAACCGCGGCGTCGCGCGAAGAGAAGCGCCGTCCCGTCGGACGCGACGCGTTTTATTTTCGGCGCCGCCGCCGCGGCGGCGAGCGCGAACCACGCCGCGGTCGACGCGCACCCGCACAGGTGCTCTTTGACCGTGTACGCGCCCGCGCTGCCCTCTTCCAGCGCCATCGCGATGGGGTCGAACGAGTCGATCATCGCCGACGCTTCCGCGCGCACCGCCCCGGCGAACGCGGCGAGCCGAGCCAAGCCGACGACGTCGCGCGCGAGTCGCTCCCACGTCTCCCACGTCTCGAACGCCTCTCGTTTCGTGAGCGCGCGCTGCGACGCCACCTCGAAGACGGCGCGGTACACGTCCACGCAGTCCAGCACCAACACCGCGCAGAACGCGGTGAGCCACGCGTGCGTGCTCGCCGCGCGCCACAGCACGAGCGCCGCGCACACCCGCACGCCCCGCGTCACCCCGAGCGTCTCGCGGTACAGCTCGTGGCTCGCCTCGAGCGCGCCGGGCGTCGCCGCGTCGCGCGTCCCGGCGAGGGTCAGGAGGTCGCTCCCGTCGTCGAACGCGGCGGCGTGCACGGGCGCGGGGAGGGCGCGGTGCGCGAGCGCCAGCGCCGCGGCCGCGCGGTCGGGCAGGAGCCTCGCCATGCGTTCGAGGCGACGAGAAGCGACCCGCGCGGTCGAGAGTGCGTCTCTGGAAGGCGCGGGTCCCTCCCTCCTCGTCCACGAACGAGCCAAGAAAAAATGCACGAATCGTGTGGTCGCGAAGTTTCACTAAAAAAAACAAAAAAGCTTTTCGCTTTCTTCTTTACGCGCGCTCGTCGGAGACTCGCTCAACCCCACAGCGTCCCCGCGACCACGGACGCTCGGCCGATGGAGTCCACCGACCACGGACACCGCCACGTGCCCCCGTGCACGGCGTGCCGCCCGAAAACGTCCATCGGGTGTGCGTTTTTTTTTTTTGCGCACTCCGGCGCCGCGCGCCCGAGCCTCGCGTCGCGGTCCGCGCCCAAGTCGCGGAGCGCGAGCGACGCCATCGTCTCCCGCGTCTCGTCGGCGTCGAACGGCCGGAGCGGCGGGAAGTGCTTCTGCCCTTCCAGCGCGATCGCGACCGCCTTCACGTGGCGCATGGATTTCGTGCGCGAGCCGGGGGCCATGTTCGCGCTCGTCGCCGCGCCGTCCGCGCCGCAAATCACCGCGCGCCAATTCTGCAGCGTCTTGGCGAGCGCGTAATTCGGACCCTGCAGGATGACGTGTCCGTCGTGCACGTACACGAGCTCATCAGACGTCTCATCAGACGTCTCGGACGTATCTGTAGTATCGACCGAGGAAGGTTCTGTGGTATCGACGCGGTATCGTCTCGCCAAAGGCGCGCGGCAGTTTGGCGCGAACCCGCCGCCGCAGACCAGGCCCACCAGCTTCCGCCAGTGGAACGCGCCCTCGTTCGCCTCGGCGTCGCGTTCTCGGCCCTTGGCGTGGCGCCACGCCGCGCGCGGAATCGGGAACGCCGTCCCCGGCGACGACAGGAAC
>Ga0181559_10003912_pt1 | contig 14545 bp, 8 predicted proteins | sample 011ome_21_FD_133752 | JGI IMG/M metagenome (GOLD analysis project Ga0181559, IMG submission 133752) | Coastal salt marsh microbial communities from the Groves Creek Marsh, Skidaway Island, Georgia - 011508AT metaG (megahit assembly) | ecosystem: Environmental > Aquatic > Marine > Intertidal zone...
GGCCCGCGGAGGCCGCGGCGACCGCCAGAGCGGACGCCACGAGCGCGAGGAACGTCACCGAGCGCATCTGCATCCCGCCGGTCGGCCGCGGGGCGGGCGGGGCGGAACCTACTGCCGTTCCCTCCCGAAGTCAGCCTCGTCACGTGCGACAGAGAAAGTGAAAAACCGAAAGATGCTTTTTTCGAACTAAAATGATCTAAACGGAATCTCGCCGCCCCCCTTCCAGGTTTTTAGTACGGGGTTTTTGGTTTTGTGGAAAATCGGGTCACCCACCCGATTTTCCACCATTTTGGTCATTCGTCGCAATGTGTCGCAATGCTCGCCCGACTGGCGGATTTTGTTACCGTTCCAACCACCGCTTTCCTCGGACGGCACCGCCGCGCCTCGCACATCCGGCGTCGCCGCGCACCCCGTGGAGGGCTGCGCATCGTTTCTGCGCGCTAAGTAGGGTGTGAGTGGTGACGCGGCGGGCGGCGCGCGCGCATGGCCCGCACGACGTGAGCGGCGCCCGGACGCCCGCATCGGACGAGAGGGTGTTTGGAAACGCCATCGGGTCGGCGCGAGCCCGCTAGGATGAGACGCGGTCGCCCACCGTACGCGAACGACCCCGCCGCCAGGCAACGCTCTGACGCGTTCTTCGAGGAGATGCCCGCGCCACGCGCGAGCACGAACGCGGCGTCTCGCCTGGCTTCCGTGCTCGGGGGACGCGCGCGGTCCCGCGACCCGTCGCCCTCGGCTCGGCGCGTGCCCAAGCACGCGGTGGCCTTCGGCACCACCGTGCGCTCGCCCCGGGTGTCTCCGCACGTCACGCCGCGTGCCACCCCGAGATCCAGCCCCCGAAACCCCGCGAGCGCGGCGTGGACCGCTTCCGACCGGTACCTCGCGCGCGTGCGCGAGCGCGAGCGGGACGTCCGGCGCGACGACGAGGGCGACGGCGAGCTCTTGTCCGACGAAAACCGTTCGGATCTGTACGAGCTGTCGGACGATTCCATCGACGACCACCTCGGGGCGGTGTTCCCGAGCCACGCCTCGTCGCGTCGATCTCGCCGCGCGCGGTCCCCGAGTCGCTCCATGTCCCCGGGACCGCGGTCGCTCGGAACGAGCCCCGGAGGCGACGACGGCCGCGTCGACCGCCGGGCGAGAAGCGGAGAGGCGTTTGAAGACGGCGCGTCTCGCGATCGCGGCGGCGCGCCGGCGCCGACGCCGTCGCCGCGGAGCGCGCGGCGGCGCGTCGCGTTCGTCCCGGAAACCCCCGAGACGCCCTCGGCTGTCCCCAAGCCGCGTGGCGCCACCTCCGTGCCCAAGCCCGTCGAGGCGACGCGTCCGACGTCTCTGCGCGCGCGCCTGCCCCGGAAACCCGAGCTCGCGCTTCCGGCGGCGGCGGCGGCGGACCTCGGCGGCGGAGACGACCTCCGCGTCTCGGAAGACGGCGCGAGCAGCAGCGATGGGAGCGGCGTGGACGCCGCCGTGGACGCCGCCGTGGACGCCGCGACACCGTCCCCCGAGCCCACGCGCCTCCACGCTCGCCGCGTGTTCGAGGATGGCGATTCCGACGCGCATCGAACGCTGATCGACTCGATCGCGAGGAAAGACTCGGGTGATCTGCTCGCCTCGGTACACGCCGATGCGCTTTTGGCGTCGACGGCGTCGACGGCGACGACGACGACGATGACAAGCGCGACGCGGTCCGTCTCGTTCGGGTTCGTTCAGGACGTTCAGGACGAGCCACGAACGAAACGGACGGCTGTTTCGATGACCAAAGACGTTCCCGTCGCGAGCGCGTCGCCGCGAACGCTCGCCTCGAGCCGCCCGCCCTCGAGCCCGCCCTCGCGCTCGGCGGAGGCAGCGCGCGCCTGGGTGCCTCCCGGCGTGGCGCCGCCGCGCGCGGCGGGCGACCACGGGGTTTCGCCCTCTTCTCTCCACAAGGCGTTCGCCAGCGAGATGTTCGCGTCGCCGCTCGCGGCGAGCGGCTTGGAAGGCGCGTTCGACGCGCGCTCGCCGTTCTCCGCCGCCTCCGAGGCGAGCGCGCGCTCCGCCTCCGGCTCCGCCGCGAAGGCGGCGGCGGCGGCGGCGCGGCGCCGCTTCGTTTTCGCGTCGGCGGTGATGGGCGACGCCGTGCGCCTCGACATGGGCGGGAGGAACGGTGTTTGCGCGTTCGGGGCGGAGGATGGGCAAAAAGAAGAGTCAAAAAAAGAAGCAGCCGGGAGCTTGGTCGCCGAGCTTCGCGACGTCGCGCGCGCGCTGGGCGAGGAGACGCGCTCGCGCGCCGTCGAGGAGGCGGCGCGCAAACTGTCCATCGCGTCGGCGCGTGCGGAGGCGCGCGTCGCCGCCCTCTCCGAGGCGAACAAAGCGAAGCTCGCGCGCCGGGAAAGCGCGCACGCGACCCGGGCCGCGTGTCGCGCTCTGCGGCACAGGGTGCGTCAGTGGCGCGCCACCGCCGGCACGGCGCGGCTGGCGCGCGCGGCGGCGCGTAAGTGGCGCGCGGCGGCGCGCCGCTCGATGGCGAACGAGGCGTACGCCGAGCGCAAGGCTTCCGCGTTCGCCGCCGAGGCGCGTCTGGCGTCTGCGCTCGGCGCGCTCCGCGACTGGCGGTCGCGCGTCGCGGAGCGGCGGGGCATGGCTGAGCTCGCGCGGCTCGCCGCCTTCGGCGCGTCTCGCAAACGCGCGCACGTCGCGTTTGACGCCTGGCGCGTCTCCGCGTCCTCCGCGACGCGCGCGCGTTTGAGAAACGCGCGACTCGAGAAGAGAGCCTCGCGGTTTTCGCGGAAACTCAAAGCGCGTCGTCTCGCGAAGACGTTCGCGACGTGGGCGGAATGGACCTTTCGAAAACGTGAAACGCGTCTCGCCGTCAATAAAAAAATCGCCTCCGCGCGTCTATTGACGCTCGGTCGGTGCGCGCACGCCTGGTTCGGCGTCGCGTGTGGTCGGAACGCGCCGGAAACACTCGCCGCGCTGACGCAGGTGGTGGCTGAAGCGCGTCTGCGCCTGGCGTTGCGCGCGATGGCGGACCGAAACCGCGAACGCGCGCGGATCCGGGCCTGGTACGGCGCGGTGCGCGAGGCGCACGTGCGCGCGCTCGGGCACTGGGCGCTGCGCGTCGCGCGGCGCGCGGCAGGCGCCTGGCGGGCGCTGGCGCTCGCGGGCAGACGCGCGCGCGCCCGTCGGCGCGCGCACGCGGCGCTGCGTCGCGTCGTCGCCGCGTACGACGCCGAGCACAGTCTGATTGCTCATACGAGTCACGGGCTCGACGGCGCGCCGCCGTTCGACAAGTATTCGGCGCTGTTCCCGACGCCCTCGCCGCTGCGCGCGCAGAGACCGAAGAAGCCATCGAGCGAGAACGGCGCGCGCGAACCGGCGAGTCGCCGTGGCGCGCGCGACGCTCTGCGCGCCTTGAAGACGTCGCGACGGGGAACGAAAACGGAGACGGGTCCTAATAATAAGGGTCCCCTTTTCGAAAAGGGGACCCGCGAGCCTCTGCGCCCGGTGGGTTCCTCGCGCCTGGCGGCGGACGCGGCGTTGCTCTCGAACGCGACGGCGCGCGTGGAGACGTACGCCGCCGCGCCCACCACGCCGAGGCGCGTGGCCATAGAGGTTGGCGCGGTGTCCGCGCACGCCTCGGCGAAACCGAAACCGAAACCGAAACCGAGTCTGTTTTTTTCGCGAAAACGGGACGGAACGGAGAAAGAAAGACGCCTCTCGCCGGTTTCCTTCGGGGGGTACGTCTCGCCCGCGGCGGCGCGCGCGCGGCTCTGGGAGGCGCCCGAGCTCTCGGAGTCGCTCCGAGAGCTCGCGCCCACGGTGTGGCGCGCGGCGTTCGAGGAGGCTGAGGAGGCCGAGGCGGGTCGAGGGGGCGAACGCGGCGGCGAAGGCGCGACGGAAATCGCGGAGGCGAGTTTCGACGCGGAGGGCGACGGGGCGGAGCGACTTCTCGAGCTCGCGCGCCGGGGGAAACGGCGCGTCGCGTTTTACTGAGTGACTACGCGTAGAGACACGATAGACAAGAGGGACGAACGCTACGTATTATCGTGCGCTAGCTAGCTATATACGTCGTTTTATGTACGAGACGAGACGAACGTTCGTCTCGTTCGTTCGTTCGCGTCGTTCGTTCGCGTCAGGCGTCGTCGTCCGCCTCCGCGCCCACGACGAGCTCTTTGCCCATGACGGAGAGCACGACGACTCGCAACGGCTCGCCGTTCTCGAACCGTCTCGAGATGTCCATCCCGACCTCATCAAACGTCTCCCCGCCCGGCTGGTCCGCGAGCGGGCTTCGCGTCAGGCCCACGTCCTCTTTGCAGTCGCCCGTCTCCGTCAGGAGACTCAGAAAGCCCGTCTCTCGATCCAGGTCCATCAAGGCGTAGGCGCGCTTCGAGGTCACGGGGACGTCGATGCCGTGGAACCCGGCGGTGAGATTCAGCGTGTCCTCGTACAGCTTCCCCGTAAAAACGTTCGGGCCCTTGATGTGCAGCCGCTTGTTCCCGTTCGCGGTGGCTTTCGGGAGCACTTCGCACACGTCCAGCTTGCAGGGATTGCCGCGCACGAAGCAGTACGATCCCTTTTTAACCGCATCGGGCTGGACCTTGAGCACCAGCTCCTCCTCCGCCATCCTCGCGAACGCGCGGACGCGGCGACAGTCGCGCCGCGGGCCCGGGGACGCGTACCCGGAGACCGACCTTCGGACGCGACACCCGCGCGAACGACGCCGTCGGACGCGACGCCGCGCGCTGCGGATTGCCGAAAGCCGAAAGAGCGATTCATTCTTCGGACTCAATCTCGTATAGGTCCGATGCCAGCTGGCACCGTTTCACGAAACGAGTCACGTTCGCTCGCGCACTCCGCACGGCACCCACGGCTTCCGCGTGACGCTTCCGCGTGTCGTGACTCTGGGCGCGATGGCGACGGCGGCGAGCGCGGCGGCGGCGCGGCCCGCGGCCGCGCGCGCTCGCGCGCGCGGTCTCGGCTCGAAGCGAAACGCGATCGCCTCGTTTTCGGTGCCGAGATGGAAACCCGCCCGCGCTTCGCCTCGCGCGACCGCGGCGACGGCCGTTCTCCCCTCGTTGACCTCCGAGTCGACGTGGCGCCTGCAGTTCGACTTCTTCTCGGGCAAAGACCCCGCGGCGACGGCGCCGGACAGGACCGTCTCCGCGAAGGTCAAGTTCGTGTTGGACGAGGGCTACGAACCGCCACAGGGAATCGTGGAAATTCTTGAAGACGACGATGACGTCTTCGCGCCGGCGCGGACGAACGCGACGACTGGCGTGCAGATGAACAACCGCTGGAGCCTGGAGGAGGACCCGAACGAACGCAAAGCCGGGTTGTGGATCTGGGGCTTATTTTCCGAGCCGCTGTATCCGTACCTGCTGTTCTCCATGGACGTGAACCGAGTCGAGGTGGCGGAGGGAGGGTACCACGTGCCCGCTGGCCCGGTTTTCGCGCAGATGAAGCACGCGCGCGGCTCGAAACAGGGCTGCGTCCTGACCGAAGGCACGCTCAGTTTCAAGGTCACGAAGACGTACCAGGCGGACCTGGTCGGGCTCTCGAAAGTCGCCGTGGGAGAGCCGAACGCGTGCGGAACAATCAGGGCGGACTGCGTGGCGTAGTTTATAGCTCCATAGCTATACGGTACAGTCTATGAAACGTTTTCGTTTCCGCGCGTTTCGAGAAAAGAGGCGTTTTCTTTTCTCGGACGCGCCTCTCTCGACTGGTCCGAGACGCGAGAGGAGTCGTGGCTTTCGCCCGTCGTGGTCCTCGATACGCGTGGCGTCCACACCGAGTCGCGCGCCTCGCCTCGCCGCGACGAGCGGACCACCCGCCGACGCGGGACGACCCCGAACATCCTTCCCTCCGCGTGCGCCTTACGGGCTCCCCTTCCCTGACGCCTGACGCCTCACCGGAGAACACCGCCGAGGGCCTCTATGCTCGCCGCCGGAGCGCGCGTGGCGCTCGCGCCTCGCGCTTCCGCGCGCGCGCGCGCGCTTCGTCGCCCGGACCCGCGCGCGCCTCGCGCTTCGCGTCCGCGTCGCCTCGCGCGCGTCGCCGCCGCCCCCGAGGGTGGCGAGGACGCCGACGCCTCGACCACGCGCGTCGCGTCCGGCGAGGGCGACGAGCTGGCGGACGCGGAGAACCAGCCTTCGTTCTCGAACCGGTGGTCCGGTTCGGACGACGAGGACGACTCGCACGCCGCCGCGCGCGCCGCGCGGGTCGCCGCGGCGAGCCACGGGCAAGTGTGGGACTCGCGGCCGGACGTGGTGCACCCCGAGCGCGACCCGCACCCGCCCCCCGACACCGGAAGCGTCGACCCGAAGACGTACTCCGACGAGGACATCGCGACCATGCAGGTGGACGCCCTGAAACACGCCGCCGTCGTTGACTCGGTCACCGCCAGGCTGGACCGCGAGGAGAAGGATCACCGTGAGAAAAGCGCGCCGCGGTACGCCCCTCCCGCGACGCACTTCCCCGCGTACGAAAACACGGACGCGAGCGGGCTCCCCCTTTCTCCCACGCCGGAGTTCTCGAGCCTGCGCCACGTCAACGAGGAGGGCCGCCGGCCGCCGCACGTCGCCGTCCCCACGGACGCCAGCAGCAAGGCGTGCGTCTGCCGCTACACGTACGACCGCAACGTGCTCGATCACCTCGGGGAGGACTACGTTCTGGAGCAGTACGACCCGCTGACGACCGCGGCGTTGCACGACGGGCCGAACGCCGCCATCGAAGACCTAGTGCCGTTCTCGGTTCGGCGCGTCTGCGGCGCCGCCGCGGACGCGGCGTTCGCCAACGTCGTGCTGGCGCAGGGCTTCGACTGGACCAGCGCCAAGCGGTTCAGCGGTGACGACAAATTGTCGTACTGGAAGTGGCTCACCGAGCGCGCGCGCGCCATCGCGGGATTGGGCATCACGCACCTCTGGCTGCCTCCCCCGAGCCACAGCGCGAGCCCGGAGGGGTACCTCCCCGGCCGGCTGTTCCAGCTCGACGCGAGCCGGTACGGCGCGAAGGCGGACCTCGTGGCGCTGTGCGCCGCTTTGCGGGAACGCGGCGTGACGCCCGTGTGCGACGTGGTGATCAACCACCGCACCGCGGACGCGCGCGGCGCGGACGGCGCGTGGAACGTGTTCGCGGACCTGGACGCGGACGGCGAGCCCATCCACTGGGGAGACTGGGCCATCACCTGCGATGACCCCGCGTTCTTCGGGAAAGGCGGGCCGGACTCGGGCGAGAACTACGGACCCGCGCCCGACCTGGACCACGCCAACCCCGAGCTCAGGTTCGCGCTGAAGCGATGGATGGCGTGGCTGCGGGACGAGATCGGGTTCGGGGGGTTCAGGTTCGACTTCGTGCGCGGGTTCGCGCCGGAGTACGTCGAGGAGTACATCAGAAGCGCGTTCCCGCCCCGGGAATGTGAAACGACAAAACTCGAAGGCGAGGACGGCGAAACGAAAGCGGTTCTTCTCGAGAACCCCGCGTTCCACGTGGGCGAGAACTGGGTGGACATGCACTGGGAGGGCGCGACGCTGTCGTACGACCAGGACGGGCCTCGATCGCGGCTGGTGGACTGGATCGCGGACACGCACGGCTCGTGCGCGCTCTTCGACTTCCCCACCAAGGGCATCCTGCAGAGAGCGGTGACGCACGCCGAGTTTTGGCGTCTGCGCGACAACGCCGGCCGGCCGCCCGGGCTGCTCGGCTGGGTCCCCGCGCGCGCGGTGACGTTCCTCGAGAACCACGACACCGGCCCGCCGCAGAACCACTGGCCGTTCCCCGCGGACAGACTCAGTTTGGGGTACGCGTACGTGCTGACGCACCCCGGGATCCCGTGCGTGTTCGGGCCGCACGCCTGGGGAAGCGCGTTCGGCAACGACGAGGACGCCTTCGCGCGAAAAGAAAACGAGCGCGAAAGCGACGCGTCGGGGGGCGAAAGCGCGGAAGGCTCCGGATCGGAAGGCTCCGGCCTGGGCGACGTGATCTCGCGCCTGCTCGCGCTCCGCGCGAGGCACGGGATCCGCGCGGACGCGCACGTCAAGATTCTCGCCGCCGAGAGCGACCTCTACGTGGCGCGCGTCGCGCACAGGCTCACCGTGAAGCTGGGGCCCCGCTACGACGTGCCGGAGGCGATTGCGCCGCGCGAGCCCGAGTGGCGCCTGGCGCTCTCCGGGGACGACTGGGCGGTGTGGGAGCGCGCCTCGTACGAAGGCGGGGAGCCACGGGGAGCCGCGCGGAAGACGATAAACCCTAATCCCGAGGAGGACGACGGCGCGGCCGCCGAGGCGGTCCGCAGAGTCTGCGGCGCCGTGCGCGCCACGGACGAGGACGCGCTTCTCTTCGACGCGGCGGCGCCTGTGCTGGTGGGCGGCGCGCTGGACGAAGCCGCGGACCCGGCCTCCGTCGGGAGCTTCTTCGAGGCGCCCAACGAGGTGGGCTTCGTGAAGCCGGCGGCGTCCTGGGACGAGGAGGACGACGAGCAGGACGCTGGTTTAGGTAACAAAAGGTGAGAAGAGACTGACTGAGAAGAGACTTCCGACGACGAAAGACTTCCGACGCGACGACGAGAAAGAGACTCCCGACGTTGTGTTCCTAATACACGAGACGAAGAGATCCCTTTTGAACGACGTACTTGTACGTACGCCGACGGCTATGATAAAGTGATGACGCCGTCGATCGTATGCATACTACATACGCTTATTACTACGCTTATTACTACGCGTCGATCGCGCGGTCGATCGCCTCGATGTGTGCGTTTAGAGTGTCCCACTGCTCCGCGGACATGTTCAGCCCCCGGAACCCGGGTAGCATCTCGCCGTTCTTCTCGTAGTACTCGCGGACGCCGACAGTCGCCGCACCGCGGAACGCGCCGCACGTCACGCGGCGGCGCCCGCCGAGCTCCGCGACGGTGTCCGTCTCGGTCGGCGTCTCCCCGGACCGCAGGCGCGCGGTGACCCGCGGCGCGGCGGTCTTCAAAGAGCGCCACTGCTCGACCGACAGGTTGATGCCCTTCTTGCCCGGGAGCCACGCGCCGTCCTTGAGGTAGAACTCGCGGAGGGACACGTGTTTCCGCCCGCGGTACTCGCCCACCGAGACGCGGCGCGTCTCGCTCAGCGCGAGGGAAAACGAAGCGCCGTCGTTAACCGTCGGCTCCGTTCGTCCCGGAAGAGGTTTCGGATTCGGCGGATTCGCGGATCCGGGAGGAACGAACGCATTCGCGGGTACGTCGTTCGTCGCGCGTTCGGACGAGCGCGCGGGTGGTCCGCTCGGGTCGCGCGTCTCCGCGCCGCCGCGGGTATCGCTAATAGTCCCGACGGGCGTCCAAACGGGCGCGCCGCCGTCCGCCGTCGTTTTGGTCGCCTTCCCCGCCTTCTCCAGCCGATAGAGCGCCTTGTTGACGTCCGACTTGGGCGCCTTCAGGAACGACGCGAGCGCCTTCGCGGTCGCGGGCGTCGGGTTTTGGCCGCTCAGAACCACAGAAGACAGGGCCGCGTGGACCTTCTCGTCCGTGATCGCCGCGATCGGCGGCGCGGTGGCGTTTAAAGCGTTCGCGTTTAAAACGTTCGCGTCGGGGTTCGGCGCCGGCGCGCTCCAGTCGTGCCTCGCCGCCCTCCACTCCGCCTTCGTGTACCGCCGAGCGGCGGTGGCGGCCTGCTGCTTCGCGCCCGGTCGAACTCGCGCGCCGCGGTCATCCTCGTCCTCGTCCTCGTCCTCGTCCTCCTCCCGGTAATCCTCGTCGTCCTCGTCGTCGTCCACGACGAACCCGTCCAGGCCGCCCGCGCGCTTGCGCTTGGGCCCAGCCTTTTTTTTCGGTCCGCCTCCAGATCCCGCGCCCGCGGCACCGCCGGTCGAAGGCGCGGGCCCGCCCGAGGCCACGAGCAGCTCGTCGTCCTGCAGCAAGCACCGGTCGATCTCGTCCTGCACCGCCGAGCGCAGGGGCTCGGTGTCGGCCACCATCGCGCCCAGCCTCTGCTCGACCATGGCCACCACCTCGCGCTCCTTCACGGTCTCCAGGTCGACCAGCGGGAGGACAGCGCGCGTCGCCTCGCGCACGGCCTCGACCGAGGGAGGCGCGGCCTCGGCGTCGGACCCGGGAAGCGACGTGGCGACCATCGCGTGTCAGCTCAGGCGACGCGTCCCAGCGCAGGTCCGACTGCGGGACGAACGAACAGCTGGCGTTTGAAGTGTCGAGATCTGCTCATCATGCAATTCGAGAACGATATGTACATAGCGTGTGACGAGTAATAAAACGAAAACACGCGCGTAAACGACACGCGCGTTTCCTTCAACACGAAGCGACCGTGCGTTCAGGTACAGACTCTTCTCTCGCGCTCGTAGGTGATCAATCGAAATCGATCAGTTTTGGATCCCGTCCGATCGGCTGGCGGCGCCGACTTCCTTTTCCATCCGCCGGTACCACTCGCGCGCGCGCGGGACGTGGGTCGAGGCGTCCTCGAACGTCTCGAAGGTCTTCACCGCGCGCATCACGCCGAACACGGCGAGGTCCGCGAGGTTGGGTCGCGCACCGCCGCAGAATGGGGTCTCACCCACCGCCTCCCGCGTCCACGTCTCCAAGTCCGCGTACAGCTCTTTCCGCTCGTCTTCGATGCCGTGCCGTTTCTTCAAAACGTTGTGCGCGATGAGGTACATGGAGACGGCGCCCGAGAGACGCACGGCTTGCCTCTCGAAAAAGTTGAAGTTGCCGCGCTCGGTGATGTAGTCGAAGGAACTGAACGCCTCCGTCCACGTGCGGTAGATGTTGGGCGTCACGACGTGCACGAACCGGTCGTCCACCCAGGACATCCACCGTTTTTCCTTCTCCGCGGCGGCGCGGTTTTTTTTCGTTTTCAGTTTCGTCGCCGACGGCACGCGATCTTCCAGCCAGCGCATGATCTCGCCGCTGTTGTTGATCTGCGTCCCGTCCACCACCAGCACCGGCACCTTCTTGTACTCCTTCGAGAACGCCATCTCGCTCTTCGTCAGCGGGTTCACCTCCACCACGTCGTACGGCACGCCGTGGAAGTCCAGCATCGCCTTCACCTTGTTGCAGAACGGGCACACGTCGTACTGGTACAGGGTCACCTTCGAAAAGGGCAGCGACGCGATGGGCACCGCCTCCTTGGCGCGCGCGGGCGCGCCCGCGACGCCCGCGGCCACCGCGCTCGTGGCGATCGCGCACGACGCAACCGCGAGGGACGCGCCGAAGGAGGGCGCGCGGGGCGCGAGCGCGGCGCGCGCGCGCGCGACCGCGCTCGTCGCGAACCCCGAAGACGCCGTGGCGTGATGCGCGAGGGGAGCCAGCGCAGGGGCGAGCGCGCGACCCGCGTTTGAGGGGAACGCGCTGGCGCCGGCGGCGCCGGCGGCGCCGGCGGCGCGTCGGCCGAGAGCGAACGCGGCGGCTCGCATCGTGCGTCGGGACGGGCGAAGGGCGTCGCGGAGAGTGACCGAAGCGGACACCGCGAGACCAATCGCGTCGCTTCGAAGCGGTTGCCGAGATATTACGCGTCGCGCGGTGTAACTGTAACGACGACAAGTCGGCCAGTCGGGTTGGCCGATCGGACTTGGGCGAAAGAATGCGCTCTCATGATCGCGTATGAGCATTCAGTTTCGAGGCGAGAAAACGGAAAACGAGGTCCGTTTCTTCGCGCGAATCCTCGTTTCCTGGGTCTTTCGCTCGACCTGGCGTCCGCCTTTTTATCCGAGAGAGCAGATAACACGTAATCGCGTCCGGCGTCGCGTGGAAAGCCGCGCCGGTCGCCGGGGCTCGCGCACTCTGAACGCACACGATGGCGCTCGTCAACGCTTTCTCCTCGCTCTCCCTCGCGGCGCCCAAAGCGGCCGGCCTCGGCTTCAAGAAGGCCGTCGCCGCGTTCGCGCAGCCCGCCGCCCGCGTCTCCGGCGCGCGCGTCGCGTTCGCGGTGGAGGCGAAGCAAAACAAAAAGGCCCGCGTCATTCAGGTACGAAGCGCGGCCACAGCCGGGGCACGGCGCGCGCGAACGGACGCCGCGAGCGCGTATTCTCATCGACACACGCGTGAACGCGCGGGAAGCGCGCTCGGCTCGCGCCCCTGCCAGTCGCGTCGCGCGAAACGCGCGGGCTCGCCGGGCGATGTACCAAAACCCTCGTGCGGCTTTTTCGAGAGGGTGTCGATTTCTTTCTTCCGAGCGGAGAGGCACGTCGTCGGTGGCGCCTCCGCACGAAAGACGCCCTGAACCACTCATCGCGAATCGACCGCGACTGACCTGTCGTTTCCCAATCATCACACACTCCGATCGCCCCAACCACCGACAGTCCCGCAACGAGCGTCTGAAGAACAAGATGCGCAAGTCGGAGATCACCACGCGCATGAAGAAGGTGTTCCTCAAGGCGGAGGCGCTCAAGGCGGCGTCGGCGTGCTCGGACGCTGACGTCGGCGAGCTCGAGGCGCTCATCTCGCAGGCGACCAAGGCGGTGGATAAGGCGGTGGGGAAGGGCGTGCTGCACAAGAACACCGGCGCGAGGCGCAAGTCCCGCATGTCCAAGTACAAGCAGGAGCTCAGGCGCGACAAGGGGCTCCTCACCGCGTGAACGGGCGTGCGCTACATTCTTTCCGCTCACTTAGAAACGGGCGGGGCGACGAGGCGAGAGACGACCAGAGGTTCCTAGACGACTAGAGGTCGCCCCCCGGGAATTATTCACGCGATACGCTCTTAGGTCACGACTCGCTGCGTCTCTCGTCTCTCGTCTCTGCCGCCCTCGCCGACTGAAAAAGAGAAAAAGAAAAACAAAGCGCCGAAACCCTGAAACCTGCGTTGTGACGTCACGCTTCGACTCGTATGGACATTCGGTTAGCCTGAAACTCTCGGGGCCCATATCAAGGTTGACTACGTTAGACTGTCATCCTTGAGTCAAATTAATTGCGAAATTAATTCGGGGAGCTCTTGTCACACCTCGAGGCAATTAATTCGGGTATTAATTTAAACCGCGATTTTGGGTTCAGCCACACCGTATCAGGGGTCGATCTATGGAGTCGCTGACTCAAGTGTCACCCTAAGAGGCAGGTCGCCCCGGTGACTCGCTCGCTGAGCAGGTCGGTGTGCTCGTCAGCGCTCGCCGCGCCGTGCCACGTGACGTGAGCCCCCGAGGATGACCAAAACTGAGCGCAAAATGCGAGACGACGGCACGCGGCGAACGCGCCGCGGTCGGAGGCGCGCGGGGTCACGCCCGACCCCGCGACGCAACCCCGCGTCCGCTTGTCGGGTCGTTGTCGTCGATGCGCGCACGACAGATTTTCAATCAGAGGGGGCGAACGCGAGGACGCGCGGCGGACGCTCGAGGACGGGTGACAGAGCGCTCGAAGCGGGGCGCGGCTACATGCCAGTCCCTCGCTCGCGCTCCCGTCTCTCCGTTCGCGCGCCTGATGATCACACACGAAGAACGGAGAGCTGATGCCTCCTGAACGAGAACCAATTACACATTTGGGTCACGCAGAGAAGGCTTCAAGTTTTTCGCGTCTCGCTTTTTCGCGCCGTCTCGTTTTCGCGCCGTCTCGTTTTTTCGCGCCGTCTCGTTTTCGCGCCGTCTCGTTCGTCTCGTTCGTCCTCCGGTCGTCCCACGGCGAATCCTCCGCGCTCGTTACGTACGCTTCACGGCTTCCAGTCGAACGGGTACGTCACCTCCACGTCCTTCCCGACGCTCTCGAGCATCTTCCCGAAGTCCTCGAGCAGCGCCTCCGCGCCCGGTCTCGTGAACTCCTCATCCGCGCCGAGCGCGTCGTTGGCGTTGTTCGCGAGGAGCTTTTTCCACGCGGCGCCGAGCTTCTCGCACGCGGACTGCATCTCATCCCCCTCGCCCCACATCTCGTTGTCGCGCGCCCACATGTCGTCGTTGTGCAGCGCGTACGTCAACGCGAGCAGGTGGTCAAACTTTGAAGAGGCGGATCTCTTCGCGACGGCGCGCTTCACGGCGTCGGCGATGTTCGAGACGACGGCGTTGCCGCTCGAGGTGTCGAACATCACGAGACCGCTAACGTCGTCGTCGCTGTCGCTGTCGCTGTCGAACGCCGAACCCATGGCGAATCTGCGCGCGGTCTCGATGGCCGCCGCGCGCTCCTTGGTGATCACCACGATCCGAAAGTCGGCGACGACCTCGTCCGAGTACGGGGGCTCGACATCCTCGTCGACGCCGCGAATCATGGCGACGCCCAGAGCGTTGAGGCGTTTCACCACGGCCATCTGGCGCTCCTGGAAAGCCTCCTCGGCCGCGGAAACGGGGTGGTCGGAGTCGTCGGAGGAGGACATGCTCGAGAACGGGCGAGGGGAGTCGCGAGCCCGCGCGGATCGCGCGCTGGCGTTTTAAAACAACATCGGTCGTGGCTTTCGCGGGAAAACGTCGTGGCTTTCGCGGAGTTCAGCCGATCAGGTGCTGGAAAGCGGTGGTGTCGTGGTGATGTCAACGCGCTTTTTCACGTGCTCGTCCAGTCGATATGCGCGCGTCCTCCGCCAGGGTCATGGGTCCGTCGCTCTCGTCCGCCGCGCGCGCGTGCCCATCCCCGACGACAACGGGCAAGGCTCTGCCGAAGCGCGCGCCGGCC
>Ga0181559_10003916_pt1 | contig 14536 bp, 14 predicted proteins | sample 011ome_21_FD_133752 | JGI IMG/M metagenome (GOLD analysis project Ga0181559, IMG submission 133752) | Coastal salt marsh microbial communities from the Groves Creek Marsh, Skidaway Island, Georgia - 011508AT metaG (megahit assembly) | ecosystem: Environmental > Aquatic > Marine > Intertidal...
CGCTCAGTAAGACAACAATGAACCTTCGCATCTGCTTCATCTGCTTGTGCCTCCTCGGTAGCGCCAGTTGCCAATTGGCCACTGACGTGCCCTCTGCGCCGCAAATTCAGTTCTTTGACGCCGAAAATTATCCTCAACAGCTCTCTTCCTGGGGGGTGTTGAGCACCGCAAATGGGCGCGTGCAGATTGCTCAAGACAGCCATGTCTATGACTTAAACACTGCGTTGTTCACCGATTACGCACTTAAATTAAGAACGCTATACATTCCGCCGGAGGGCCAGGCCAACTATCACCCACAAGAGGCCTTCGACCTGCCGGTGGGTAGTGTAATTGCCAAAACTTTTTTCTATGCCACTGACGAACAAAGCGCCGTGGTGTTGGACGCGAAGTGGGATGGCGACCCTGCAAGCTTGGATCCCACACGCCTGCGCCTTATTGAGACCCGCTTGCTGGTCAAACAAGCCGATGGTTGGGACGCGTTGCCCTATATTTGGCGCGGTGATGATGCCTATCTCGCCATCACCGGTGACCTGTTCACCTTACCCGTCGCGGATGGCAGCACACTGAACTACCTGATACCCAGCCGAAACCAATGTGCGGGTTGCCACGCGGAAAATCACACCACCGGCACCTTGGCGCCGATCGGCATCAAAGCGCGCCACCTGCACCGCGGGGATCCTATCGGGGGTATCAATCAATTATCCGCATGGGAAAAACGCGGCCAACTCACCGCCCTACCTGCACTGCATTCGATTGAGGCCAATGCTCCCTGGGGCGACCCACAGGTGGATCTAACGCATCGTGCACGCAGCTACCTGGACATTAACTGCGGACATTGCCATAACGCTGTAGGGGCGGCAGATACCTCCGGTTTGTTACTGGATTATCAGCCCCACACCCCGCCTACTCTCGGCGTGTGCAAGCCACCTATTGCAGCAGGACGCGGCTCCGGCGGACACTTGTACAGCATCGTGCCTGGGCAAGCCGAACAATCTATCATGGCCTTTCGACTCAAAAGCACCAATCCAGCGACGATGATGCCTGAATTGGGTAGGAGCCTACCCCATCAGGAGGGTATTCAGTTGATCAGTCAGTGGATCAACGCGCTGCCGGTGGAGCCTTGCTTGTAACAGGTACAAACACAAATCGGCGCAGCATTAAGAAATTATGGGCTGATGCCAATGCCGAGCCTACAACCAAAGCCCCCAAGGGCCCTAACCAACCGGTTAAGACTAACCCACTGTACACACTAAAATTGAGTACCACACCGGCCACCTGGACTAATACATACCGGCTTTTAGAGGACGCACGGATATCCGCGGAAAAGGTATAACGCGCATTTAAAATAAAGGTGACGATGATCGTGGCAACAAAAGAAAAGCCACGCGACAAAATCGGTGACCATCCGACTTGGTAAACCAACAGCCATAAAACAAAGGCATCGATCGCAAAACCGACCGCGCCAACCTGAAGAAATTTAACCAGATGTGGTAACACGCTTAGTCGCCATCCAACAATCGTGGTCTTTCTTCACGATGAAACCCATTGAACATCTGTTGATGACGAGGCGACTCTGGTTGAAAAACAAAACTGCTGGCGCCGTTATGAATGCCACCGTCGACCCGAAAATCCGCTCCGGTCACGTACGCGGCCATTTCTGACATTAAATACACCACCATTGAAGACACTTCGGCGGCATTCCCATGACGCCCCAACGGCACTTTGTTAGCAATCCCGGCCAATGCGGACCAATCTTCTTCCGGATAGCGATCCAGGCCAGTCGTGGCAATAAAACCGGGGATCACACAGTTCACACGCACACCATCGCGCCCCCACTCAGTCGCAGCCGTCGCGGTCAGGTTTGACAACCCCGCGCGTGCAGCACCGTTATGGCCCATTCCAGGCATACCATCCTGCCAGTCTGCGCCTATATTGACGATGCTTCCCCCGTGCTCACACATCGACTGCATATAAACCTCGCGAGCGAGCAAAAAGTAACTGGTCAGGTTGTTATGCAATACCGCATTCCACGCATTTAGGCTCATATCTTTTAGAGCCGCCGGAAACTGCCCGCCCGCCGCGTTAACGAGGCCGTTTAACTGTCCGTGTTCTCGGATAATGCGCGACACCAGGTCGACAACCGCTGATTCGTTGCGTAACTCAACCGAATAAATTCCCAACACTTGTCCACCATCGGCCAAAATTTCTGCTTCGGTGCGCTCTAGTTTTGCCACACTTCGCCCTACCAGCACCACCGCTGCGCCCAGGCTGGTCAGTTCATGCGCGATACAACGACCAAGGCCGCCCCCACCACCCGCGACCAATATCGTCTGTCCCGCAAATAGCTCGGGACGAAAACCGGATTGATAACTCATGGCAACTCCTGTGGGTCTGGGTCTGAGATCCACCATCATACACACGGACGGAAAAAATCGTTTACATTGGACCATCAATCAATGGACTGTAGGAGTTTGCCCGTGTCAGATTCAAACCCACGCCCGGACACCGTACGCTTGCAGCGCATCAGCAAAGCATTCTGGGAATCTGCAGCGTTGATGAGTGCAGTTGAACTGGACCTTTTTACGGCGCTCGCTCGCGGGCACGATACCATCGAGACTCTGGCAACCGAAATAGATATTGAACCCGTCAACGCGGAGCGTTTACTGGTCGCCTTAACCGCTATGGAGTTACTGATCCGCAACGATCAACAATTTAAGAATGCACCCGATGTGCAACGCTTTTTGGTGGCTGACGAACCCACTTATGCCGGGCCCTGGATGCTGTTCGGCAAGCCCCGCTGGCAAGGTTGGGGTGAGCTCACACAACACCTGCAGACCCGGGTGGATGAACAGCGCCGCTTAGGCATGTACGACAACACGTTTACCGTGGAGCGTGCGCGCGAATATCATGCTGCCACCTTCTCCATTGGGATGGGTGCCGCTCGTCGCTTTCATCGTCAGGTCAACCTCAACGGTCGCCGCAAGATCATCGATCTCGGGGGCGGCTCGGGGTGCTATTGCATTGTTGCCGCGCAGACCTACCCCGAGATCCACGCGGAAGTGCTTGACCTTGCGCCGGTGGTGGTCGTCACGAGGGAGTATCTTGCACAACATGACGTTGATAACCAGGTCACCGCAAGCGCTTGTGATTTCACCCAAGACTCTCTACCAGACGATGCTGACGTCGCGATTATGGCGTCGAACCTACCTCAATATAATCGAGAAATCATCGCCAGCGTGGTCCAGCGTGTGTATGCCGCTTTGTTACCTGGCGGTGAATTTCATTTGATTGGGGAGATGACCAATGCATCCGGCACAGGACCTTTAGCACCGGCGCTGTGGGGACTGTCTGAGGCTGTCAATCATTCTACCGGCCTGGCCCATTCTACGACTGACTGCCAAGGGTATCTCGAGAACGCGGGTTTCTTACACATAGAAACCCACGAATTTATCCCGCAAACACTGACTCGCATCAGCGGGATCAAGCCCGGGGGTTGAACCACCGCAGGGGCTGTATTAGTACCCCTCGAGTTCACCGTATCGGTTACGGTGAAAGTTCACATCACCATAGGTCTGCTCGGTCACAGCGGCCCGCTTGATAAAAAAACCAATGTCGAACTCGTCCGTCATGCCGATACCACCATGCATTTGGATCCCTTCTCGGGAGACCAAATTGAAGGTCTCCCCTACTTTCGCCTTGGTCAGACTGGCCAGTTTCGCTATTTCCTGCGCGTCGCGTCCTTCATCCAGCGCCGTCAACGCCTCCAACACACACGACTTCGACAATTCAATTTCACAGAACATATTCGCAGCACGGTGTTTTAAAGCCTGAAAAGAACCAATGGCAACGCCAAATTGCTTGCGTTCCTTGAGGTATTCTACCGTGCGTTCAAAACACTCTTGCAGACTGCCCAGCATTTCCGCCGCTAATCCAATGCGGGCAATGTCCAGCGCTGGATCAAGCACGTCCGCACCTGCATCCACTTGACCGAGTACCGCATCTTTGCTGACCGTAACGCCATTAAATTCAACGTTCGCTGCGTTACGGGCATCCGCCATTAATGTTCTGGTCACCGTCACACCGTCCGCATCACGGTCGACAAGAAATAACGTGATCCCATCTCTGGCGTGGGTGTCACCACTGGTACGCGCCGCAACCACAAGGGTATTGGCCACATGACCGTCCAGCACAAATGTTTTTCGTCCGTTAATCAGGTAGCCGTCACTCGTCGCCTCTGCTGTGGTCGACACGTTGTAAGGCGCATGCCGATGGCCCTCTTCTAAGGCCAGGGCCAGTAACGTCTCACCACTGGCGAGCTCGGGCAGAATCGCGGCCTTTTGCGCATCATTACCGCCAACATTGACAAGCGTTCCACCGACCCAGACCGACGCATATAAGGGGGACGCGGTGAGGGTTCGACCCGTCTCTTCGGTCACCACGCCCAGGCCTTTGTAGCCGAACGCCAGGCCGCCATGGTCTTCAGACCAGGGAATAGCTGCCCAGCCTAACTCAACCATCGATTTCCAAGTGGGCACGTCGAAACCCTCTGCGTTACCCGTATCGCGGAGCTCTCGCAACTGGCCAATCGGCGCATTATTTGCGCAAAAATCTTTGGCACTGTCTTTGAGCATATTCTGCTCTTCATTGAGAATCATCGGCATGTTACTTGGACCTCTCCTGTGTTCATCACTTGTCGCATCAGACGCGAAGTTGCAAGTCCGCTATAAAAGCAAAGTAGAGGCAAGATGTCGAGGCCTTCTGGCACCCTCCCGAGTTTCAGCGGCGCCTGAGCATAATTTACGAATGACTTACATCTCCTACAAAGTGCTTGCAGAATTTGGCCGCCTCCCGCTTTAGGGTGGGCGATGCGCTAGCTTCGGTCGTGTCTGATTAAAGCCCCCGTTACGCTTTTTTCAGTTGAGTCGTCGCTTGATGTTTCGAGTGAGACCACCTCTACAGCAACCTCTAAGATGGAGGGCGCGACGCCGTTCTGAGCTTGCCATCAGAGCTTTTTCAGAACAGGTTGCTCGGGGGCCTGTAGCAGACGACAACCGTCTTGCTACGGGCACCTTAGCAATCCACCATCCAATCCACGAACTCCTGAACCGTGTCGGTCCACTACAGAATCATTAACGGGGTATTTCAACTCGAACTTACACTCGGTGGCTGTACAATCTGGGCGATGACGACCTCGCTGAACACCCTGATCGATACCCCAAATGGGACAAAACTGCTGCAAGCACTACACAGAACACTGCCCGTCGCGCAACTTCAGCGGGTCCGCTTACCTGGGCTATCCAACATTGAGTTGGCCCTGATCAATGAGGACTTTCCCACTGGGCCGCTGCCACCAGAGGTTATGCATGCCGTCATTGCCCAACCCGCCTACTGGGCTTTCTGCTGGGGAAGTGGTCTGGCTCTGGCGCAATTTTTACTCACGTATCCTCACTGGGTACAAGGCAAATCTGTCGTAGACCTGGGGTCAGGTTCCGGTATTGCCGCAATCGCCGCAGCTCTGGCCGGTGCCAGCGACGTCACTGCGTGCGATACAGATGCCGACGCCCGCTTAGCAACCCAAGTCAACGCAGAATTAAATGAAGTTGATCTCTCTATCACCGCGGAACTGCCCAGCCAATGCGACGTGCTCCTCATGGCGGACGTACTTTACGACCGACAAAATCTGCCCCTGCTGCAGGTGGCCCAACAACATGCCCGAGAGATACTCGTCGCTGACTCCAGAGTTACGGTCTTGCCTGATCGGAACTATCGGGAAATCACACAAATCGACGCGCTCACACAACCCAACCTAGGGGAATTCGATGAGTTCTCCACCGCGCATCTTTTTCACTGGCTCCAACCAGATTAAGGTTTCGCCTGATACAGACTGACCGTCATGCGCTGGGCACGGGCATTAACGATTGCTCGCAGCGTGGCGACGTCAGGGTCTCGCAACCACGCCCGCGCCTCGACTGCGCGTTCAAAATCGACCACAAACGCGCGATCCCACCGTTCGCGGCCTGCTAAGACGATAGGCGTCGCGTCCCACACCAACCGGCCGTCATACTCACTCAATAGGGCGACAAGCTCATCCAGCGACGGATCGACGCGACTCGGGTCGTCGACCTGAAGCAACCATAACACCAGCGTCTCTCGCCACACCGGCTCAGGCTCCCGAAAGCCACCTAACATCCGGCGCTCCAGCTTAGGCATTATCTCAGGGAACGAGCGATAGGGCGTCGCGGTCATCACCTTGGCAATATCTCGCGCCTGCTGCATGTGCAAACGACTTAAGTAACGCCAACCTGAACTACGCGGTCCGTCAAACAACTGCTGCATTTCATATTGATCTATCAAATGCCCCCCCTCGCTCGCCAATAAATCAGTCAGGGGCAAGATCACACGGCTTGTATAGATATCAGGCTCTACGCCTCGCGCCAGCGACAAAACAGTGAACGGTTCATTGCGTTGCTTATTCAGCAACGTCAAGTGCAGCAGATTGGTGCTAAGCCATCCGTTCAACAGAATACCCAGGAGCACACCCGCCGTGAGCAAACCTAGCCAAATTTTTACCTTTGTCGTCAATACACACCTGCCGAACCGCTGTTCTTCATAATACTTGGTTTACGGCATGCGTTGGAACTCCACCTCAGAACCGTTAATCTTTGAAACACGTTAACTTTCAAGGAACACGTTCATGTCACAGGACTACCAAGACATCCTCTATCGCGTTGAAGACCCGGTTGCAATCATCACCATGAACAGACCCGAGGCCATGAACGCTTTTACCACGCGTATGTTGGCCGAAATACGACACGCCAGCGCAGCAGCCGAGAAAGACCCCCGTGTCGTGGGCATCATCCTCACGGGAGCGGGACGGGGCTTTTGTCCCGGTATGGATATGAATGCGCTGGACAATATGAGTTCCGGTACCGGGGAAAAAGAGGACCTGTCTAACTTACGCGCGGATCCGGGCGATCCCAGCCTAGGAGAAAACTTCACCGTGGCATATAGCTATTTGCAGTCTCTGCGCAAGCCTTTTGTCGCGGCCATCAACGGCGCCTGTGCCGGTTTGGGCATGGCGATCGCACTACTGGCAGATCTGAGGTTTGTCGAGCGCCAGGCCAAATTCAGTACCGCTTTCGCCCAGCGTGGGTTAATCGCTGAACACTCCATCAGTTGGACATTACCTCGGCTCATCGGCAGCGGTAATGCCCTGGACTTGTTGTGGAGCGCACGCAAATTCGATGGTGAGGAAGCTCATCGCCTCGGACTTGCCGAGCGATTGGTCGATACGGGGGAGTCTCTGAACGCTGCAGTGCAGTACATTGAGGATCTAGCGGCCAACTGTTCTCCTACATCACTACAAATCATGAAAGCTCAAGTCCATCGGCACATGAACATGCAGTTAGGTGAATCCCTGATCGAATCGAACGAATGGATGGCAGCCAGCCTCCAACGCGAGGACTTTCCGGAAGGTGTTCGCTCTTTCATCGAAAAAAGACCACCCGAGTTCAAACGTGTCGGCAGTTGACACAGTCAGCCAACAGCGCCTGAAGACGCCGTCTCTGGAACTCAACGTTCTGATTTTGGAGCGGCCAAAGAGCAACCAGCAGTCCCGTCCCAGGACTCTGGTCATGCTCCACGGCTTGCGCGACTGCGCTTGGTCGCTATTACCCATTGCCCACGCGCTGGCCAGCAGTGGCGACGCCCACGAAGGATATCGAGTAGTGATTCCGGAATTGCGCGGGCATGGCAGCAGCGATCATAGCGAAGCCTACGCGATGTCTCATTTCCTCATGGATTTGCATCAGGTTATCGAGCATTTCACGGCCGGTGACTGTGCCCTGTTTGGGCACAGCTTGGGTGGCCACATCGTAACCCGTTACGCGGCCCTGTTTCCCGAAGCCATTCGCGCTATGTTGGTCGTCGAGGGCTTGGGCCCACCCGCACGGCCCTACGAGGGTGATCCTGCAGCCGAGGTGCGCGCTTACCGAGAGATGCTTTTGACAAGACTGGGCGAGAGAGGCGCACAGGCGCGTCCCATCAAAGATCTCGCGGATGTCGCGGCACGCCTGCTACGCAATAATCCACGACTGAGTCCAGCTCTGGCGGACACCATCGCGCCGCACATGGTACGACCGCTAGGTCAGCATCTGACCTGGTCGTTTGACGCACGCGCTAACAGCGTATTCATAGGCACATCGACCCATGACAACGTGCGATTCTGGCAGCAGGTGCAGGCACCGACCTGCATCATCAGCGGCACTCTCTCGCACGAATACTGGGGGCGCGAACTGGCCAGCGATGGTTTTACCGGTCACTTCGCCCCGGGTGAGATGGAGTCCAGAGCACAACAATTTTGCCACCATACCCATCACTGGTTCGAACAGTCCGGGCATATGGTGCACTATGATGAACCGCAGCGGCTGGCTGAAGTAAGCCGCCAATTTTTGGAGCAACACTATGTCTGAAATTATTACCTCCGATCTCTCAACTTTTGATGGCTCTGCCGTTGTCGAAGGCTTAAACCAATACCTGCGCTTGCGCACAACACCCATAGGTATGAAGCTGTTCGCAGACAAGAATGAGATGGAATCCATTCCCCGCATTCGTCGCCCCAAGGATATTCACACCACTGACCAGATAGTCGGCCAGGCCTCTCGCAACGGCTGGACCGTTGGCATCACCGCTGAAGATTTGGTTGGCGCGCAATGTTCTACCGTCATTGGCCTTCATCCTCGCAGTGAAGATTGGTTGTCCGGAGAGCGTATGACCGGGGTCTGGTACAAAACACCAGAAGATGCGGCGGCCCATCAACAGGCCATGGATGTGGTGCCGTTTGGCAAATACGAAGCTATGGCCGTGAGCCCACTGGCCAGCGGTCGGCTGAGCCCACCTGACATCTGCTTGATTTACGCCACGCCCGCGCAAATGATCATCTTGATCAACGGACTACAGTGGACCGGGTACAAGAAGCTCGACTGGGGTTGTGTCGGCGAATCGGCGTGCGCAGACTCGTGGGGTCGAGCTTTAGCCACCGGCGAGCCCTCGTTATCACTCCCCTGTTTTGCCGAGCGCCGTTACGGTGGCGTGATGGAGGATGAGTTACTTATGGCCATCCCTCCTCATTTTTTGCCCAAAATCATCCAAGGCTTAGAGGCCTTATCACGCAACGGCCTACGCTACCCAATCCCTCAATACGGCGTGAACAACGACGTCCGCGCGGGAATGGGTGTGAGCTACTAACCCCCATCCACGCACACGACGTTTAAGCCATTCTTAAGGAGGTTATTGTGGAACTCTATGAAGCTATGTCAACGTTGCGGGCGGTGCGCCGCCTGCGTCCGGATCCAATACCCCAGGATGTGCTTGAGCGCGTCCTCACCGCTGCGACCTGGGCCCCAACCGGGGGTAACCATCAATCTTGGCGGATCATTGCGGTCACGGAACCCGCACTTAAACAAGGCCTGGAGGATCTTTACCGACCCCATTGGGACAGTTATATCCCCGGTTATGAGCAGCTTATGCAGAGTATGGCGCCGGCAGAACGGGAAACCTCCGCCAAAGCCATCGCGTCAGGGACCTATTTGGCGCACCATATGCATGCTGCCCCAGTTGTATGCGTTTTTTGCTTTAATCTGGATCACATCACGGTCACCGACGCAGCCCTGAATCGACCCAGCGTGGTCGGCGGCGGCTCAATTTATCCCGCGGTACAAAATCTACTGTTAGCCGCTCGTAATGAAGGCCTCGGCTGTGTGCTCACCACACTGTTGTGCATTGAGGAGCCCGGGGTCAAAACGTTACTGGGTATACCTTCGGACTGGCACACCGCAGCATTTGTACCGTTGGGTTACCCGGTTCTCGGCGGCCACGGGTCTATTTCACGCAAGCCTATCGAGCGCATGGTTTACCACAATACCTTCGGCGAGCCTTACGGTTCCTGAGCGACCCCTTCACCGCCGCCGAGACGCGCTGCGCGCCGCTCCAAACGGGCCCGCAGGCGCGCGTGTCGCGAAGGCGTTAGCGGATAATTCCAGATGAGTTTGAGTGCTAAACCATAAAACACAACCGGGCCCAGACAATAGACCATACGCAATGAGAACACGCCTACGTCGGTGCTGGCCGCCACTCCGCCGCTGGGATCAAATCCAAGCAAACCGACTATATTCAGTGATATGCCCGTGCCGAATGCGATGGCGATTTTTTCTGTGAACCCTAAAAACGCAAAATAAGTACCCGCCCGTCGTCCGCCACTGCGCGCAGCATCTACGTCGACAACATCGGCCAACATCGCCACTGGCAAAAATTGCAGCCCACCAAAACAAAATCCTTTCACTACAAACAGGAGAAAAAACGGCAGGTAGTCGCCCTGCTCGAGAAACAGATTAGCGGTGCTGACCATACCTACGGTGACTAAGGTCCACATAAAGGCTTTGTGTTTACCCACAGTCCGCCCTAACCATAGCCAAAAGGGTATGGCGCCCAGCCCGGCAATAAAATAAAAGAAGTACGCCGCGCCGATGGTCGGCACGCCGACAATGTCACGTATGAAGAACAGCGACACCGCGTTGCGGAAAGATTCCCCAAAGTGGACCAAGAGCACAATGATGAGCACTCGCAACATCGGACCGTTCTTAAGCACAAGCTTCAGTCCATCCTTGAACGTAGGTCGTTTCTCGTTGGTCACAGCCTCCGGCTCTTTTACGAAAAACAGCACAATGGCCACACAGATGGGCAGCACCATGATGATCGTCCAGGCCAAGCCCGCCAGAACCGGCCCCGTCAAGGTGGCCCGATCAACTATGGTTTTATCCCGAAAATCACCCGTAAACGCCCCGACTGCATCACTCCACAAGGTCGCAAATACCGCCCCAACCCCAGCCCCGCCATCCGCCGTGATTTCCACAATCATCGGTACCGCTGCTGCCAGCATGAGCCCTACCAGCACGTAGATCTCGCGCGCCGCCGTAACTCGGCTGCGCTGGTGGTAATCGGGCGACAGTTCGGCACCCCAGGCTCGATGGGGCAGCCCGATCATGGTGCTACCCAGAAAAAAAACCGTTAACCAAATCAGGAAGTAGGCTAGGTCCACCCCTTGCTCCGGGATGAATAATCGGTAAACGCCTAACATCATGATGGGTGCACCAATCAGTAACCAGGGCCGCCTCCGACCCATGCGGGTTCGGGTGCGATCAGACAGTTCTCCCATAATGGGGTCAGTGAACACATCCGTCAGGCGCGCCAACATCAAAATGGTCCCCACGGTCGCAAGACCAATACCCAGACCACCTGAGTAGTGTGCGGGTATCCAGATCGACAGCGGATAACCAATCACAGCCAGCGGCAGACCCAGTGATCCGTGTGCATAAATGATCTTCTTAGACAATTGATCCGACACAATACCCTCCCGTGAATTGCATTCTTAGCTTAATCATGCCACCAATGCTTGTCATTGCTAATCGTCTGTTTTAGCGTGTGATGTGGGGGACTTAAGGCTTAAGGGCAGATGTGCAGGTTCAGACTTAGCACTCTTCGACGCGCACTCTTGCACCCTGTGTTGTTCACCCAGAGTCCAGTCAGCGCTATGCGGGCACATGGGTTGACGCACTGAACACGCCACTGCCCCTCATCGATGGCCATGATTTATCACTCAACCTCAAATCAATACAGCAACAGGAGCGATTATGAAAAAGGTTTTATCCGCTGAAGATTTCACCGCCGCACGCGAGGTAAAAGCAGCCAAATTGCAGGAATTAGGATACGTCTCCGTGTGCATGGCGCCGGGTACAGAAAATGCCGGGCATAGCCATACTCTGGTCGAAGAAATGCTCATCGTCCACAAGGGCCTCGGCAGAATTCAGATTGAAGACGACGTCTATGACCTAACGCCCGGTTCGGTTGCTATCGTACCCGCGGGTCAGTTTCATTGTGTCTCCAATATCGGTTCCGATAACCTCGAGGGCATCACCGTTTTCAATCGCAATGTAGACACCAAAAACGTGGTGCTAAAGACGCGTGAGGAGCATTTTGCATGCGCATCAGACCCTTCCGACGCCGCACTCATCGCCGAAAATCTGTCTTTGAAAAAAGCCAATAAAAAGCTAAAGAAACAGCTGAAAGCCCGCAAAGGCCAGCGTCACTAGGGTGATTCTGAATCCGGGGTACGCCTAAGCGATGCGACCACATCCCGCTAGTTGCCGCGCATAAACGCTCGCCCGCGCTTCCACCTTGCGCGCGTAACCTTGTATTGTCGGGGACTGTTTCCAATGGCCCTGACGATAACCCGAAAGACCACTGTAGTAGGCCAGATAGAGGCGATACGCATCCGATTTGCTGATCCCGAGCTGCTCGTGCGAGCGATGGTTGTACCAACCAATAAAATCCATTGCGTCTGCAAAATCATCTCGACCCACAAACCATCCGCGGGTGTCTTCTAGATAATCCGCCCACGCCGCATCCGTCGCTTGAGCATATCCATAGGCCGACGACAGGCGACGCCAGGGTACAACGCCAAGTAACCGCTTACGCGGCGGTTTAGCATCAGCCACAAAGGACGATTCTCGATGGACAAAAGCCAGCCCCACAGGTACTGGCATCCCCCACCTTTTTTTCGCTTTAACTGCCGCTTTATACCATCGGCCCTTTTCGTCAAATATATGACAGGCGTTATCGGGCTGCTGGGGCGGGTTTGAGGCACAACTACCAACGGCGACCACTAAACTGAGTCCAAGCCCCATGCTCAGCAACCGTAACAGGCTAGATCCTAGCGCCGAAAGTCCTTTAAACCTCAACACCACGATCTCTGAGATAGGCTATGAATGCCGCTTCATCCATCACGGGGATGTCCAGAGCGGTCGCTTTCTCGAGTTTACTGCCCGCACCCGGCCCAGCAACGACCTGGTGAGTCTTGGCGGATACAGACCCAGCAACTTTGGCTCCCATCGCGACCAGATAGGTTTTCGCCTGCTGACGTGTCAATCGTTCTAACGTACCCGTCAATACCCAGGTCTGGCCCTTCAAGGCCAGTTCCTGTTCGGTCTTATCAACTGCGGGCCAGTGCACCCCCATGGCGATCAAGTCTCGCATAACCGCGACATTATCCGCATCCTCAAAAAAAGCCACAATCCGCGAAGCGACGATCGGCCCAACGTCATCAACTGATTCAAGCGCCTCTAAAGGCGCATTCTGCAAGTCGTCAAGGTCTCCAAAATAGTGGGCTAACGCCGCGGCCGTTGCCTCACCCACTTCCCGAATACCTAGGGCGTAGATGAACTTTGCCAGGGTTGTTGACTGGCTTTGCGCAATGGCAGACACTAAATTTTGCGCAGATTTTTGCCCCATACGTTCCATCGATATCAGATCTTCAGGGGACAATCTGTAGAGATCCGCAGCCGTGGTCACCAGGCTTTGATCAACCAGCTGCTCAACCAGCTTATCACCCAGACCGTCAATATCCATTGCCAGCCTGGAGGCAAAGTGTTTCAAACCTTCCTTGCGCTGAGCTGGGCATACATGATGCGAAGCACTGCAGCGCGCGACCGCTTCATCACCAGAGCGCGCAATGACACTGCCACAGGCCGGGCAATGCGTGGGCAAGATCACCGGCTCCGCATCCGCGGGTCGTTGACTCGCAATCACTGAAGCCACCTGGGGGATGACGTCCCCAGCACGCCGAATCATGACCGAATCCCCGATTCGCAAATCCAAACGAGAGACCTCATCCATATTGTGCAGCGTCGCATTAGAGACTGTGACTCCACCAACAAACACCGGTGTCAGGCGTGCCACGGGTGTGATAGCGCCCGTGCGACCCACTTGAAACTCTACGTTTTCAACTTTGGTGGTTGCCTCTTGCGCTGGGTACTTGAAAGCAATGGCCCAGCGGGGCTTACGGGTAACGGCGCCTAATTCCTTTTGGTGGTCCAGCCGATTGACCTTAATCACAATCCCATCAATGTCATACCCCAGATCACTTCTTTGCGCGTGTATCTGCTCGATGTAATCAACGCACGCGTCAAGATTGTGCATTTCAGCCATCAGAGGATTGATACGCAACCCCCAATTGGCAAACTGAGCGATGACCTCCACCTGGCTGGCTGGTTGCCAACTTCCATCTGACCAACCGAGACTGTAACAAAACATGGTTAAGGGTCGCGCGGCGGTAATTTTGGAGTCTAGCTGACGCAAACTGCCGGCGGCACCATTTCTGGGATTAATAAGTGGTTTGCCATCTTGTGCCAGCATTTGTTCGTTGTACTGGTCAAAATCCTTTAGCGGAATATAAATTTCCCCACGCACTTCAAAACGCAGCGGATACCCTGAACCGGTCAGCCGGAGGGGAATTGACTTAATCGTACGCACATTCGCCGTGATGTCTTCTCCGACCTGCCCGTCACCACGCGTTGCCGCACGCGTGAGCAAACCGTCTTCGTACAGTAACGCCACGGCAACCCCGTCTATTTTGGGCTCGCAGGTGAAAGACAGATCTTCTGCCGCAACAAGACGAGAACGACATCGAGTCATCCAGTCATCC
>Ga0181559_10003920_pt1 | contig 14530 bp, 4 predicted proteins | sample 011ome_21_FD_133752 | JGI IMG/M metagenome (GOLD analysis project Ga0181559, IMG submission 133752) | Coastal salt marsh microbial communities from the Groves Creek Marsh, Skidaway Island, Georgia - 011508AT metaG (megahit assembly) | ecosystem: Environmental > Aquatic > Marine > Intertidal zone...
AAAAGGCATGGCCAACGCGGCGTCGTACGCGCTCGCGGCGCCCCGCACGTCCCCCGCGCGGTACCTGGCGTCGCCGCGCTCGCGCGCGGCGACCGCGTCCAGAGGCACCAGGCACGCGCGCGCCTCCTCCAAGTCCGCGTCGATCTTCGCGCGCGCGTCGTCGTCGGGCGCGAGCGGCGCCGCCGACGCCAAGTCCTCCGCCGCCGCCGCCGCGTCGCCGGCGCCGGCGCGCGCTTCGGCGCGCCTCACGAGCAGCTTGAACCGCATCGCCCTCTGCTTGTCGGGCGGCCACACCGCGCCTTTGTCCTCGTCCGTGCTCTCCGCGTGCAGCATCGCGAGCGCCTCCGCGCAGTCCTCGGCGGCGGCGTCGTGGTGCCCCGCGCGAAGCAGACACGCCGCGCGGTTGGCGAGAATCTTGATCAAGACGCCGTCCGGGTGCGGCGCGGCGCGCTCGGCGTCGGCGGCGCGCGCGTACGCTTCCAGCGCGCTCCGGTGGTCGCCCGCCTTGAAGAACGCGTCGCCTTTGTCTTTTAGGAACACGGGCTCGCGCTCGGTCACGTCGAGACGCTCGGTTTCGGTTCTGGAACCTCGAGCGTCGCCGCTCGATTGGGACCGTTTCCATTCGCGAATCTCGCGTTCGCGAGACGCGCGCGCCGGCATGTGGTCCGTCTCAAGTTTGGTGAAGCCAACCTCCGCGCGCGTCGCCGCGCGCGGGGGGGGGACGCTCCGCGCCCGCTCCGCCGAGCGAGCCGCGGCCGCGTCCGCCCGGGCCCTCGCGGTGGCCTTGGCTTTGGCCTCGGCGGCGCGCTTCGAGCGCCGCGCGGTCTCGGCGTCTTCGTCGTCGCCGTCGTCGGCGACGAGCATCTTCTCCAGCGCCGCGTCGGGCACGGCGAGCGTTTGAACCGTCGCGCCGTTTTCGCGCTCGGCGGCGGCGACGGCGTCGGGCGTGAGGATGGCGTCCGCGAACTCGCGCTCGCGCGCGACCCTCGTGCGTTTCTGCTTCGCCGCGCGCGTCTCGGCGTCGTCGTCGCTGTCGTACTCGACATCCTCGCCGCTGTCGTACGAGAGGACGCCGGCGGCGGCGCGCGCGTCGCCCTCCTCTTGCCACCGCCGAAGCCGCTCGCGCTCCTCCGCCATCTCCTCCTCCTGCCTCCGCTCGATGGTCTCGCGGCGCGTCCGCTCCAGCGCCCACTGCTTCTCCAGGTACGCCTTGTCCACCTGCGCCTTTCTCTCCGACGCGGCCTTCTTCTCGGCGGTGACCCGCGCGTGCGCCGCCTCCACGGACGCACGCCGCCGCTCCGCCGTCGCCGCGCGCGCCTCCGGGGACGGCCCGCCGGTTTCTCGCCGGAGCCGTCCCCAGGTGGTCCCCGGAACCAGCTTCGGACACCGGAACGCGACGCCCGCGGCGTCCACGGTGGCCACGCACGCCGCGTCGTCGATCTCGCCCTCCAGGTCGCACGAGAAGAGGTACGGCGGCGCGTTCACCTTCAGGTAGCAGCTCGAGGCGAAGACGTCGAGGGACGATCGCGGGACGCCTTTGATGTCCACGCGAACAGTCACCTCCGCGTCCGTCTCCTCCCAGGCGTGCGTGGGGGTGATGAAACCCATGACCACCACACCTCCTCACCCGAGCGCCGCGCCACGGTACCGTGCGGAGAGACCACGCGCCTCCGACCGCGCTCGCACAGTGCGAGCCGCGCGCCGCGATCGTTGACTTCCTCCCAGCACCGAGAAAACGAGACTGGCAGTGACAAGTCAATCAAATTTTCTCGCGAACGCCAAACGACTCGGCTGATGACGAGGCAGCCACGACGTCACTCTCGCGCGCGCGACCGGCGCCATGACCCTCTCTCTCGGCCGTGTGCTGTATCGCGGCTTGCTGCGGAGCGGCAGACGGATCGATGCGCAGATTCAGCGCCACGGTACCGTGGACGTGTTCCCCGAGGTGCGCCCCCGACCCCCCTCGCAGTTCAACAAGGCTCGCGCGAAACCCGCCCGGGATCTCGCTCGCCGTCGGGGACGAAAGACGAACGCGCGAACCTGACGTCCCTCTGTCCCCCCTCCAGACGGAGTGCGCGCGTCTGCGCGAGATTCTCCCCGGGTACAAAGCCGCGCTCGCGCTCGGCTCGAGGCACGCCGTCGACGCGCTGATCCGCGACGCCTTCCGGGACGCGCCTTCCATGTCCCCGTCCGACGTGGATGGTGCGCTCGAAACGAAAACCGGGGCGCGCCTGGACGACGCCGTCGCCGCGCACGCGCTGCTCCGGCGTCGCGCGGCGCTGCTCGAGGGCATGGCCGCGGACACGGCGAGCTGCGTGACCACCGAGGGCGTGCGCGTCGCCGTGCGAAGCGCGCTGGTTCCCGAGATGTCCAGCCCCGCCGAGTCCAGCTTCGTGTTTTCGTACACCGTCTCCATCACCAACCTCTCGTGTGACGAGCCCGTGCAGGTCGTGTCGCGGCACTGGCGGATCCAGGACGAGGAGGGGCGCGTGGAGGAGGTGCGGGGCACCGGCGTGGTGGGGTTCCAGCCCATCCTGGAAAAGGGCGCGCACTTCGAGTACACCAGCCAGGCGCCGCTGCGGCGGCTGAAGGGCACCATGGGCGGGTCCTTCGCGGTGGTCGGGCAAACGAGCAAACGGGTGATGGACGTGCCCGTCGGCGCCTTCGCGCTGGGGCCGCCCCGGCGCACCGCGAGCGTCGACGGCGGCGGCTCCGGCGGCACCGAGAGCGCGACTGACGCGAAGAAGGACGAGAAGAAGCCCGCGGGCAAGGGGAAAGGCAGGCGCGTCGATCGATCGGCGCGGTTCACGAAGATTTAGGGCGCGGCTTTTTTTCTTTTCTTTTTTAGTGAAAAGCGCGCGCGTCGTTGTAAAACAGTCATGTTTTTGTACCGCTAGAAGCTAGCGCGCGTCGTACCGCGTCCGGAACGTCTGTACCTCGGTAGCTACGAACACGCCGCCGTACCACACGTCGTGCGTACCGCGTTTTACGTTTTACGTTTTACGTCACAGCGTCAGCCCTTTCAGCGCCTCCGCCGCCCGCTCGGCGTCGTACGCCTCCGCGTCCTCGCCCGCGGCGCGCCACGCGCGCCGAAGCACGTGCTCCAGGAAGCCGTCCAACTTGGACGCCAGCGCGCGCGCCGCGAACGCCTCTTCCTCCGTCGGCATCTCCGGGTCGCCCGAGCCATCGCCGGCGATCGCGTGTGGTTCCTCCTCCGGAGGAGGAACCGCCTCCGAGGGGTCCGCCGCGGAGGACGCCCCGCGCGCGGCGTCGCCGGCGTCGCGCGCGTCCTCGTCTCGAAAGGGGGGCGGCGCCGCGTCGGCGACGCGCGCCAGCGCCTCCAGCCAGTCCTCGAACGCGAGCGTCGCGTCGCGCGGCGGCTCGGCGCGCACGACGCGCATCTGCGACGCGACGAAGATGCGCCGCGCGTCGCAGAGGGAGAGCCTCTTCTGTTTCGAGACCGTTTCCGAAACCGTTTCCGTTTCCGAAACCGTTTCCGTTTCTGAAACCGCGCGCTCGAGCACGCCCGCCATCGCCAGCGACGCCGCGAACGCCCCGAACGCGACGCGCCCGGCGGGCCCGGCGAGCGCGCCGAACAGCGCGCCGAGCGCGCGCCAGCGCGCGGAGGCGGGCGCGGCGACGTCCAGCCGCGCGCCCGTGTCCGTGTCGAACTTGGCCTCCAGACGCGCCTCCTCATCCTCCATGTCGTCCGCCAGGACGTCGCCGCGGAAGACGTCATCCGTCGCCTCGACGTACAGCCTCCGTTCGCGGAACGCGTCGGGGTCCGCCAGCGCCTCGGCGCCGGCGCGCGGGAGCACGTCCGTCTCTGCCAGCGCCTCCAGCGCGCGCGCCAGCGAGTGGTGCGCGCCGCTCTTGGCGTACTTGGCGTCGGCGACGCGCACGAGCAGCTCGAGGAACTGCGCGCGCGCCAGCGGCGCCGACGCCGACCCCGCGACGGTCTCGTAAAACGCCGCGACGTGCGCCGCGGTGCACGCGGTGCGCGTCCGCGCAAAGCCGCACTTCGTCGCGAACGCGTCGAAGGCGGCGCGGGGCATCGCCACCGGCGCGGAGGCGGCGGCGTCCGCCGAGGACGGGAAGGAGGGCTCCCCGTACGACGCCGCGAAATACCTGTGCGCGCGCGCGAACTCATCGTAGTACGCGCGCGCCACCGCGCGCAACTCCGCCGCCGGGTCGCGGCCCGGCTCGCGCATCTCACCCGCGGCGCGCCCCGCCGCCTCGACGCGTCGCAGCCGAACGTCGAGGAACACGCCGCCGCGCGCGGACGGCTCGGTCCAGGCGCGCCAGTCGGCGTCGAAGGCGGCGTCGTACGCGGCGTCGCGGTCGAACACGTCGCGCGCGTCCGCCGTGCCCACGCGCGTCGCGAACACGGAGTGCCGCCTCGGGTCGAACGCCTCGCGCGCGTCCGCGGCGTCGGCGGCGTCCGACGACGCGTCGTCGCCGCCGGGCTCCGGCTCCGCCGCGAACGACACGCCCCGTCGCATTTTGGCGCTCCCCTTTTTCGAGCCGTCGAACGTCGCGGCCTTCTTGAGCAGCGCGGCGCGCGCCAGGTGCTCCTCCTCCGCGCGGCGCGTCAGAACCTCCGTGGCGAAGAAGACGGGCGCGCGCGGGCGCACGTCCCCGAACGCCGAGAGGCGCGACACGTCGCGCGCGTCCGCCACCGCCAGCGTGTGCGCGCGCGGCGGCGCGCACAGCGCGGGCGCCGGGCGGAACGCCTCCGGAAAGAGGCGCTCCGCCGCGACTCGGAGCGCGCCGGACGACGCGGGCATGCCCGTCGATCCGCGCCGCGCCAGGCGTAGCGTGGTCGGCCGCGCCGGCAACGAAGGTGGCGCCACGGCGCACTCGCCCACCACGTCCCCCCCCGCGTGGTAGTAAAACGCGCGCTTGCCGTTCGGCAGGCGGTACGCGGGGATGCCCGCGTCCAGGTGCGCGCGCGCGCCCGGCGTGTGCTCAAACACGGAGAGACGCGCGACGCGCGCGTTTTGTTTTGTTTCAGACGCGCCGTCGCGCGCCGCGCCGAACGACACCACGCGACGCCGGTCGCACGGCTCCAGGACGACTTCCAGAGACACTTCCAGAGACACGGGGGTCAGCGCGTCGCCGCGCGTCGTGCGCGTCGTTCCCTCGTCCGCCGCGGCGCCGGCCGCCGCGGCGGACGCGGGGTCCGTCGGCGGCTTCGCGGCGGCTTCGTCGTCGCTCAAAGCGGGAGGCGCGTCCGCGGCGTCCGCGGCGTCCGCGGCGTCCGCGGCGGCGGCGCGGTTCTCCGCGGGCGCGTCTTCCGGCGGCGCGCCTTGCGACGGCTGCGACGCTCGGCGCGTCGCGAACGACGCGCGCGCGACGGGGAGCGAGGGGTCAGGCGCGCGCAGGCTTCCCGCCAGCCCCGAGCCGGCGGCGTCGCTTCCCAAGCCTCCGAACGCGACGGGCGCGCCGAACGCAACCTCCGCCGCGACGGACGCGGCTTTGCCTTCCAGGCGCGCCGTCGCGTCCGCGGGGATGGTCGCCGTCAACAGACGCGACACCGCCGGCTCGACGAAGCCGCCGCGGCTCGCCTCTGCTGGTGTCTCGACAAAAATCTCCTCCTCTTCCTCGACGCGCGTCGCGCCGCGCTCGCGGTACTCGCGCACGGGCGGTCGCCAGCGCGCGCCGCCCCGCGGGGCGCCCCGCGGCGGGTCCGCCATCACCACGCGCGTCGCGCCGCGGTTCGCCGTCCAGCCCGGGTCGCCCGTCACGCGCGCGTCCGGCGCGCGCGCGGGCGTGGCCCACACGCGCCGCAGCGGCGCGCGCATCGAGTGCGCCAGCAACGCCAAGCCGTCCGCGAAGACGGCGTCCTCCGAGCGCGACGCGGACGGCGCCCTCCGCGCCGATTCCCCAGCTTCGCTCGCGGCGTATCGGGTCATCATGCCCTCGAGCCAGTCGTCGTCAGCCTGCGCGCGCGGGAAGTCGCCGGCGCGGATCGCGCCGCGATCGACCGACGCCGCGCTCGCGGTCGCGCGCGCGTCCTCCTCGGCGTCGGACGAGGACCAGTCGGACTCGGAGCCGGAGTCGCGCGCCGGCGCCGCCGGGCCCGCCGCCGCCGCCGCGTCCTCCGGGTCCTCCGAGGGAAGACCCGGCGCGTCCGCCGGCGCCGCCGCCGGGACCGTGACGCGTCCTCCGGGGTCCTCCGTGTTCGCCGCCGCGTTCGCGGCCAGCGCGTCGTCGCGCGCCGGAAGCGCCGTCCCCTCTTCCGGCGCGCCGGAGGCGCGTGCGACGCGCCTCCGGCGCCGCGTCACCTTCTCGAACGTCGTCTTGGTCTCGGCGGCTCTCTCGTGCGCGTCGCCCACCAGGCGCGCCGCCCGCCGCGCCTCGTGCCCCACGTGCTTCGCGGACCTGCGGTTGTGCAGCACGCGCTCCATGGCCTTGGCGCGGAGCTCCAGCCTGTACAAGCGCGTGCGGTTGGCGGGGTGCCCGGCGACGTTGTGGATGCACCCCGCGACCAAGTCGCCTCCGTTAACCGCGCCGCCGCCGACGGCGCGCGACGTCCGCGACGTCATCGCGCTCGCGTTCGTCTTGAGCAGCGTGTAGAGGCCGCGCTTCGCGAGCGCGATCTGCGCCGCGGGCAGGGACGAGACGTTCAAAAGCGCGGCGGCGGCGAACGTCTCCGTCGAGCGCGCGATTTCGTTCCGCGAACGCGCGCCGGAGGCTTCGGAGGCGTCGGAGCGCTTGGAGCTCGGAGCGCTTGGAGCCTCCTCGGGTCCCGAGTCGTCCGCGTCGTCGTCCTCCGTGTCGTCGTCCTCGTCCATGGGCTCCGGCTCCGGCTCCTCCTCGGGGCACAGCATCGCCAGCAGCGACGCGACGGCGCCGCCCGCCAGCAGCGCCGCCTTGGTCGCCGCGGCGTCCGCGCGGTCCGCGAAGCGCGACGACGTGATGAACGCCAGCGCGCGCGCGCCGCGCTCGCGCTCGAGCGGGACGGGGGATTTCGCGAAGAGCGCGGCGACGCGCGCCAGTCGCTTCGGGCCGCCCGCGAACGCGCAGACGTCGTCGTACGACCCGACCATCGCCTCCATGGCGTCGTACGCCGCGAGGACGCACGCGGTGGTGGCCGCCGCGCCGCCCTGCAGCGCGCACGCCTCGAGGGCGTCGAAAAAACCGAGCTCCATGGCCTCGCGCCGGGCCTCGGGCGACCTCGCGCACGCGTTCCAGCCGGCGCCGACGGCGGCGATGCGCGCGCGCGCGACGCGCCGCGACGCAGGCAACGCCGCGACGTCCCTGAGAAAGGTGAGGATGGCCAGTCGTTTCCCGCGCGCGGTCGCGGCGTGCGTCGCGGCGGCGTCTCTCGCCGCCGCCTCGGCGTCCAACACGGCGTTCTCCGCCAGCACCGCGGCGGATTCCGCCTCCTTGCTGGTCATGGGCGGCGAGTCGCCCTTCCGCTCGATCGCGCGCATGCGACCCACGCGCTCGCGCGCCTCCTCGGCGCGTGCGCGCGCCTCAGCCACCCTCAGGTCCTCGGGGCTCGGCGCGCCGCGGCTCCCGCTCGCGGCGCCGGCCCACGCGGCGTCCGTCGCCGCCTCCGCGAGCGTCGGCGCGCGCTTGCGCGCGACGGTCCAGTAGCACGCGCCGTCCTCCGCCGCGTCGTACACCTCGCCGTGCTCGAGCGCGGGGTCGGCGTCGCCGTACGTCAGGAGCCAGACGGCGGCCACCAGAAACTCCAGCGCGACGACGCGCGGGTCTGCGTCCGCGTCCGCGTCCGCGTCCGCGTCCGCGTCCGCGTCCGGCCGGGCTTCCTCGCCGCCGGCGCCCGTTCCGGCCTCGGCGGCTTCGCGCGCCATGGGCACGAGCGCGGACCCGGCGGCGACCAGCGACGCGATGAGCTCGGGCGAGGCGCGCAGCAGAGACGCTCGCCCGAGCGGCGACCGCGCGATCGACCACACCGCCGCCGCCAAAAACTGCGCGGAGACCCCCGTCTGCGCGCCGTCGGCGTCGGCGTCGGCGACGTCCGATCGCACAGGTCGCACGGCGAGCTCGGCGAGCCTCCTGAGCTCCTCCGGCGCGCGCGGGCACGTCTCCTCGAGCGGCGTCGCCAGGTACATCAGCGCCGCCGCCGTCGTCTCCGCGAGCGGCGCGCGCCACGCCGCCGACGCGCCGCGCTCCGCCGACGCGAGGAGCGCCGCCGTCGCGCCCTCGGCGGCGAGGAACGCGCGGTGCTCGCCCTCGAGCGCGCGCTCGACATCCCGCGCGTCCTCCGGCACGTCGTCGCTGTCTTCCCGCTCGTGCTCCAGGACGTGCGCCAGCACGGCGGCGGCGGCGACGCGCGCGCACCCCTCGTCCGGCGCTCCGCCTCTCTTGCCCCCGCGCGCGAGCGTCTTCTTGCACGTCTCCACGACGCTCAGCGACGGGTCCCACGCCGCCTTCACGCGCACGGGCGGCGCGTACTCGCGCCCCTCCTTGCGCGCCTGGAACGCCTCCAGCTGGAACGCCTCCAGCTCCGCCTCGGTGAACGGAGGCGGCGTGCGCGGGCGGTCGCCCAGTCGCACGACGCGCGCGCACGACGCGCGGTCCTCGGCGAGAGCCGCCAGCGCGCCGAAGGACGCCGCCGCGTGCATCTCGCCAAACACGGCGCGGTTTGAACTCGTCGTCGAGACGGCGTGCGCGTGCGTCACCACCTGCGAGAGCACGCCGTCGCTCACGGGCTTGGTCGCAGCCGCGAACGCGGCGGGGTCGCCGTCCGCGGCGGCGCGCTTCCGCGCGCTCGCCGCGCGGCGCGCCAGCGCGCGGAGCATGCCCGCCATGGACGCGCACACCGCGCGCGCGGTATCCTTGGCGACGCGGGACGATTTTCGCGCCGGGTCCGCCGAGCCCGGCTCCGCCGCCGCCAGGCACCTCCCCATCGCGCGCGCGCACGTCCTGACGTCCGCGTCCAGCGTCTTGACCTTGGAGAGAACGCGGGGCTCGCGCGCGAACGACGCGACCGTCTCCGACGCCGCGCGGCGCACGTCGTCGTTCCCGGCATCCGCCGCGAGCGCGACGAGCGCGCCGAACCCGCCGGATTTGATCGCGCGCTTGCGGCAGTCGCCGTCGCGGATCAACGTCGAGGCGAGCGCGCGCGCCGCCGTGGCGCGGAGGCCGGCGCACGTCTCCGCGAGCGCCGTGCCTCCCGCCGCGGCGCTCGAGGCACCGCACGCCTTGACGAGCGCGGCGAAGGACGGGTCGCGGCGCGCGTACGCGGCGCGGAACGCCTTATCCACCGCCAGGACGCCGACGGCGCCGACGGCGTGCTCGAAGAGCGCGACGGCGTCGGAGGATGCGCTCGAAACCGGCTCGGCGGACGCCGGCTCGGCGGACGACGCGTCTCCGCCCGCGCTCGTCTCCCCGGCGGACGCGGAGGACGCCGCCTCCGCCGTCGGCGGCTCCGCCCGCGCGACGGACGCTTCCTCCGGGGCGTCTCCTCCGACGCTCTCGCCCGCGCGCGTATCTTCCTCCTCCGCGGGAGCCCGCGCCGCGGGCGCGTCGGCGGCTTTCTTAGCCTCCTCGGCCTCGAGCCGCTCCAGCGCCGCGCTCGCCGCGTCCAGCAGCGCGGTGACCGACGCGACCACCGCGCCGCTCCCGCCGTCGCCGTCGTCCGCGCCCTTGAACCCCTCGGCGGCGAGTAAGCCGGCGCGCCCGCGCGCGGAAACCGCGAGACTCCAAGCCGCCGCCAGCGCGTACCGCCTCGCCGCCGGCGTCACGATACACTCGTCCGCCTCCATCAGCCCGACGACCGCGTCGAACGCCTCGGGGGCGTCGTGGAAATCCTCCGCGCCCCGCGCGCGCGCGTCCGTCGCCATCTCCCACAGGCCGTGCGCGGCAGCCTCGACGTCCGCCTTCGTCATGACCCTCGCGCGCGCTTCGTCTCCGCCGTCCTCCCCTTCGGGCTCGCCGCCGCTCGAGCACCACAGCCTCGCGCGCCGCGCCAGCGCGCGCAGCGTCTCGCGCCGGGCCACCTCGCACGGCTCCGGACTCGCGGCGGCGACGGCGGCCCACGCGGCGGCGTCGTTCACCTCCTCCCTCGGCGCGCCGGAGGCGGGCACGAGCGGGTCGTGCTCCGGTCGCGCGCGTTCGAGCTTTATATCCGCGACGCCCACGTACTCCACCACGGGCGTCGCGTCCATCGGCGTGTCCTCCTTCTGTTCCTTCTCGGACGCCCACGAGTCCTCGCTCTTGGCGTCGGCGTCGGTGGGCGTCACCTCGACGCGTCGCCACCGTTCCTTCTCCGCGCCCTTGGCGAGGGGGCCGTACAGAGCCGCCATCGCCGCCGTCTTGAGCTCTTCGAGAGACATGGCGTCCGTCGCCTCCACCTGTCGCGTCGAGGTCGCGTCGGGGTGAGGCACGAAAGCAGGTCGAGGGCGGGCGATGGGTCAGACGTCGGGAAAGAGAAGAGGGCGCGGGCGCGCGGCGTCTCGGGCGCGCGGCGTCGCGGGCGCTCCTTTTTCGAGGAGGCGCGTTGCCGAATCCGGCACGAGCGCGCGAGGAATTCGTCGCGGATCGCGCGCGAATCGGAACGAGGCGGGCGTCGCTGCCGTCGCGTCGTCGCGTCGACGCGGTCGTCGCGCCGCGCACCTCGAACGGCACGCCCGCTCGGCGCATCCGCGGCGGTTCGAGCTGCTCGGAGACGTTCTCGCCGTGCGTCTCGGCGTCCAAATTGGCGCTCCCCACCAGCGTGAACGCGACGTTGAACCGGCGAGGGCGACGTTTAGGAGGCGCCCACTCCGACTCCGGCAGGTCCCCGAGCGCTTTCACCGCCCAAATTTTGGCCGCGCTCAGGTGCAGCGCATCACGCGCATGCCCCTTGAAGTCGCCGAGGGGGGGACCATCGGGCATGGTGGCCACCCGAAGCGCGGAAGCGACTGGTGCGGATCAGGAGCGAGAGCGTTCTGAGTTTTACGAGACAAAAAGTCGTCGCTCAGTTTTCTCGGGCGAGTCAGTTTTACATAGGCACACCTCCAGAGGTCTCACGGCGTTTCCCACCTGCGAGGCGCACGACCACTCGAACATGGCGCGTGTCACCATGTGCTCCGGCGTCTCCGCCTCGCACGCCGCGCGTCCGTCGACGTTCTCCTGCAGGCGCACGGCGAGCGTCGCGGGTGCCGTGAGATTTCGCGCACCTTCAGTCAGAGGTGCTGGATGTCATCACAAGGCGCGCGGCTCGTCTGCCGTCCGCGCCGAGCTCCCTTCGCTGGTGCCCGAGGACTCCGCGGACGCTCTCGGGCGCTTCCGCAAGGTGATGACCGTGCTTTACGCCGCGGGCGGTGCGCTGCACTTCCCCGACCTGCTCGGGCAGGGGCCGATCTCTTCGGCGTGCGGCACCTCGTCCTTCGCTGAACTGTCTCCATTGTTACAGGCGGTCACGGCGGGGTGGGCGTTCCTGGGCCCGGCGGCGTCGTTCGGGCTCGCGACGGGTAAGCCATGGGGCGACGTGATCGTCGTCGCCGTGGCATCGTGCGAGGTTGTTTTGGGGATCGATTTCGCAGACGCGATGGCGCCGTCGCCGATTCCCTCGCCCGTGGTCGCGGCGCAAGTCACGTCGCTCGCCAGCGTTTTCGCCATCTACCTCTGGAAACGTTTCGAGGAGGGCGCAGAGGAGCAGACGCGGTAGGCGGGTGAGAGGAGAACCTCGGAGTATGTAAGGGATCGTAGCGTTGCGTCCACGTGTCCAGCGCGTGCGTCGACGGGAGGGAGAGGAAGAACGGCGAAGTGGTGTTGAGTACGTAACATTCGTTTTTTTGGCGCGCAGAGAGTCGGTACACGACGACGTCAGATTGAAAAAACACGTGTCGTTCATCACTCTCCCCCCGCGCGGCTGCGGGGGCGATGAGCATCCTCAAGGGCCTGCTCTCGGCCCGGGAGGGTAGCTACTTCAAGTCCGAGCAGGAGGATGACCTGTCCGCGTACCGGCGGCGGCGTATCCGGGAAGGCGCGATAAAGGAACACGACGTCGGGCGTCTTCTGGAAGGTCCGACGGAGCTCTTCCCCATTTCGGACACTAAGCTCGCGGAGATTCACGCGCAGGAGGCGCGCGTGAGCGCGCCGATGAGGGGAATGCGGCTCCGCGTCGGGAGCCAGATGCCACCGATGTCCACGAAGGGAGGCCACGGCCGCGATCGGAGCATCGCGGGGACGTATCGCGTCCCTTCCGCTCGAGGGGCGGTCTGGGGGGGGCTCGACGAGATGCGGGCGAACAAAGCGCGAGCGCTGTTGCCGGAGGAGTCGGCGGCGATGCGAAAAACGAAAGCCGTCGCGGACAAAGCTCTCGTCGCGGGGACGCGCGCGTTGTTCTACGGGTCGCTCCTCGCGGGCGCCGGCGTGGTGGGAGGCGGCATGCTCGCCGCGACGGTGCTCGACATTCGCGACGCCGACGATGTGCGCTTCGCGCTCCTCGCCGCGCTCGGCCCCTCGCTGGACGCAACCAGGCTCCGCCTGCGCCCGTATAAGGCGTGGCTGGAGTCGCGCGGGCTCAGCGTCGGCGGCGGCGAGGCGGGTGAGGGATCCGCCGCGCGGTGGATCGAGGACTCGACCATCGTGCGCGACCTGCGGCGGAAGTTCCGCATGCGGCGAGGGGGCGAGTAGCCTCGAGGCGCCTCTCGACGAACGCGGCGGGACGGGCGCGAGTGCTTTTTTTAAGTAACTACATAATTCTTGGTGAAAAAGAATGAAACGTCATCACGCCGTCATCACGCCTCCACCAACCGCAACGCCTTGATCGACCCGCTGCTGTTCGCGACGAGCAGCGTGTCTTCCTCGCCGCGCCAGCACGTCGCGCTGATGAAGTGCGCGGGCATGGTCGGTCCCCCGGACTCGTCGTCGCCTTCGCCGCCGCGTCCGCCGCCGCGTCTGCCGCCGCGCCCGCCGCCGCGCCCGCCGCCGCGCTCCGCTCCGCCGCCGCGCTCGCTCTCGTCGTCGAAGCCGTACTTCACCATCGGCCGGTCGAAGGACTTGTGGTACACGAACACCTCGTTGGTCTCCGATCCGCACGCGATCAGGTCGCCGCCGCCGACGCTCAAACCGACGAAGTTCTTCTCGTTGACGTGCCCCTCCAGCACGCGCGCCGGCTTCAGCCCCGCCGCGGGCCCCGCGCCCGGCGCGCGCGCCGCCGCCTCGCGGATGGCGCGCGCGCGCACGTCCCAGACGCACATGGTGCTGTCCGTGGACGCGGAGACGAGCTCGTTCCCGGAGCTCAGAAAGCGCACGTACGACGTGGCCCTCCTGTGTCCGGAGAGCACCGCGACCGCCTCGGCCGGGTACCGCAGGTCGAACAGGTGCACGCGGTGGTCCGCGCACCCCACGGCGAGCGCGCGCGCGTCGTTTGGCCCGAAGCGCGCGCAGCACACGTTGGCGCGCACGTCCAGCTCCAGCACCGACGCCTCCGCGTCCGTGGACCACACCTTGACTCTGCCGTCGTCCGAGCCGCTGGCCAGTAACTTGGCGTCCGCACGGCAGAAGTCCACCGTCCAGGCGCGCTTGTCGTGCTCCTCGAATTCGCACACCGCCGTTTTCGTCTCGGCGTCCCACACCGTGACGACGCCTTCGTAATCCGAGCTCGCCACGCGGCTCGTGACGAACGCGTTGTACGACAAGCACGACAGCTTCGAGCGCGTGCTGATGGCGTGCGTCGCGAGGTGCGTCTCGTGCGTGTCGCCCGCGACCCCGCCGTGAGAACGTCCCGAACAGACGTCCCGGAAGTCGAAGAACTGGATGCGCTTCGACACGCCCGCCGTGGCGAAGATCCGCTTCTCGTTGTCAAACTCGATGGACGACACGATGGAGGCGCTCGGCGCGGACGACAGCAGGTCGGCGTGGCGCAGCTCGCCCACCACGCGAAGGCGGCTTTTGCTCGCGAACGAGTCGAGAACGGTACCGAAACGCTCGAGGTCGTCGCGCGCGCTTTTTCTCGACGTCGTCGTCGCGCCGCCGCGCTCGAACCCGCCGTTACGACCTCGAATCTCCGAATACAGCCGCTGCGCGCCGGCAAAGTGGCGCACAATCTTGTCGCGCTTCTCGCGCGAGAGCGCCACGCGGTCGAGGTGCGCGCGCGCCTCCGCGGGGTTCATGCGCGGCGCCGGCGCGCCGCGCGCCTGTTTCTGGGGCGAGCCGTCGTGCGAAAAGTCAGCCGCGCGTTCGTCACCGCCGTTTCCTCGCGGCGTCGACGCCCCTTCCGTCCCGCGAAAAGGCTCTTTTTCGCCGGACGACGCGCCTCCGGAAGACCCGCCCGAGTCGTCGCGCGCCGTTCGCGCGCCGAGCTCCTCCGGCGACCCCCCGCCGCTCGCGCCGGGCTTGCTCGGCCCCGCGCCGCGCATCATGTCCATCGAGCTCCGCTTGCTCCCCGGTGCGGCGTCGCCGAGGGATCCGCGGCGGTCCTCGCGGCTCACGCGGCGGCCGCGCGCGCCGCCCGCGCCGCCCCCCACGCCGCCGTCGATGCCCCACGCGCTGAGCATCTCGCACACCATCGACGCCGCGTGGTTGGCAGCGACGGCGCTGGACGCGGACGCGGCGTTTCGCGCGT
>Ga0181559_10003921_pt1 | contig 14530 bp, 10 predicted proteins | sample 011ome_21_FD_133752 | JGI IMG/M metagenome (GOLD analysis project Ga0181559, IMG submission 133752) | Coastal salt marsh microbial communities from the Groves Creek Marsh, Skidaway Island, Georgia - 011508AT metaG (megahit assembly) | ecosystem: Environmental > Aquatic > Marine > Intertidal...
ATCTCAGTGCTAGGACCTAGCTGCATGGAAGCGGATGCATGGGCCACCGCCTTGAATGTGCTTGGTGATCAAGCGGGAAATGCTCTAGCCCAAAAAGAAGGACTCTCGACACTGGCCGTACAGCGGGATGGTGAGAACTATCTCTATGTCGGAACGGGCTTGTTGACGCAACATGCAGCGGACTTGAGCGAACCAGCGCAGGAAGACGTGCAAGGAAACGGATCGAGCTCCAATCCTTCTCCCGAGGCATTGGCGACAGACGTATCATCTTGGCTTGTCGTCATCATGGCCGCGGTCGTATTCGGAGTCATCATCGCAGGGATGGCTGTTGGTGTGATGTTTGGCCGACGCTCAATCAGCGGGTCATGTGGTGGTTTAGCAAACAAGAAGGATGCGGACGGAAACACGAGCTGCGCGTTGTGCAGTAGCCCGTCGGACGCATGCCAAGAATTACGCGATCGAATGAATCAAACCAACGCTAACGCGACGGCGACCGAAACGGACGACAACGATGGAAAAGCATGACCCGATCGCCGAAGCCGAATCGGCTAACCAGCAAGAACCAATCCGAAATCGAGAAAAACGCCGAGGACGACGCATCCTGATTGGGCTGCTGTTGGCAATTTCTGCCATCGCCGTTATTCAGCATCGGGCACCTAGCTGGGATCACCAATTTGCAAACCTCATCACCATTGTGATTGTGATTGCAACGACGATTCAGTTGGTTTGGAACCTACATTGGATTGCGGTCAAGCACCGAATGAAATGGCATGTGCCGTTAGCACTTCTGGTCGCAACTGCGGTCGCCCCCATCTTGTTTGATTTCGAAGGTTTTAGCGGTGAACTGATCCCACAAATCCGACTTAGCATCGGTAAGCGAGCTCCAAAGATTCAGGAAACGCTTGCATCGCAAGAGATAGCTGCACCAACAGAAACGGATGAAGCATCTGACGTTTCAAGCGACACCCAATCCAGCGAATCCGACCGACGCTATGCCCTTGACGACTTCCCCCAATTCCTGGGGCCGCAACGTAATGGCGTCGTGAGCGTCCGCCATTTTGCGATCCCGGACCAGCCGACAAATGTCGAATTACTCTGGAACATTGGAGTGGGAGCCGGCTGGGCTTCTTTTGCGGTGGTGAAAGATCGAGCGATCACGCTTGAGCAGCGAGATGATCAAGAGTGCCTAACCTGCTATCGACTTTCCGACGGTGCATTACTCTGGAAAGTTCAGCATGATTCATTCCATGACGAAACATTCGGTGGCGCTGGCCCTCGAAGCACGCCCACCATTTTTGAAGGTCACGTTTATGCGCAAGGCCAAGACGGCACCGTTTGGTGCGTGGATTGGTTGACAGGCAACATGGTTTGGAAAGTAGAACTACTTGAACTTGCCGAGTGGACCAAGGAATCATCCGAACAAGCGATCACCTGGGCTCGTGCTGGTTCCCCGCTGATCGTGGACGGACTCTGCGTCCTGCCATTTGGTGGTCCCGATCAGCAATCATCAGAGGGAAGAAGCCTGATTGCGTTGTCGATCACCGATGGATCGATTCAGTGGAGGTCCGGCAAAGACCAAATCAGCTATGCCTCGCCGATGTTGGCCACTCTGGCCGGACAACGACAGATTGTTTCAGTCAACGAAAAAACGATCACGGGTCACCAAGTAGAAACGGGGCAAGTGATTTGGTCGTTCCCTTGGATGGGTCAGTCCAATGGTGGAGCGAACTGTGCGAGCATCATGGTCGCAGGTGCTGATCAGTTCTTGATTGGTAAAGGCTATGGCGGAGGAAGTGCTCTGGTGCAAATCACCAATCAAGACAACGGAAAACAGATGGCTGACGCGATCTGGACTTCTTCACGTATCCTCAAAACCAAGTTCACTCACGCCTGCGTTGATGGCCCGATTGCCTATGCCATCAACAACGGATCACTTGAAGCGGTGAATATTGCGGAGGGCATTTCAAATTGGCAGCAACCTCGCCGCGACCGACTGGGTCAGGGGCAATTACTTTTGGTTGACGACACGCTGATCGGACAATCTGAGTCGGGGGAAATTGTTTTATCGGCAGCGAATCCTGACGAGTACGTCGAACTCATTCGAATCCCAGCAATGCGATCAAAAACGTGGAATATCCCTACGATCGCTGGACGTCATTTGATTGTTCGAAACGACCGTCAGGCGTTCTGTTTCCTGCTGCCCAAACGCGACGACACCTTCGCTCCCTAAGGCGTGGGCGTCAATGGTGATTACCAAACCACAACGTGTCGCACCTTCGGACAGGGAAATACAGGTCAGGGGGATATCGTTGTTTAAAGACGAACAACTTTACCTAACTTTGCCGACTGATAGATCGCTTGAATGACCTCCACACTACGGCGACCTTCAGCACCGTCTACACTTGGCTGACGACCTTCAAGGATGGCGGCAGCGAAGTCCTCAAAGACCATTGTGTGACCGTGATGCCCGATAGCGGCAGGATCACCAGCGCCTCCACCGGTCTTAGTTCGACCTTCCATTCGCTGCCGAATATCTTGATCCTCCGCAACTTCTTCTGCGAACTGCCACGCCTTCAGATCTTCTTCTTCTAGGATCGCAGTGCCGTGGCTGCCACTGATTTCGATTCGCTTTAATGCACCCGGGTAGGCTGTCGTCGTCGCCTCAATGACGCCCAGTGCGCCCGACTCAAATTTCAACGTTGCTACCGCTACATCCTCAACTTCAATTCTCTCGTGCGTCATGGTGCTAGTCATGGCACTAATTTCGGCTACCGGCCCCATTAACCAAAGCAGCAGATCGACCGAATGGATTGCTTGGTTCATCAAAGCACCACCGCCATCCAAAGCCCAAGTGCCTCGCCAAGCGCCACTGTCATAGTACTCCTGGCTTCGGTACCACTTCACATAGGCATCTCCCATAGTGACCTTTCCAAACCGGCCACCGTCCACCGCTCGCTTCATAAGCTGACTCGACTCATGAAAGCGACTTTGGAATGTTACCGCCAACATCACACCGGATTCTTTACAAGCTTGAATAATCGCGTCACAACGTTCCGTGGTGATCTCGAGAGGCTTTTCAATCAGAACATGCTTTCCAGCTTTCGCACCCGCTAAAGCTGGGTCAAGATGAGCTCCACTCGGCGTGCAGATTGATATCGCTTGGATCTCCGGATCGGCGATCATCTCGTCTAAGTTGGTGAAAACTTTTCCGCCGTGAACATCGGCAAAAGCCTGCGCTTTCTCGGCAGAGCGATTGAAACAGCCGACCAGATGGGCGTTAGCTGCATCAGCAATCGCCTTTGCGTGAAAGTTGGCAATCATTCCGCAACCAACAATACCGATTCCAACGCTCATCTGTTTTCTCTGATTCTTTGAGAGGGACGGGTTCAAACAGCTCAATGATTAGTGAAGAAGTTTAAAACCGCGCCACGCGATCAGCAACCAGCGCAAGGACTTTGCCTCGTCGATCCACTACAATCGGATCGGAAAAACCTCTCTTGCATCTTCTAAAACCGAAATGTCTGCGGATCAGACGACTTGGGGTTCAATCGCCAATGAAGATCCCACAACTGATGTCGTTTCCATGACAGACCCTCACCCTTCATCTCACCAAGAAAGCAAATCGGATGCGGTGCTCGCGATTATTGGATTGCCGATTGTCGTTTTCGTCATATTGCTCGCGTGCGTGATGTACTCCCCAGTTTGGCTGTGGAGTTTCATACGAACCAGAACATGCCGAAAATGTAAGATTCCATTCGGGCGGGAGATCGAGAAAAAGGAGTTCAACAGGCCGAACATCAAGTTCCTACTTGACCACTACGATATCCATTGCATCTGCCGATTCTGCGGAAATCAATGGATGGACGAACAAATTGAAAACGCCACCTCTAGCGAGGATTCCCAAAAAGATAAACTGACCTGATCGATGGTTCTATTCCAATAGCGAGCACCACCGGCGTGATGGTACCGCGATCAGGATAGATCGAGAGCAGGCAAAGTTTCGGCACCCAATCAGCTTTGCATATTTCTCACGGTAAGATCTCCAAAATGCACCACGTTCCTCCAGAAACATCACGATTCCACAACAAGATAAACTCACTTGGCTGACCGCAACCACAGAATCCCGTCGATACAATCTCTCTCCGATCTAGCCGCCATTCTCAGCGATTCGGTCGACATGGAGCATTTGATATCCAGCCACGGTGAACTTTCGTTCTCGGGGGTGTGGGGAAGCCTGCGTGGACTACTAGGTGCGACGATAGCAAAGTCAAGACCGAACCTCTTGATGATCCTGCCCCAAGCGGCTGATGCAGACCTCGTCGCTGGTGACGCGATGGCATTTGGACTCGCAGATTCCTACGCGTTACCTTTATCGAGTACCGAATTCAAAGCATCATCCATTCGCGACGAAGATTATGCGGAGCGATTACAAGTGCTCCAAAAACTCAGTCGACGACAAGATGCTTCGCCAGAGCCACTGCTGGTGACCAGCTATATCGGTGGGGTGATGCAACGAGTTCCAACGCCGGAGCAACTGGAATCATCAACGCGAACACTTCGAGTCGGACAGACAATCGACTCGGAGGAAATCCGACGTTGGCTTGCAGAATCCGGATTTGCGTCGACCTCAGCGGTACAACTGCCAGGTGAATTTGCAGCACGTGGAGGATTGCTCGACATCTATTCAGCGGATCAATCACAGCCGCTGAGAATCGAGTGGTTTGGCGATGAGATTGAATCAATTCGACAGTTTGATCTTGCCAGTCAACGCAGCATTGAATCGCTTCAGGAAATCGAGATCGCTGCGATTGGCGTCGTGAGTGAATCGTCTGAACCTGAGTCGGATCTATCAATCGAAACGGGTACCATCCGAGATTATCTACCGGCTGACACCGTTGTCATCTTGGTGGAGCCGCACGAGACCCAAGCATCCGCTGAAAAGCTTTATGATCGTTCAGGGGATACAGGAAATTTATTGAGCTACCACGAAATGCTTGATTCGTTCCAAGGTCTGCAGATCATCACGGCATCTTCCCTTGCTGAATCAAACACCGGCGACGGTCGCACAATCATTGATTTGGAAGCGGGATCCACTGAATCTTTTGCTGGTTCACTCGACGAAACCAAAACAAAGATTGATTCATTGCATGGCGATTACCAAGTTGTCACCGTTGGTGACACAGCCGCCGACGGCGAGCGTCTGTCGGAACTGCTATTGGACACAAAAACTTCGCAGCAAGGACGGCTCCGATTAGTCATTGCTGACATCACCGGTGGATTTCGCCTCGCATCGGTCAATGTACTGGTTCTCACGGGAGCAGAGTTATTTCACCGTAGCCCGGTGCGGCGAGGAAAAACCAGAGCCAAAGGTAAGCCGATTGGCAACCTGACTCAGCTGGACCCAGGCGACCTCGTCGTGCATCTATCCCACGGCATTGGTCTTTACCGTGGACTGAGGGAAATCGAGAAGAACGGTCAGCACATTGAACACCTAACGATTGAATTTGACGAAGGTGCCAAAATCTACGTTCCAGCTTCACGAATTGCGTTGGTTCAGCGCTACGTTGGTGGAACCAAGACCCGCCCTCGACTCGCGAAGATCGGAGGACAGTCGTGGGCAAGACAGAAAAAAGCTGCCGAATCCGCAGTCACCGATATGGCGGTCGAACTCCTAGAAATGCAAGCAGAACGAACCGCGAAACGCGGTATCACGTTCGACACCGATAACACGTGGCAACGACAATTCGATGCGAGCTTCCCTTACCTCGAAACGCCTGACCAACTCACTGCGATCGAGGCATCCAAACTCGATATGGAATCAGCCAAACCAATGGACCGACTCATCTGTGGTGATGTTGGCTTTGGCAAAACCGAAGTTGCAATGCGAGCAGCATTCAAAGCGGTGGTAAGCGGTTTTCAAGTGGCAGTGCTCGTTCCCACGACCGTGCTGGCCGAACAGCACTTCCACAGCTTTAAAAGTCGCATGGCCGAGTTCCCTGTTGAAATCCGCAAGCTGAGTCGATTCTGCACCGCGGCCGAGCAGCGTGAAACCGTCAAAGACCTTCGCATGGGAAAAGTCGATCTTCTCATCGGCACCCATCGTCTGGCGAGTAAGGATGTGAAATTTAGCAACCTCGGACTCGTCATCATCGACGAAGAACAGCGGTTTGGGGTCGCGGTCAAAGAACGACTCAAAACCCTACACAGCAATGTCGACGTCATGACGCTCTCTGCAACACCGATCCCTCGCACGCTACACATGGCGCTCGTAGGTGTTCGCGACATTAGCAATCTGGAAACACCGCCGGCTGAGCGCCGTAGCGTCGAAACAAAAGTACTCAGATGGGACGACGAAGTGATTCGGCGAGGAATCATTCGTGAACTCAACCGCGGCGGACAAATCTATTTCATTCACAACCGTATCGGTGACATGGGGACGGTTGTTGACAAGCTAAAACGTATCGTGCCCGAAGTCAGAATACGGGTGGGCCATGGACAGATGAACGAGGGTGAACTCGAACAGGTGATGGTCGATTTTATCGAGCACCGCTTCGATCTACTTCTCGCAACGACAATCATTGAAAGTGGTGTTGATATTTCAAATGCCAATACCATCTTCATTGACGAAGCGGACCGCTACGGATTGAGCGACCTGCATCAACTCAGAGGACGCGTGGGTCGCTACAAACACCAAGCCCATTGCTACCTGATGGTGGCACAACACAAACACCTTTCACCCGAAGCAAGTAAGCGTCTTCGAGCGATCGAGGAATTCAGTCAAATGGGAGCTGGTTTTGCAATCTCGATGAGAGACCTAGAGATTCGAGGAGCAGGAAATCTACTCGGCAGCCAACAGAGCGGCCATATCGCGGCAATCGGCTACGAGATGTATTGCCAATTGCTGGAGGACGCGGTTCGACAGGTGCAAAACTTACCGCCGAAGTTGTCGGCCGATGTTGATATTGATCTGCCGGTCGAAGCGTACCTTCCAGAGGACTACGTCCCAAATCTTCGCCATAAGATCGACCTCTATCGCCGTATCGCAAAGCTCGAAGACGCTTCTCAAATCAGAGAAATCAAAGACGAGCTTCGGGATCGTTTTGGTGAAATGCCCGCGCCGACCAAGCGAATGATGGAGCTGGTTGAACTACGACTTGATGCTGCCGCCTGGCAGATTTCATCCATCACCTCTGACGCTCGATTCATCGTGTTGCATTACAGCAACCGTAGACAGATCGAACGACTTGCTAAAGTGAGTCGAGTGCCGGTAAGAATTGTCGATCGTAGAAAAGCCTATATTCCAACGAAAGACTTCAATATGAACTCGGATGCTGCGGGCACAAGCTGGTTGCAACTGGCACGCGCCGCTCTTCATATTGGAAAAGTCTAGGATGAATCAATCTAGGATCCGCGATGCCTCGGTCGTTCACTGGCAAGCATGATGACGGGCCGCTGCTATACCGGTGGGGACGCTCATATCCCCCTTATCCACCTGCCGCAAAGGCACAGCCGCGGTCATGACGACTGTACCGACTATGAGGGCGACCTAGAAAGAATTACTTGATTCATTCGATCAAGGGATCTGCAGCGAGAAGACGGAGAAAAGGGAAAGCTACGGTTTGAAAACGACGAGAATGCAAGGGCAAGCCTTTCACCACCGCAGCGATCGCCCCAGCTCATCGGTCATCCGCCGAACCATACAGGCAGAATCATGCGTTGCTTTCAGCTTTTAATCATCTTCACGTTTCTTGGATCGCAGCTTTCCATTACTGCGCAGGAATGGCATTCGATCGCGACCCATGGAATCATCGTCGAAGAAACCACCAAAAGTCAAAACACTCAATTCCTGCCGACGTCACCTGGTGAGGTCGTGATATGGAGCGACGAAGCCTCGGTAATTCGTGAACTGCAGCGAGATCATGGGGTTGTTTATCCCACTGACACTTTCTCCATTTCTCAAAGCCCAGCGAACGGTAAAGGGGTCTGGATGGAGCAGCGGTACACAAGCCGCCGCCCGATTCTCTACATGGACTCGGGGAACGAGGATCGCTGGTCCAGTTACAACTCGGGATCCCATCAGCCAATCAATCCATCCTGGTCTCAGCAAGGTTCAAACCACCCAGTCCCGACCGAGCAAGTGACTGTCCAGTCACTTGAATCACAATACTCACCCATGGTCGCTAATCGTGCTTCTAATATCATGGAGATTGGCGTGATTCCATGGATGATGCAACTGGAGCAACGCAAGAACGCTTGGCTGTCACGCAGATTCGGACGATAACTCCAAGATTGCCGCAAAACACAAAGTACCTTGCTTGAACTGGGTCAGTCGCAATCGAACGATTCGCAGGGATAAACCGACCCAAACGCGACTCAATGCAATGCTTCGTAGGAATCAGCGATTTGCTGCGCGATGGCCAAAGACGAAGTTGCTGCGGGAGATGGAGCGTTGAGAACGTGAATCGCCCGATGAGAAGGAACGATCAGAAAATCATCGTAAAGCTCACCAGCCGGTGTCACCGCCTGCGCCCTCACACCAGCTCGTCCAGGAATCAGATCGCTAGATTGAATCGAAGGAATCAAGTGCTGCAGAGCGCGAACAAACGCTCGTTTACTAAGCGATCGGTGCATCTCGGCTAGCCCCATCTTCCAATGCCTGGCCGCCAATTTCTGAAACCCGCTAAAGGCTAAATTCTCCATTAGGTCGTTCGCCTGAATTTGTGTCCACCGGTAACCGGTTCGCGAGAGCGCAAAAACGGCGTTCGGGCCGCACTCAACACCTCCGTCGATCATTCGCGTGAAATGGACTCCCAAAAAGGGAAAAGACGGATCGGGAACGGGATAAATTAAATTTCGACAAAGCTGCTCACGCCCAGGTGCCAACTCGTAGTACTCACCGCGAAATGGAACGATTTTCAAATCGGTATGCCCACCCGCCATTCGGCAGACTCGATCGCTGTATAACCCGGCGCAATTGATCATTCCACCGCATAAAATTTTTTGACCAGATGGGTCCTTTAGCTCGACACCACTCCCGGCAGCTTCAATACGAGAAACCTTGAAACCCAATCTCAGTTCGCCCTTCATATCGCGGAACAATTCCGCCATCTTCTCACACACGGCTCGATAATTAACGATACCCGTTCCCGGAACATGGAGAGCTGCGACACCCGCAGCAGCCGGCTCCAACTCCTTCAATGCTTGGCGATCGATCTTATCGTAAAAAACACCATTGGCTGACGCTCTCTCGGCAATTCTCTCGAGCCGTTCAAGTTCGCTTGCATTGGTTGCAACCACAACCTTTCCACATCGATCCCAAGCAATGTGGTGCTCGTCACAAAACGCCTCCATCATCTCCTTTCCAACACGACAGTGGCGAGATTTATCAGAGCCAGGCTTGTAGTAGATACCCGAGTGTAAAACGCCAGAGTTGTGACCAGTTTGGTGTGCTGCGACCCGACCTTCGGTCTCGACCACACAAATACGGAGTTCTCGGTGTCTTTGCTTGAGTGTCAGTGCTGCTGCAACACCGACGATTCCTCCACCGATTATTGCGAGATCAAATCTTTCCATCACGCAGCTCTTTCCAGCAGTCTGAATTTGACAAGAATGCAACATCCCAACGCGAGACGACGAACTCTAAGGCAGCGAAACGCAGTCCATCACTCCACGACCGAGAATCTTTTAAAAGCCAGCGGCGAATCACTCGAGAAAAACCAAGGAATGTCTCCACAACCTGCGCCGAGAGATACATATTTCACAATGCCGTCATCGATCGATCAAGGGACGTTTCCGACGAATCACCGAAGATCATTTCGGCTTGGTTCGCTATACTACTTCACCCTTAAACGTGTCTGCACTATTGGAAATCACTCGTAGCGTTGCAATGATCAACACACATCCAAGCCCCTTAGCCGTAATGATCCTACGCAAATCCACTTTATCGACACCGCCTTGGTTGATAGTCGCGATCGGCATATTGTTCGGTCTATGCACTTTCAACTCACCAAACAGTTCGGCACAAACGCCGAATTCAATCTTCGCGTCTGCAAAGCCCCCGCTATCACGCGACCAAACCAGTCGCCCACCGAATATTATTTACGTCATGGCGGACGACCTCGGATATGGAGATCTGTCCTGCTACGGACAGAAAGTACTTCAGACACCTAATCTTGATCGCATGGCTGCGGAAGGCATGAGATTTACCGACCACTATGCTGGTCACACCGTCTGCCGACCATCTCGACTCGTGCTGTGGACCGGCAAGCATGTTGGACACACCGGACTCATCGGAAACCGAGCGATGAACCTTTCTGGCATGGAAAAGACCGTCGCGCAGCGTTTGCAAGATGCCGGTTATGCAACCGGTGGAATCGGAAAATGGGCGCTCGGCAACGTCGAGCAACCGAGCGAGATTGAAAACCCAGGGCATCCCAACGCCAACGGATTTCAATCATGGTTTGGCTACATGAACCAAGGGAACGCGCATAATTTTTTCCCTCCGTTTCTATGGGACAGTAAGACACAGGTTTTCTACCCCGGCAATGTACTCAGTGTTCATCCCAATGCTCGAGGACGAGTATCATCGAAACAGACAACGTATTCACATGATCAGATGACGGAAGCGGCATTTCGTTTCATTCGATCGAACCACCAAAAACCATTCCTGCTGCACATGCATTGGACCATCCCGCACGCGAATAATGAAGGCGGTCGAGTCAATGGAGATGGGATGGAGATTCCAGAGTACGGCGAATACGCCTCTCGCGATTGGCCCAATCCAGAAAAAGGTTTCGCAGCAATGATCGCCCGAATGGATCGCGATATGGGAAGACTGTTTTCACTACTCAAAGAACTTGATGTCGATGAGAACACGATTGTCTTTTTCACCTCTGACAATGGACCTCACCGAGAAGGTGGCCACGACCATGAGTTCTTTGACTCCAACGGTCCACTAAAGGGTTTCAAACGATCCATGCATGACGGCGGAATTCGCGTCCCTTTGATTGCACGGTGGCCCGGAAAGATACAAGCTGGCAGTATCAGTGGTCATCCATCCGCTTTTTGGGATTATCTTCCGACGGCTTGTGAACTCGCGGGTATTCCCCTTCACGCAGCCGACTCAAAGGAGATTGATGGAATTTCCTACGTCCCCACTTTATTGGGGAATCACGATCAACAGCAAAAGCACCCGTATCTCTACTGGGCCAGTTCCGAGGGCGAAACGTCAGTGGGTGTTCGCGTTGACCACTGGAAACTAGTCCAGTATCGCCCCAAAAAGAAAGACACCCAAGACGATCAGCCGGATTGGCGTTTATACGATCTCCGAACGGACATCGGCGAAAACGACAATCTTGCAAACGCCCAGCCAATGGTCGTCGAACAAATCATTCGATTGCTCGAGGCAGACGGATTGGACTAATGATGAATGTAGACGCGTCACTCCGACGCCCGCTTCGTGGGTAAATCCAAAACTCAACCATCCGGCCTCATCATCGGCCAATTACCGTCATCACCGTTTCCCTGAGGAAATCGTTGGCCTTTCATCACGAATCAAAGCGGCAGGCGGCGACGACAGAACCACCCAAGGTTTCTCGCTGGTTACAAAAAGGTTTTCATCGATTCCTTGAGTCTTACCTTCGGAAACACTTTGATGGAGTAGGAATTTCGGCGGCCTCGCTGCTGCACCTAGAATCGACGCCAAGTTTTTCGTGTGACAAAACAACCAACGACAACAATATCGCTGAGGCTCCACCTGTCCCGCTAATTGTGTACGCGAATCATCCAAGCTGGTGGGATCCGATGATCGCGCAGTTTCTAAACCGGAATCTACTACCCGGCTATCAGTTTTTCGCGCCGATTGACGCCGATGCACTGGAACACTACCGCGTCCTGAAACAACTCGGATTCTACGGTGTTCAACATGGAACGATCGAAGGCGTGAAAAACTTTCTTCGCCAAAGCGAAGCAATTGCCAATCAAGGGCAAACCGCTATCTGGATCACCCCCGAAGGGCGATTCACCGATGCTCGAGACCACTCCGCCGATTGGATGCCCGGCCTGGCACACCTTTGTCAAAATTTGCGCAGCGGATTCGCAATTCCGGTCGCTCTGGAATACACCTTCTGGAATGAATCGCGACCGGTTTGCCTTGCTTCGATCGGGGAAGTTCACCCCATAGAAGAACTTAAACATTTAAACAAAGCACAATGCGGCCAAAAACTGTCGGAGAGTCTTCGGGGAGCACAAGATCATCTTCGCGAGCTTGCCGTGGCTCGAAATCCTGAGGCATTTGAATTCCTGATCAGCGGAAAAACGGGCCCCCAAGGCTTGTATGGACGTGTAAGAAAAATTGCTTCACTACTTCGTGGCAGCAGAATAAAACCGCGTCACGGAGCACCATTGCGATGATGCTCACTCTTTCGATCGTCGGTTTAGCACTGGCGTTGCTGCCGACGCTGATGACAATCGTTAACCTGCCTCAATTCTGTACCAAAAGACAGAGCAGGGAGACTGAATTGTTCGGCCATGCAAACACGTCAGCCGTTCCCAAAGTTTCTATACTCATCCCCGCAAGAAATGAAGAGTCAGGAATCGACTTATGCATCCAACATGCAGTGGGTAGTCAAGGAGTTGAGCTTGAAATTATCATTCTTGACGATCACTCCACGGATGGAACCCGAGAGAAAGTTTCAATCTGGGAACGCAACCACTCAAGCGTTCGGCTGCTACTCAGCAAGCCCCTTCCTGATGACTGGAATGGCAAACAACACGCGTGCTTCCAACTATCTCAGGAAGCTAAGCACCCAAACTTGCTGTTTCTCGACGCCGACGTGAGACTCAACACGAATGGAGTCAGCGAGTTAATTCACTATCAGACCACAAACCGACTTGATCTACTCAGTGCGTTTCCCAAACAAGAAACCGGTACATGGCTTGAGAGTTGGCTGATCCCAATGATGCATCTCATTCTACTGGGCTACCTTCCGTTTTATCGAATGCGTTCAAGCAGCGATGCTTCGTACGCGGCGGGTTGCGGCCAAATTTTCCTCACCACCAAATACTCCTACAAGAAATCTGGCGGCCATGAATCCATTCGAGACTCTCGGCACGATGGCCTGCTGTTACCCAAAGCGTATCGCCGTGCCGGACTCCGCACCGATGTAATTGATGGAACCAATCTCGCAACCTGTCGCATGTACCACAACACAAAGGAGATGATTGGCGGCGTCTTAAAAAACGCCCACGAAGGTATTGCAAGAAACCGCCTCATTGGTCCCTTCACCGTGCTTTTACTTGGCGGGACCGCACTTCCTCTTGCGACGTTAATGCTTGGGCTATCTAAGAACAACTCGATCGTGGTCACTCTTTCCATCCTAGCGCTGATCACAACGCATCTTCAACGGATCATCACCGCACATCAATTTCGCCAAAATCGTATCGCGGTATTGTTTCATCTTCCAGCCATGTTTCTGTTTGTCTCGCTTCAATGGTGCGCGTTTGTCATGCACCACGTCGGCTACAAACTTGCGTGGCGAGGACGCGCGTAAATGAAGTGGAGAGGATCCACGGTATCGGGGATTCCATCGGGGGATCGAATCTCCATCAATTCCAAAATGCTCCAAGAATGGGACAAGAACCCTGTATCGATCAAAAAAGGTGGATCTTATGGCTGAGAAAAGCCTATTACGGACGTAATCAACGACTTATTACCCCAAACAAAACCGAACACGGGCGCGAATTCGGGTGGTCTCCTTTTTTTATCTCCGCTAAAAGTAGTTCGTTGAGAACGAAGCCAAGGAAAAATAGGCAATTTGATCTCATCGTGTTACCCAAACTTCGGATTGAATAACGCGAGAAGCCGAGGCGACCTTCCGCCCATCCACACTTTTATCAAACTGCCTCCGTCACGGATGACTGGCTACCGATGAAGCATTTTGGCCGAGTCCTGAAAATTGCCGCGAGAAAACGCTGGTCGCTTCTTGGCGTACTGGTCAGTTCGCTCGTGATCGCAATCCTCTGGGGCGCCAACATCGGAACTCTTTACCCGATGGTTGAGGTTGTATTTCAGGGAGAGAGTATTCCTGAGTATGCCAACCGCCGGATTAAAGAATCAGACGAAACCGTCCGGACTCTAGAAGCCGAAAGCCAACAGCTCCAATCGCAACTGGCCTCTGCAACGGTCGCCGAACGTAGGGAGCTTGCCGTTCGCATGGAGACCATCGCGGCAAAACGAGATGTCTACGCTCACTCGGTGGACTATCTACGTCGTTTTCAACCATGGATCAACAAATACTCACCGAGCAGCCCCTACGAGACATTGGTTTTCATTGTGGGCCTCCTCATTGTGGGAACGACCATCAAACTGTTTGCCTTGATGAGCAATCTATTACTGGTACAGAACATCGCGGAGCGTACATCGCTTGAGTTGCGGGCAATTTTTTTTCGTAAAGCATTAACACTTGATTTGGATTGGTTCGGTGACAACGGGTCGGCCAATCTCACCTCGCGGCTTACCAACGATATTTCC
>Ga0181559_10003923_pt1 | contig 14527 bp, 4 predicted proteins | sample 011ome_21_FD_133752 | JGI IMG/M metagenome (GOLD analysis project Ga0181559, IMG submission 133752) | Coastal salt marsh microbial communities from the Groves Creek Marsh, Skidaway Island, Georgia - 011508AT metaG (megahit assembly) | ecosystem: Environmental > Aquatic > Marine > Intertidal zone...
CCGCGGCGGTCCCCGCGGCGGTCCCCGCGGCGGTCCCCGGGGCGGTCCCCGCGGCGCACCCGGGGACGTACCCCGGGACGTACGCGAAGTCCGTCCCCGTCGGGTCGACGAAGTGCGCCGCGTACGCGTACGGGTCGTACGCGTACGGGTGGTACGCGTACGGCCCGTGCGGTGACGCGTACGCGTAGTACGCGTACGCGTCGTTACTCCCGAACGCGTACGGGGACCAGTCCGCCGCGCCGTTCTCGGCGGAGGCGCGCGGCGGCGCCGGGAAACGGCCGAAGGACCCGCACGAAGCAGACTGGTTTCCGTACGCGTACGCGTACGCGTACCGCGCGCACGCGGAAGGTGACCCGTGATACGCCCCGTACGCGGACGCGGACGCGTCGTACGAAAGCGGGTGGACCGCGAGAGGACGCGCGAGCGGGAGCGGGACCCTCGACGCCTCCCCGGGATTTCCGGGATCCCCTCGCGCGTCCCACTCCTCATCGCGCGCGGTTCTAGGAACCGCGGCGAACGGCTGCGGCGGCGCGACGCGCGCGCTCCCTACGAGCGTCTTCCCGGCGCACATGTCCTCGATGGCTCGGCGCGCTTCGGCGACGGCATCGGCGGCGCCGCGCAGTGTCACCGGGCGGTGCGTCTGTCCCGGCTCGACGTCCCGCTCCGGCTGCACCTGTATGTGCGCGCGCGTCAGGTTTTGCAGAAACCGGATGTTCTCGCCGCGTCGGCCGATGATCAAGCCGACGCGCCGGTGCGGCACGCGCATCGTCGCGACTTCCGCGGTGTGCGAAGGAACGATCGATGACGTGTTCGTTAACGTCATCGCGTCGTTTGACAACGGCGTTTCAGACGCGTCGAACGCGTCGTCGGTCGCGTGAGCGCTGAGCGCTGAAGACGAGAGCGGCGTCGCGTGAGCGCTGAGCGCTTCAACGGGCGCGTCGCGTTTGACGCGATGAACGTCATCCATGGCGAACCCGATCGGGGGGAGAGTCGCGCGCGACGCGACCCGGTCGCGCTCGCGGCGCAGACGCGCGGTCTGTGCGCTCGTGCGGTCCAGGCGGTGCGTCGAGGTCTCCACGAGCCGCGCGATCATCGCGGCGGCGTTCGCGGTGGCGGTCTCGGAGCCGAGCAAATGGACGCGACGGCGACGCTCCGAGTCCACCGCCGGTTTGCGCGTTTTTTTTTTAGTGCGTTTTTTTTGTACCTCCGCAGCCTCCGCCTCCTCCGCCTCCTCCGCGTCCGTGTCCTCGTCGCCGCTCGAAGACGGCGGCACCTCGAAGATGGTGATCCCCGCGCCCGGGACCTCCCCCGGGTCCCGCGCGACGTGGATCGCCGCACCCGAGTGGTGCTGGAAGTACGCGGCGTGCGCGCCGCCGCGCCCGAGCACCAGGCCCACCTTGTGCTCGGGGACCAGCACTAATCGCTGCGCGCGCTTGGCGTCGTACGCCAGCGCGGACACGGCGGCGTTCTCTCGGGTCCCTCGGGATTCCGAGTCGAGACCCCGAGTTTCAGTCGCGGGACTCTCGATCGGGTCGATCGCTTCGTTAGCGGCGATGTTCGAATCGGTCGAGTTTGTGTCACCGGAAGTTTTCTCGTTCGCGATCAGACCGCGATCAGACCGCGCGGTCTCGCCGCCGCCGGCGGCGGCGTTTTCAAAAGACGCGTTTTCAAAAGACGCGTTTTCAAAAGTCTCGCGCCGCTCGTTCGACGCGAGCGGTAAAGGTCGAGTTCCCGCGTCGAAGCTCGGGGCGGTCGGAGGTTCGATCCACGCCGGCGCAGACGCCGTCTGTGTCGTAGGAAGTTCGGCGTTCGCGGCTCCGGGCGCGTCCGACGACGCCGAAGGCGCCCGAGACGCGGCGCCGGCGCGCCGCTCCGCCGACGCCTCCCCGGACCACTCGGGACCACTCGCGTCGTGGGACTCGTGTTCGAGCGGTCCGCTCGTCGGCGCGTCCGCGGACGCGTCGGAGGCGGTGGGGGGCGAGACCGCGCGCGCGCGGAGCCTCTGGCGCGCGAAAGAAAGCGTGGGCGTCGTGGGAGACCGGCCGTGCTCAGTAGGTACCTCGACCACCGCCGTAGGCTCCGAGGCGGCCTTCTCCGGCGCGCCCGGGGACCCGGGGTTTTTCGCGGTCGCGGCGCTCTTATCGCTTTCCCGCTTCACGGGCTCGGTCGCGCCGTCGTCGTCCGCGCCCGCGCGTGCGCCGAGCGGCGGCGCGTCGGCTCCGCGCGTCTCCGCGACATCCGCGGCGGACGCGGGCGCGGCGCCGCAGCTTTTGCCGCGTCGCGTGCCCTTCCACGCGGGACTCTCCGTCGCGTGTCCGCAAGCGTCGAGCGCGGGGGAACGTTCGCCGCGCGTCTCGGGCTCGGAGGCGTCGCGAGGCGCGGGGGGCGCGTCCGTCGCGCCGCCCGGCGAGCGCATCGCTCGTGTCGTCGGCGCGGCCGATCGGAGAGGGGCGCGTGGCGTCGAAGGGGTCGTCGCGTGGCGCGCGCGCGCGCGACGCCGAAGAGAGTGCCGCCGGAAGGGTCCTCGGAGTCTTTCAAAAACTTCAAAAACCGCGATACGACACGAGGGAGGCTCTTGGCGCTTGGTGGACGTTTTGAATTTCGCGAATTTTCGGGCGGCGTCCTTTTCGCGTCGCGAGCCAGCCGCGTCGTCGTTCGGCGCGACGCCGCTCCGAATGTGAAACGACCGCTCAGAGTGTCTAAAAAGAACCGACCTACGTTTTCGGTGTAGGGCACGACGTTCTCTCACGTGTGTCTCTCGTGTCGCACGCGCTACCGAACGACCGATCGGGACCGACCCGATTCACGGTTCGAAACTTCACTGCTGCATCGCGCGGTACAGCCGCACGTACTCCTTCCCCGCCTTCTCCCAGGTGTTGTCCGTGCGCATGACGCGCTCCTGCATCTGTCGCAAATCCTGGTTTCTGTGCTTGAACGCGTCCAGCGCGCGGTTCAAACAGCTCTCGATGGCGTAGTTGTCCGCGCCCTCGAACACGAAGCCGTTCCGGTCGTCGTACGGCTTCGAGGGGTCGTCCATGTCAAACACGGTGTCCGCTAAGCCGCCGGTTTTGCGCACGACGGGCAGAGCGCCGTACTCCATGGCGATCATCTGCGTCAGGCCGCACGGCTCGAACATCGAGGGCACCAGCACGAAATCCGCCGCCGCGTACAACAGGTGGCTCAGCTGATCGGAGTAGAAAATGAGCAGCTTGACGTCCTGGTCTCGTTTATACACCGTCTCCGCGGCTTGCGAGAACGGCGGGTCGCTGTGCCCCGACCCGAGCAGCACGAACTGCCCGCCCTGGTCCTTGACGTGCGAGATGGCGTGCCGAATGAGGTCCACGCCCTTCTGCGGCACGAGGCGCGACACGCACACCACCAGCGGCTTGTCGGGGTTGACGTCCATCCCCAGCCCTTCCTGCAGATACCGCTTGCACAACGCCTTGCCGGCCATCGCGCCGGGTTTGAACGAGCACGGCAGAAACGGATCGAGGCGCGCGTCCCAAATTTGCTCGTCGACGCCGTTCAAAACGCCGCTGAACTTCATTCTGCTCTTGGCGAGGGTTTTGTTCAGGAAGCCTCCGCCGCCGCCGAGGGCGTCCTTGGCGTAGGTGGGGGAAACGGTGGTGACGTAGTTGCTGTACACGATCGCGCCCTTCAGCAGACACAGCCGCTCGGGGTTGTGCCCGATGGTGCGTTCGTCCATCGCCTTCTCCAGGGTGTTGAACTCCTCACCCGAGACGCCGGTGGCGATGAACTCCTCCTGCCGGCACTCGCCCGTGTTGTCCATGTTGTGGATCGTGAGCATCACCTTGGCGTTCGTGAGCGTGCCCTCGGCGTGGTACAGGTCCCAGTACAGCATCGCCACCGCGCTGCACTGCCACTCGTGCACGTGGATCACGTTCGGGTCCCGGCCGGTGACTCGCAAGCACTCCAGCGCGGCGCGGCAAAAGTACAAGTACGCCTCGAGCTCGTTGTAGCTCCCGCCGTAAATCTTGCCGCCGATGAAGATGTTCGAGCGCTCCCGCGAAGCGGGGCGCAACAGAATCACGTTGCACCCGCCGATCTTTCCGACGTACATGCTCGTGGAGAAGGCGTCCAGCCTCACTTCCCGCACGCCGTCCCACTCCGTCTCCGAGCCCTTGCTCACGTCAAAGTCCATGACGTGCTCGAGGTTCTCGACTTTGCCCTCGATCGACGAGTAGTACGGGAGGATCACCTCCACGTTGTGCCCGGCGTCGAGGTGCGCGCGCGCCAAACCGGTCACGACGTCGCCCAAGCCGCCTACCTTGGCGATGGGCGCCATCTCGGCGGTCACGTGCACGACGTGCAGGGGGTTCGGATCGCGCCGCGCCGCCATCGCCTCGTCGTCGCCGTCGCCCGGCAAAGGCGACGGGTACGGCGCGCGCTCGTAGAACGGCGGGTTTTCGTCGGGGGTGGGCCACCTGATGTCACTCTCCGTGTTCTGAATCAGGAGCTCGCCGGGCTGCAACACGCGCGGCTCGATTCGTGTCTCGTGCCCGATCGGGTTCGCCAGGCCCGCGTGCGCGAGCGGATCGGCGATCGCCGCTAACCGCTCCTCCTCCGCCTCCTCCTCGGCGGTCTTAGGGATCTCCACCGGCTTCAGCTTGTCGATGTCCTCGAGCAGCGCCGCGTTCTGCTGCGACAACGCCGCGAGCTGCGCCTGCAGGTCGCTCAGGTTGGAGCCGATGGGCAGCGGCTCCGAGGGCGCGGTCTCCGCCACCTCGGGCTCGGGCACGTCGTCCGACGCCACCGCGGGGCGGACGCCCGCGGTGCGGCGCGTGGCGCGCGCGGCGCGGCGCGCGCCGGGCGCGGGCGTGGCGGCGCGGTGCGAGCAGGGGCCGACGCGGCGCGCGCGCGCGCTCGCGGACGCGGAGGATGCCACGGCGGCGGTCGCGGGGACCGCGCGCGCGGAGGAGGCCACCATCGCGCCCGTCTTCAATCCCGAGCGGGCTTCGCGCTTGAAAAGAAGCGAGGGTACCGCTTCGAGACGAAGGCGGAGACGCGTCGCGCGCTCGTGAGAGGCGCCACGGAGAACGCGACTCGCCGTGCGCGGAGGTGCGTTGTCGCGTACGCGCGAGACCACCTCGCGGTGCGTCGCGTGCGATCCGCAGTGCCGATCTAGAGGGCCGCGAATGCGTGGAACGACGCGTCGGCGTCGACGTTCTTTTTTCGTTCTTTTCCGTCACAAGATAGAGCGAAAGCGCTTCGCGAGCCACCAGAATGGCCGACCTGGCTGCGAATGTGGAGGAATGGAGTCCTTCGATTGGCTGATGTGTGCGGAGTTTGCGGAGTTTTGCGACTAATCAAGCATATGATACGGTTAGGAATTTGCGAACTGAATACCTTTTGCTGACTAAAAAGCTGTGCGGCTTGTGTGCGAATGTCTCAAAGCGGCAAACGCCAAGTCGAAGGGGAGTGGCCGACTTCGCTGTCGCCCGAAACAAAAGCCACGCTCCGATGAGATCCGCGGGAGCCACGCCGCACCTGCGGGGAGCCACGCCGCGATGGCGACGCGGTGTGCGGCGCGCACGGCAGCGCGGCGGTGGACGTCCCTCGAGACGCCGCGGGACGCGCATCGCATGTTCCACTCGGCGTCGTACGCCGCCGCGCGGGCGCGCGTCTTCGCCGACGCCTCGGGCGAAGAAGCGAGGCGAGCATCCGGACGCGACGCGTCGGCGCGCGACTTCCGCGGAGGAGGCTCGCCGATGGGAGCCCATCCTTTCGCCGCGCACTTCGCGCGCGCGTGCCGAGGGTTCACCGCGTCCGGGGTGTCCCTCACGAGCTTCTACGACACGCTCGGGGTCCGCCCCGGCGCGTCCGCGGACGAGCTCAAGCGCGCGTACCGCCGCGAGGCGATGAAGTGGCACCCCGACCGCCACAAGGAGGGCGCCGCGAAGGCGGCGGCGGAGAAGAAGTTCAAGCTCGTCTCGGAGGCGTACCAGGCGCTGAGCGGCGGCGGCGGCGGCGGCAACCGAAGCGGCGGAGGTTCGAGCCCGGGGCAGGACACGGGGCGGTGGCGCCGGAGCGGGTACACCGCGCCCGGCGGCGGCGCGCGAGATGACGCCGGCGGCGCCGGCGGCGGCGCCTATCGCCGCGACGGCGCCGGGAACTATTACCGGCACTCCGGCACGGACTACTCGCGCGGCGACGCGGACCGGGTATTCCGCGAGATGTTCGGGGATAACCCGTTCGTGCGCGACTTCGTGAAGGAGTTCACGCGGAACGCCGAGAGAAGGCGGGATCCCGGGGGATTCGCGGGGGGCGGATTTCCGGGCGGCGGCGCGCCGGGCGGCGTGACCCCCGAGCAGTGGGCGGAGATGGTGCGCGGCGTTTTCGGCGCGATGGGCTCCCGCTCCGCCGGGTACGGGCCGGGCGGGTCCGTCTCCGTGCGCGAGGAGATCGTGACGCGCGCGGACGGGCGGCGCGTCGTGCGCACGACGACGACGACGACGACGCCCGGCGGGACCACGACGCGCGTCGAGGAAAAGGTGGTGGGCGCCGGCGGCAAGTACGACTACTACGGCGCCGGCGGCGGCGCGGGCGTGCCGCACAGCAGCCGGGTGTTCGAGGGAGGAGGAAACGGAAACCAATTCGGTGGGTTCGGTGGGTTCGGTGCGCGGGCACCGCCACCCCCGGGTTCGAAACCCGGCGGGAACGCGGGAAGAGCGCCCGGCGCCGACTCCGAGCTGGCGACGACGCTGGGCCGCCTCGGCCGAGTCGCCGGCGGTATCGCGCGCGGCTTCCTGGCGCGATTCGCGCACATCTTCGCGCGCCAGGTTTTGAACGCGGCGTTCCGGGTGCTGGCGAGGATCCTCTTCAGGCGATGACAACGACTCCGCGCGGTGGCGACGAGCGCGCGTAGTCGAGCGTAGTCGAGCGTAGTCGAGCGTAGTCGAGCGTAGTGTCACGTGTTACGATGAAGAGTCTTCCTCTACTCGCGCGACGCGCGGCGTCGAAAAAGAATGTCGATAATCGTATTACAAGTCCCGTACCAGTAGTACCTCCGATTCACGCGGTCATAGGCTTCTTCCATTCACGCGGCGCTCGCCTTCCGCTCAGCGCGCCCCCGCCGCCGCCGGCGCCGGCTCGCCGCGCGCCGCCCCGGCGGCGATGTCGCGCCGCCGCACCTTCATCTTGAGCCCGTCCGGGTAGCACATGGTGACGTCGTACCGCAGAGGGATTGGCGCGTCAAGCGGCAGCGACGCCTCGTCCGGGGAGAAGTCGAACTTCTGCACGCACGACCCGACGATGGTCGTGACGGTGAGCAGCGAGAACAAACCCCCGATGCACGATCGCGGGCCGGCGCCGAACGGCGTGTATATGAAGTCCCGCCCGGACTTGAGCATCGTCACCGCGCGCTCGATCTCTTCGTCCGTCGCGCCCTCCTCCGCCTGCGACCGAGCCAAGCGCTCCAGCCGCGCGTCCGTGAAGCGGTCGGGGTCGAACGCCTCTGGATCCTCCCACACGCGCGGGTTGCGGCCCATAGCCCACGTGCTGAGCAGAATCAAGTCGCCCTTCTCCACCTTGTGCCCGGTGGGCATCACGTCACTCTCCGACGCCAGCCGCGGGAACATGTGGATCGGGGGGTGCATGCGCAGCACCTCCTTGATGACGTGCTGCGTGTACTCCAGCCGCCCTTCGGACACGTCCTCGAACGTCGGCGCGCGGTTGCCCAAACGCGCAATCTCCGCCTCCACCTTCGCCTTCACGTCCGCGTGGCGCGAGATGTAAAGCAGCGCCATGGTCATGGTCGCCGCCTGCGTCTGGTGCCCCGCGGCCATGATGTCGTTCATGTCACCCCAGAGCTCCTCGTCCGTGTACGCGCGCTCGCCCGTCTCCGGGTCCTCCAAAAACAGCATCGTGTCCAGAAGACACACCTGCTCGATCTCGCGGCCCGCGTCGAGCGTCTCTTGGTGCTGCGCGCGCCGCCGCTTCACGATGTCGTCGCCCATCTTCTCCAGGTCGTCGTACGCGGCGGTGAGCTCGCGCAGGCGGCCGACGCCGAGCTTCGCGCCCAGCTCCAGCAGCGGAAGCGGCGTGATGAACACCTCGCCCATGATCTCCGCGGACCGGTGGTACGCCTCCAGCATCGGATTCTCCACGAAACGCGCCTCCGATCCGGTGATCACCTCGCGCGACTTGGTCAGTAAATCGAAGTTGTAGTCGAACGAGATGGGCGAGATGATGTCCAAAAGCAGGTGCTGCGAGTGCAAATCCACGTCCGTGACCATCGCGGGAGGTTCGTTGTTACCCACCGTCTGCATTTCCTTTTCGCTCGCCATCTCCCACGACTCGCACAGGTGCGCGACGCGCGACTCCACCACCGCGGAGAACGTCTTCAGAAACGTGTTGTTGATGAAGGGCTTCTGGCACACCTTGCGGTGCTGCCGGTTGTACTCGCCCTGCGAGCCAGTGACGCCCAGGTCCTTCAAAACCAAGCGGAAGATATCGGGCAACAGCCGGTCGCGGTAGTTCGCGGCGTTCGTTTTGCACACGTACTCCACCACGCGCGGGTCGATGGTGGACACGCACCCGGGGCCGATCGGGTTCTCGATGCCGACCGTGTCGCAGTCGACTTGCCGGTGCCAATCTAAGATCGCCGCGGGCATGCCCACGGGGTCCTCGATGGCTTTTTTCAGCGACTGAAGGAACACCTTGTTGTCCAGCACGAGAACGTCCTTCGGGTCGACCGCCGCCGCGGACGCCGCCGCCTCCTCCATGGTGAGCGGCTCGGCGCTGCTCATGAAGGAGAGGTAGACGGATTTCTTGATGCCATCCACCGCGGTGGTGATGCGTCCGTTCTTACCGAAGCCCAGAGGACACTCGCCGGATTTCGTCTCTTCGTCCGCGTCCGCATCCGTGGCCTTCTCCGCCTCCTTGTCCGACAGCGCGCGGAGGCGCGTCTCGCGCCCGAACGCGACCCCGCCGGCGACGCGCGAGCGAGGCGCCCCCGAGGAGGAGGCGCGAAGCACGGCGAAGCGCTTCGGCACTCGGCGAGTCTGACGCGCGTTCGCGCGCGCGGGGACACGCGCGGCGCACGCGACGGGGACACCCATCGTCTGCGCGCTCGTGTGAGCACGGGCGTGGGCGGGCCGGCCTCGGTGCGCGGGGCGCAAAATGAGACGCACACTGAGGGGGCGCGGGTGGTCCCTCGCGATCCGCTAGCGAGGCGTGCGAGTTTCGTCCGACTCACCAGATTCGGAGATCTTTATTTGCACGAACGCGTTCGCGCCAATCAGACGAACGCCGCGTGCCAGACGAGCCAAAAAAACGACCGGTATCGACCCCCCGACGGCGAATTTCCGGGAAATCCTGCAATCTGGCACGCTTGGTATCGAAGAATTTTGATCACATCGTATTTAGTCATGGATTTCATCAGTAATAATGCAAAAAAGCAGCTTTTTTTTCGACGCGCGTAGGTAGGTAGGGGCGTCGGCGTTCTCGCGTTCGCCTCACCGGCCCGGCGGTTTCTCGAGCACGCCGAGGATGCGCTTCTCGAGGTCGCTGAGCCTCTCCTGTCTGTCTGCCATGCGCGCCTGCCCCTCGATCACCTTCACCTGCCCCTCCACGAGCCTCTGCTGCGCCTTGAGGAGCTTCTCGAGCGAGCCCTGCAGCAACTCGAGCTCGCCGGGCCCGTCGTCCTCGTCGTCGGCGCCCTCCGGCTCGGCGCCCATCTGCGCCATGAGCATCTCCGCCGCCGCCTCGATCTCCGCCGCCGTCGCCAGCGGATCGCGCTTCTTCGCGCTCTTGCCGAATCCCGCGATCCCGCCGCCGCTCTTGTTGGACAACAGAAACGCGCTGTCGGCGCTTCGCTGGTACGTCTCGATGACGCACCGGCGCAAGACGCGCCGCAAACCCGCGACGTCGAGCTCCTTGGCGTCGCCGTACTTGATCACCTTCTCCGGGCCTTCGTCGTGCTCTTCCTCGTCCGAGTCGTCGGGGTTCTCGCCCTTCCAGATCTTGAGCTGCCGCCGCACGCGGTCCTCGGGGACGTGGTTTCGGTAGAACGACTTGAACGTGGTGCGCCACGAGTCGCGCAACATCGGGCCCAGCTCGGTGGTGACGCTGACGGATTCGCTGGCGTTCGCCTTGACCTCGCCGAAGGCGTCGCAGATGATGGCGAGCAAAAAGTTGAACAGGATCATGAACACGAAGATGTTGAACGTGTAGAAGTAAATCATCGCGACCACGAAGTTCAGCCCGCTGCTGGTTTTGAAATCCTCCATGAAGTACGTGATGTCGCCGAGCAGGTTCTGGAACAGCGAATTGACAGACGCGGTGATGTCGGCGAAGTGCGAGGAGGAGTACCCGAAGATGACGTGCCCGATGAACGCGTACCCCATGAAGATCATGGCGAAGATCACGAAGAAGTGCGTCAGGTCCGCGGTGGCGAGCGCGAGCGTGTGCGTGATCACGCCGAGCCGCGGCTGGAAGTCCATCAGCTTCAGGATGCGCCCCAGCAGAAGCATGATGTTGATACCGGAAAACGTCATGTACAGCTGCAGGTACTCCACCAGATCCTTCATCTCGAGGAACATGGCGCCCATCTCCACCATCTGGTTCGGCACCTTGAGGTTGGTCACGAACGCGCTCGCCTCTAGATTCTTGTAGATGTCGTAGTGGATGTCGGGCGCGAAGCTCGCGGCGAGGTTCAAACCGAACGTGAACCACATGATAATCGTCAGCACGTGCAAACCGATGGACGCGACGTCCACGTAGTTCCAAACGGAGGCGAAGTACGCCGCGTACGAACCGGTGGCTTTCTTCGTCTCGATCACGTCCATCAGCTCCTCGTACACGCTCCAGATCACACCAAGGCACAGCACCACCTCCATGCCGAGGCGGAACATGTCCGCGTCCGAGTCGTACAGCTCCACTTTGATCGTGTTCACGGAGTGCGTGATTTGAACCTTGCCGCCTTCGGAGAATTCAAAAAACACCATCACGTTGCCAAAGTACCCGAGTTCGGCGTTGTACACGACGATCTGCGCGGTGACCTTCTCCGTCTTGACGTCGTCAATCATCAGCCCGTAGTTCATCACGTCCACCCATTTCTGGGCCTCGTCCGCGGATAAGTTAATGTCGAAGAAGTACGGGAACCCGGCGTCGTACCCCGGCAGGGATTTGTGCCTGAACCCGTACGGGATGTCCCGCGCGTTGTACAACTCGGAGCAGTACGGCGCGTAGTTTCCCGTCACGGCGGGATCGCTCCCGTCGTTGTAGGTGGCGGCGGCGCCGTCCAAGTTGGCTTCAAACTCCGAGCAGTTATACACCTTCGTGAGGGTCTCGTCGTTGTCGTAGTCGGCGTTGTACAGAGGCGTCCCGAGCTTGAACACGGGGTCGACGCCGAAGGAAGACACGTCCCTGCCCCCGGAGCACGTCGCGTCGATGGCGTCGAAGCGGCTGCTCGGGCACTTTCGCAAGTTTTTGCGCTCCACGTACACCAGCATGCCGGCTAACACGCGGTTGTTGAGGCCGATGAAGCGCTCGCGGTACGCGATCGGCGGTTCGGTGTTGTTGAAGTTGTCCAGCGAGAACGAGTAGTACAGCACCTTCATCTGGCACGGCGAGTTCATCAGATAGTTCTCCTTCGCTTTTCGCTCGCGCGTCACCACCGCATCCTCTTGGATGGCGACGTACTGCGAGATGGCTTCGGCGGTTTCTTTTTGGCCAAAGGCTTCGTCGAGGTACGCCTTGTTGATGGACTCCTTCTGCTTCTGCACCGCCGCTTCCAGCCTGTCGATGGCGCGCTCGGCGGCTTCGGCGAGCGCGTTGGTGCGTTCCTGGATCGCGAGCGACTCCTGCGCCGCCGCCAGCGCCTGCTGCTGCTTCGCGAGGATCTCTTCCAGCGACGCCGAGAGGGAATCCGTGCCCTTCTTCAAGTCGTCGAAGCCGGCTTTGATGATGTTCTCCAGCGCGGTATCCGAGTGATGCTCGTTGGCTTGCTGGTTGGCGAGCGCCTGCGCGCTCTTCACGCTTTCCACCTTGGTGTCCATCTCGCTCTGCTTCAGAGACAACGCCTGAACCGCTTCGAGGATGGTGTCCGTGTCCGTCTGCAGCAGACTCCGCCCGCCGCCCGCGCGGCGTCGTCCCGGGCGGTTTTCCAGCAGGGCCCGCCGGTGCGGCGCCGCCCAGGGGACGCGCGCCGACATCGCCATCGAGTCCTCCAGGGCGACGCCTCCGTGCGCCAGCAGCCGGCGCCCGGAAGCCGCGGTCTGGTTGGGCGCGGGGTATATCACGTTGTCGAACTGCAAGGTGCGCTCGCACACCTCGCACGTGCAGTAGTGTCCGTCGCCGGCGACGGTCGGGCAGCCCACCTTGGTGACTGCGGCGCCCTCCGCGTCCACGTCCGTCTCCGAGCAGTAGCACACCGCCTCGCACAGCCTCTGGTACCGCGCCTGGGTCAGGTACACCTCCGACGCGCCGGTTATTTCGTTATCGACGAGCGGGCCGTCGACATCAGCGGGTTTCGCGCACGTGCCGACGTACTGCTCCGCGCGCGACTCGAGGTTGCACGTCATGAACGCGTACTGCTGCCTGGCCAGCACCGCCGGGTTCCACTCCACGATGTCCACGTCCACGTCCGCGTGCAGGTCGTCGTCCGGGTACCGCTCGTTGGCGATTTCCAAACCGCCGGGGACCATGTACGAAAAGTTGAACGGAAACACCGGCGGGCTGAGGTATATGGGCGTGACCAAACTCGAATCGAGGTTCACCAGCCGATTGTCGATCAACTCCACCAGCATCTCTTTGTACGGGTAGTTTTGGCGAATCGCGTTGGCGACGATTGTGGCGTTCCCGTCCGTCGCGCGCTCGGTGAGGACGTTGTCATTCTTCAACGTGTCCAGACTGGCTTCGTCGAGTATGTTTTCGTCCGTGCCCGACATCTGGTTGATCTCGAAAAACGTCACGGGGGAGAGCTGCGAGAGCCACGTTAAAACCTCCGTGAACTCAGCATCCGCCAGGGCGGTGATGTTCACTTCCGCGCCGCGGGCTTTCGTCCACACGCCGGCGTAGTGGCGTTCCCACGACGTGCCGGTACCGAGCAGAACCCACCGCATCGTCTCGGAACACGCGCGCGCTCTGGCTTCCGCGAAGGTTAACACGGTACCCACGAAGGGGTCCACCACCGAGTCGGGGTTCGTGTTTGCGTCTGGGCCGTAGCAGTAGCAGTACTCCTGCGCGTCCGCGGCGTCCTCGGCGCCGGCCAAGCACTTGCACGCGCTCTGCAGGCTCTCCTTGCTCCACAGCCACGAGTTGTTATGCAGCGAGATGGGCGCCGAGGCGTAATCTGTGACGTTGAGGTGATCCTCCTTCATGAAGTTCGCCAGGCATCCCGAGCCGGCGTCGAAGGAGACGTTCACCATCGTCTGGTTCAGCAAGTAATCCTCCTCGAGTGAGGTTTGGTTACCCGCCCACCATCCGTTTTCGAAATAGTTGTCGACCGTCCTGTTTAACTCGATGAGCGAATCGTTCAAGAGGCGGTTCGAGTCCCACAGCTGGAACAACGCGATCGAGTGGTTCGTCCGTTCCAGCTCGGACTTGACCCACTCGAGCGTCGCCACTTCGTGCTTTCTGCGAATCTGGCCGTAGTGCGAGGCGAGCAACAGACGCTTGTTCTTCGCCTCGACGGTGACGTTGAGTCGCGGGCGCACCGCGCCGGCAACCTTCAGGAAAATGTCCTTCTTCACCACGATGGACCAGTCGCCGTCGGGGACGTCGTCAATCTCGCGCACGATGTGCCCCACTTGCTCGTCGAACTTCTGGTCCTCCTCGTAGTAGCAGTCGCTGCCGTGGAAGATCTTCTTCGGGCCGATCAGCTCGTCCACCTCCATCGGGCACAGGTTCCACGCGGCGTCGTTCATCAGGTCGATGGGCGACACCGAACCCTTGGGGTGGGAGAAGTTGAAGTAGACGTCAATCTGGATGGGCGTGATCTGCGCCGCGGACTTGAGCAAGTTGCAGTCGGCTTTGCACCCGAACCGGCCGTACTCGGGGTACTCGAACGGCGCCTCGCACCGCCCGTCCCCGCACCGCGCGTCCTGCCACGTCGTCGTCACCACATCCGCGATCCACGACCGAACCTCCGCCGAGCCCTTCATCGTCGTCTCCTCCGGGATGAGGTTCGCCTTGAGCGTGCTCGTCAGCTCGTACGCCTCGCTCGCGCTTCGCTGCAAGAACAGGATGGACATGTAGAACCCCACGAACACCAGGAAGGAAAATAGCGACGCGTAATCCTTGCGGCGCTCGCGCTGCGTGCGGCGAGGAGAAAAGTTTTGAAGATTCAGAGGTGGAAAACGCGTGTTTAACGGCGTGTCAGTCTCGCGTCGACGAGGGAACGATCGGTTTCGATGGTGACATCGGCAGCCGCGTCGCCGAGACCGGTCGCCGCCCGCGCCAGCCCGGGTTCCCGGCCGACTCCGAGTCGTGGCGCACGCTTCATCGCGCTTGCCCTCGGGGATGGTGCGCGCGCGGCGTTCGGGGACGCGGGGACGCGGGGACG
>Ga0181559_10003924_pt1 | contig 14525 bp, 6 predicted proteins | sample 011ome_21_FD_133752 | JGI IMG/M metagenome (GOLD analysis project Ga0181559, IMG submission 133752) | Coastal salt marsh microbial communities from the Groves Creek Marsh, Skidaway Island, Georgia - 011508AT metaG (megahit assembly) | ecosystem: Environmental > Aquatic > Marine > Intertidal zone...
CTTCACGCGCTCTTCGAAGAACGTTTTTGACTGCGCGATCAGCGCATCGAACGCCCACTCCACTTTCGCCGCTCTCTCGTCGTCGCCGGCGTCGCGCGCCGCCTGTAACTCGACGCGACGCGCGGCTTTGAGACCTTCGAACGAGGTTCGTCGGCTCACTCTGAGCACGCTTTCGGGCGTTTCCTCGTCGCTCGGCGCCGCCGAGGCGCGAACGACGACGCGCGCGCGCGTGCGACGGTGCCGGCAACGCGTCGCGTGGGCGCGCGGCGCGCGCGAGGACGTCGAGGCGACGGCGTGCGACATGGCGCGACGGAGAGTCGACGTGTGCGGCGCCGCGGGGCGGTTTCTTCGTTACATCGATATCGAGAGGACGTCGACCGCGAAAGCTGCGCGACATCTATGGTCTACACTGCTTCGTCCGAGTTGACGCGCGGGTCCGTGACCTCGACGTCGGCTTCGATGAATTCCTCGGGCGCGGGAAGGTCTAAATCGGCGTACGTCGCCGACGTTCGACGGAAGAACAAACCCGGAGTGTCCACCGAGCGCACGCGCGGTAAATGCTCGCGCATGATTGCTTCGATTTCGTCCGAAGCGTCTTGGATGAGCTTCATGTCCTCAGGTTCGAGGTTTGCGGAATCCGTGGCGAAATCGCGAAGGGTGGCGAGGTGATAGACGAGCTTTTCGCTCGCCGACGCGCCCTTCAGTCCGGTTTGCGAGTCAGCTTCTGAAATCACGCTCCCTTCGCGTTGATCGCGACGAGATGACGCGCCATCATCGCGCCAGAAGTCTGCAACACGTTCGCTGAACGGCGAACCGCCGTCGACGGAACTGCCGCGACGTTCCTCGCTCGTTCGTCGCGCCGCAGTTTCAATTGAGTTTCTTCGGACCAGCTCAACTTTTTTGACAATGTCGTCTCCGGGCTCGACGTTGCTCACGATGGCGTTCTTCTGATCCTTCTGTAACCACTTCGGCCCGAGCGTGGCGATGATGACCATTCCGAGCGGCGCGGTTAAAATGATTGAAAATACCGCCGTAGTGAGAATGTCGTTGCCCCACGACACGTACTCGGCGGATTTTTTCTTCTCTATGATGTAATCCAGCGGATCAGATGCCAGCGCAGCTTGGACGGTGGCTTTGGGGATCCATGCCAAAGACACAAACGCGCGCTCGATTCGCGATAGCTCACCGCCGCCCACGGCTACATAAGCCATGGGCAAACGAATGCACATACCGATGAGGAGAAGACCGATGGATTTGGGAATCGTCGACGGCTTGACGTCTTTGAAACTCACCGCCGTGCCGATGACGCCGAACAGCAAGGGCTGAAATATGAAACGCCATAACTTGGCCAAATCAGTCTCCACACCGTGCGCGTGATCGTCGGAAGGTCCGTTTGTCAGCGCCGGGTGCGGCTTGTTCGTGCGCCAACACTTATTGGCCGAGATGCCCAAAGCGAGAGCGGACATGGCGCCACCACCGTTGAACCCGTAATGTCGACCTAAGAACATCGTAAACAACCCTAAAATCATAACCATGGACGATCTCTTCCAACGCTCGTTCCAAATTTTCGTCATACCGCAAATAACCCCCCCGAGCGTGCCGACGCACAGACCCGCCAACACGTCCACGGGACCGTGCAAAATCGTCCACGCCATGTGTCCCTTGCTGCCTAGCGCGAACGACTTGAAGATCGTGTACCCCGTGATCGCTACGACGTCATCAAACGACGCCGCCGCGACGACTAACGACGGAATTCCCTTCGCCACGCCGTAACCGAGCGATTGTAACTCAAACATGCCGAGCACCACCACCGCGGGCGACACCGCGCCCAGGATGAACCCCAAGCACATCCCGAGCGGGAACGACATTTTAAATATCAGCATCGAAAATAACCCGCACGCGATCGCTTCAGAGAGCCCTGGCATGACGGTCAATCGACTCGCCATCCATCCTATCGAGCGAAACGCGTCCAAATCTAACTCTAACCCGCTCCGCATTAAAATCACGCTCAAACCGGCGGCGCGAATGTCGCTCGACCACCGCTCTGGCAAATCGTTCACCAGGCCTCCCGGCACGTTTCTCAGCAGCAACCCGCACAACAACATTCCAGTCAACGACGGTAGCCCACACATCACCGCCGCGGCCCCACCGACGTGCGCGCACGCCCAAATCAGCGCCACCGCCCAGACGCCGCCGCCGCTCACCTCGACGTTCGCCCCGTTCGGCGCCATCACCTCCCCGAACGCGAACCGCAGCATCGCCCACATCGCGCACGCCATGACGCAGAACGACAATCGATCGTAGTTGAGCTTGCGCTCGCGCACGATGCGATTCGCGCGCTCGTGCTCGCTCTCCGTCGCGTCTCTGCGCGACGAACTGCGCGACGGACGGCCGCGCGGTGTCGCGACCGTGCGCGCGAACTTCTGCGCGTGCTGACGCAGATGAAGCCCCATCACGCGTTCGTTCGCGTTCGTTCGCGTTCGTCGCGCTCTCGGGCGCGGCGATCGCGCGCGTCGCGCACTGCGGCGCGCGCGACTCTTCGCGTCGCTTTCGAGGAGAGGGAGGCCAGGAGACGCGGCGCGCGGCTGAAACGCGATGAATGTGCGGTGAAATGCTAAACACTAAACGCTAAACGAAATCAAGGAGAGAAGAATGAACCGCTGGCACCTAAACCGCCGCGAATTTGCTCCGCGAGCGCGGCGACTTTGCGCTCGAGGTCTTCGTTGCGGCGGCGCTCGTCGCTCAAGCCGCGCTCGAGGTCCTCGCATCGCACGCGGAGGGCGGCGTGTGCGTCGGCGACGATTTGGGCGTCGTTCCGCATGCGATGTAACGCGCGACGGAGCTCGACGTTTTCTTTTCTGTACGCCTGCACGCTCGCGTCGGTGCCGAAAGCGAAGGTGGTCGCCGCCGGCTTGTCCGGACTAGCGAAATCGATAAGCGCCGACGCCGGGGAGGACGCGTGTTCGTCGTCTCGTTCGTCGTCTCGTTCGATCGACTTGTCATCGCGCAGAACGCTCGTGCTCACCGGTGGAGCGCGATTTTCATCGCTCGCCAGGGCTTCGTGCTCGGGGAAATCTTCCGGCACGCGCAAGATTTGCGTCTCGTTTTGGCACGCTCCGTTGTATCCACCAAAGGCGACGACGGCGTCCTCCATACCATCGCGCGTGCTCAGCGCGCACAACGTCATGCCTTCTCCCACGATCGGCGGTGCGAGTAACGCATCGTTCCGATCGACCCATTCCATCTCCTCCAAATCTAAAATCGAACACTCTGAGAGCCCGCGCTCGTTGTTGCCTCCGCCGACGAGGACCCAGAACCGACCGTCTTTGATCAAGACAGCCGCGTGACCCGCGCGAGGCTCGACGCGCGCCGCGCCGCGAGGATTCACCTCTATCCATTTGTGTTGCACTAAGTCGAGCGCAAAGAGTGATGAAAAACATTTCGTCGATCTGCCCGTACCGCCGAAGACGAGCAGCGTGTCTTGGCCCCACATCGTCGCAGTGTGCTCCGCGCGAGACTCTGGAGGGTGCCCACCGGGTGCCTTCACCGCGCGCCACACGAAAGAAGTCATGTCTAAAATCCACGCGTCGTTCAAAAATCGTCGCTCGTCGTCTTCGCCGCCGAAGACGATGCACTTGTGTTCGCCGACCATCGTGACCGAGGCGCCGCGACGCGCGCACGGCGCTTCGTCTCCGCCGGTTTCAATCTTGACCCATTCCACTTCGTCTAATCCATCGTCTTTCGTTTCCATCCTGTACACCGACATCGCGCTCGTCTCCGGTCCCTTGAACCGGCCGCCGACGACGAAGACGACGCCTCGACACGTCACCGCCCGATGCCCCGCGCACGCCGGTAACGCGCTCGTCCCCGGCTTCGTCTTCAACCGCCGCCACGTCGACGTCGTCAAATCGAGCTCGTGCGTGTCGTTCATGAATCGTCCGCGAAACGATCCCCCGATGACGTACATCTTCGCGCCCGCGACGGTCGCCGCGTGTTGAAACCGCGCCGTCGGCTTCGTCCCCGCGTACTCCAAAAACTCCCATCTCCCGCGCTCGACGCGCATCGCCTCCGGCAGCGCCTCCATCCCGCCCTTCGCGTGCATCCCACGATTGCTTCGCCGCGCCTCCGTCGCCGCGCCGTCCCACCAATTCGGTTTTTCCTCGTCCAGCACCTTGACGTACAGCCGCATCGCCTCGTTCGCCGGCGTCGCGTCCAGCGCCTCCCACGCCCGCGCCATCGCTCGCAGCGCCCGCGGGTCGCCCTCCGCCAAGTGCGCGTCCTCCGCCAGCGCCTCCGCGTCGGACGCGCCCGTCCGTTCGCGCACCGTCGTCAACGCGCCGCGCGTCGCGCGTCGCTCCAACGCGAAGAGCATCAATCGCGTCTCGTCGCTGAAAAACGACCGCGCCGCGCTCGAGTTCCCCACGCGCGTCGCCGCGTGAAACCTGCGTCGCGCGTTCGCGTTCGCGTCAGTCGCCGCGCTCGAATCGCGCGCGAATCGCGCTCGAATCGTCGCGTCTTCGGTCGCGGTCGAGTTCGTCAGAGCGCCGCGCGCTCGCATGCGCGTGTCGAGCGTCCGCGCGCGCACCGCTCCGGGTACGGCGTCGGGTTCGGGTTCGCCATCGCGCTTTGTCGGACGCGCGCGCGCGTCGCGCTCGCGAGTGCGGATCGTCGCTCGAGACGCGAATCCCGATCCGAATCCGACGCGCGTCTCGACCCCAGGCGACGCGATGCCGACGACGATCGATTGGTCCGTCGTGGACTTCGACGCGGACGTGGGACACGCGCACTGGACGCGCGCGCGGCGACGAGAGACGGGGGCGCGCGTTCGACGCGCGCTCGAGGCGGCGGCGGAGACGCGACGCGCGGGACGCATGGCGACGTACGACGAATCCGGCGACGAGGAGGAGAGCATGGAGCGCATGAGCGTGGAATTCGCGGCGGAGGCGCTGATCGCGAGCGGGACGTACGACGCGGACGCGAGAGCGGGATTGAGAACGCGGGCGACGCGCGCGGGCGAGTCGTGGAGGACCTTCGCGGAGGCGGAGGACGGCGCGGCGGAGCGAATGCGACGCGCGGCGGCGTTGGACGATGGGAGCGAATCGGAGAGCGAAGAACGAGCGGAGGGGGCGTGGTCGTGGACGCGGGCGGTGAAAATCGGTGGAGCGGCGGCGATCGGGGGGGCGGCGTTGTTCGTCACGGGGGGGGTCGCGGCGCCGGCGGTGCTGGCGTCGTTGAGCGGGCTGGGCGTGATAGGCGCGGCGACGACGGGGGTGTTGGCGACGCTGGGCGGCGTCGGCGCCGTGTTCGGCGCCACGGGCGCGGGGCTGACTGGGTACGCGATGTTGCGTCGAACGTCGACGGAGATGGAACAGTTTCAGTTCATTCCTCTGCGCGGCGTCGGGCGACGATTCGCGCTGCACGTGTTCGTTCCTGGATTTTTGCGCGATGAGCGCGATTTACTCCGCGCGTGGGGAGCGGAAAAGAATCAATACGTCGTCGTGATCGATGATCCGGGCGAACTCGGGATGACGCTCGAGCGCGACGACGACGGCTATTTGATCGTGCAAACCACCGACGCGTTGAAGCAGACCGTCAAGGGCGCGGCGTCTCTGGCTGGGGTGATCTCTGGGAGTATCTTGGTTTCTTACCGCTCGATCGATCCGCAAGAGTTGGCGCGTTCGCGTTCGAGTAAAATCTTGAGCAAGAAGGGCAAGACGCCGAAGATTGAGGAACTGGAAGCCATGCCGCGGCCGTTGGAGCTACGACTGCAACTCACCAAGGACGAGGCGTTGGATAAAAAAATGGACTCGCTGGTGGAAAAGATGAGGGAGGTCGTGCTGGAGAAGACGATCGACGAGAAGGACGCCGAAGCGCCGGCGGCAAAACCTGAGTGGGGAAATCACACCGGCGAACAATACGTGCTGAACTGGGAGCCGTCCACGCTCACCGAACTCGGCACCGCGATGCAGTTCGTGGGTGGTAAGTACGCCATCACGGTCGCCGCGCCGAAAGTTTTGGCTCAAACCGCGCTCGCGTCGATCACGACCGCGGTGTCTTGGCCGGTGACGCTCCTCAGCTGCGCGTGCTACCTAGACAATCCGTGGACGATTGCGCGAGCAAAGGCGGAAATCGCCGGGGAGGAAATCGCCAACGCTTTGCTCACCCAGCAGCACGGTCGACGACCCGTGACGTTCGTGACGTACAGCTCTGGCGCGTTTGTGGTTCAGAGCGCGCTGATGAAGCTCCACGCCGCTGGTGAAAGGGGAAAGAACATTGTCGAGCGCGTCGTGTTCATTTCGGCGCCGATGTCTACGTCGAATAAAGTCTGGGAACCGATGCGAGAAGTGGTATCGGGGCGACTGGTCAATGTGTACGTCCCCGACGACTGGATGCTGCTGTTCTTTTATAGACTCAAGAGCGTTGATACGACGCTCGGATTGGCTGGGTTACAGCGCGTCGATAGAGATGACGTCGAAAACTTTGAAATGTCTTTTAAGCACGCGAACATCCCCGACGAGATGTCTCGCATTCTCAACGAAATAAATCTCGACGAATAACGAGGTAAAAAACGTACGATCTAGCTACTTGTTGTATATTCACATAATTATCAGTCTAACGTACCGCCGGTATGCTGGTACTCGTTCAACTACCAGACACGCCGTGTGATTCCTTCTTCGCCTCCGCGCGCTCTCGAGGGAACTCTTCGGCACGAATCGCGGCGTGATTGATCAACTCCTGCAATTTTGAATGAGATTCAGCGCTCGGATTGAGACTACCGGTGCGATGCAACTGATTCATGCACTCCGAAAATACGATGAACGTGTCAATGTCGTCTAGCGGGCTTTGGCACGAATCGTCATCGTCGTCGAAGAAGAAATGCTCGTCGTCTTCTGAGTCGACGTCGCCGGCGCGAGAGTACGGATCAGCGTCTTGCGCTTGCTTCGCCAACGCGCGGAGCGTCGTCGCGTCAAAGTGCATTTCTCCATCATCGTCCTCTTCGTCAAAGTTGTGTTCCTCGTATTCGTCTTCGCCGTCGAAGAGGCCAAGGCCATTCCATTGATGCCTACTCTTGCCGCTCGCTTCATCCGACTTGCGCTCCGTGATTTGCCATCGCAAATCTTCGAGTAAAGAGATGAGCGTGTCAAGAATACCTCCGAGCGCACCTCGAATCTCAGGTGTTAGCGACTCTGCCGGCGCTTGCAAAAGCGCCATGAGTCCCAACGCGCAAACTTTCTTGGCGTGTTCAGAGGTGAAGTTTTTACGTTCTCCACTCTTCCTGCGCTCGGCGAGCATGTTCGACCACAACGCGAACACTTCGTTCGTTTTGCCAGTTCGGTTCGTCGCTGCCAGCGCAAGCGATGCGTTATAATGAAGTGCATGCGCGTAAGTCATCATGAGCCAATCCCTAAAGTGTGGCAACTCCGCAGTCGCGAGACACGCAAGTGCAATGTTCACGTACGGTTCGATGACGACGTCGACGCGGCCGCGGCAATTCGTCATCACGCACTCCATCAACTTTGGCGCTGGCAAGCAATCGGGCTCGGGATAATCGCCTCCTAATACCTTTTCGCACAGCTTATACGTATCTTCCACGTAACTCGAGCCAGGGGTGAGAAAGTGCTCCGTGCCTCGACTGATGTAGTTGTCGAGCGGAATGAGCATATTCTCGAAATATTGCAGCGCCCAGTCATCCATCATGCGCATCATCAGCGGCCAGAGTTCCCACATGCGTGGTGTCACGACCGGAGTGAAATACGTTAGGTAGGACAATATCTCCAAAACTTCCTCAAACACGTCGTATCCTTCTTCGCTAATCATTTTATGCAAAATTGGGAACACGGCGGCTTCAAGTTCGGGGTACATGTGCGGTAAACTAGAAACGGATTCGAGAATCGTCGACATGGCGCGCAGACATCCCATGCATGCCATCATGCCGTACTCATCGTCATCCTTTCCTTCAGCTTCTTGCACAACCTTCCAGAACGCTGCGGCGAGGTTCTGCGTCATGCCCAAAGCGAAGGGCGCGATGTCTTCGCCAAACTTTTCGGTGATTGTTTCAAGCGTGTACACAACATCTTCCGACTCCACTTCGTTCATGAGCTTGAAAAACTCGTCTAACAACTGTGGTAGAATACCCTTCAGCGCGCTCACGTCGTCTGTGGCTTGCACAAAAGCTCCGAGCCCAACGACTGCCTCGAACCTCACCGGAATTTCGGGATCCTTCATCGCATTTACGACGCTCGAAAACAGCTGCATAAAGTTATTCTGGTCTCGGAACGTGATATCCGAATACTTTGATACGCACGATACCGCCTTGGCGCGAATATGACCATGTACACAACCAAATGCCGGAACAACATGCGTCATGAGCATACCTTCGATTTCCTTTGCGTAATCCGGGTGCGTGGATAAAAGTTGCGACAGGGTGGTGATGACGAGCAGCGCGCCATCGAGTTCGTATCGCGCTCTAGCGTCCATCGGCCCGGATCTGACGCTGGAAGAGTTTTTGGTGAATATTTGAACCATCGCGCCTAACACCTTTGGCAAGTTTTCCTTCAGACGCCTGCCGGTAATCACCAATTCTTGTGTGTAACTGCACGCCGCGGTTCGTGGCGAATACATGTCTTCTATGAGATCTTGTGATTTTCGAACGTACTCTTGGGGATCATCCTTCCACAGCTCGTCGTCCTCAGCGCTGAAACATAGCATTGGAAATACGATTTGCTGGAAGATTGCATCGAGGTGCGGCTCCATGTGCTTGTACATCGTCGGAACCCCCAACGCCGTGGAGAGATGGTGCACGGCGAGATTGACGACTCGGTCGGGCATCACCGCACCCGTGGCGAGGGAGCTCAGTAATTGGATGTATACTGTCACAAAGTGTCCAGCGTATTTGTCACGATACACCGTCGCTTGAGCCTTGTCGTGAGGTTGGCACTTTTTCAAGTTGCCGTATCTATTGAACATCCGATTGACGACGTGCATCGCCCACTTCTTCGTCTTCCACCACGGCCAATGTTTCAACTCAGTCTTATCGTCCGTCGGCATATTCTCTGTCGGCACTGGCGCGGTGATGATCGCGTGAAACGCCGCCATCCATTCCCGAAACGTCCCTTCCTCGCGCAAAGACGGTCCGACGTTAAGATACGTTGCGCTCAAGTACGTCTTGCAAATCGCCTTCTTCAACTCCTCCAATTCCGTGTCCGGCGGGCCTTGATACGCAAGCAACGCCTTCAAAATCTCCAGCAACTTTGGAAACACCACGCGTATCATCTCTTCGATGTCTGCTCGCTCATCCACCGCCTTGAACTCATACTTTCGACACAGCGCGTGCAACACCAACACCGTCCCGCACAGCTTTCCGCTCTCGCTCGACGACGCGGCGTTCAACCCATCCAGCACCTGATTCGCCACCTCCGGCCAACGCCCGGGGAAATCATGATGAACGATCACTCGCACCGCCTCCACGAGCTGACTTCGCACCTTGCTCGGCGTGTTCGCGATCGCCTCCAGCGCGACGCGTCGAACCGCCGCTTTTTCGCCCTCGTCCAAGATCGGATTCGTCTCCGTCGTCGCCGTCGCGCCTTCGCGCTGCGTCCACGACTTATTGACGAGATGCTTGAAGTAAATGCTCGCGCTCTGCCGCGTGCCCATCTCCGTCGCGGCGTCGCTCGCGAGGCCGAGAAGGCCGAGCGCGGCGCCGCTGCGGGCGGCGGCGGATTTTAAAAACGCGTCGGCGGCGACGCGCGTGCCCTCATCGGCGCTCACTGACCCAGCGAGTGCGGCGCGAAGGTCTTCCATGTCGCCGAACCGCGCGCGCGGTGCGACGACGGACGCGCGGGCGTGTGCGGGGAGTGGCACGCGCCGCGCGGAGGGTTGACGCCGCGCGGAGGCGAGCGAGACGCGAACGTCGGGCGACGGAACGAGACGCGTGGCTAGAAACGCTGTCGCGTGCGTTACAAGGGTAAAACGAGACGACGTGATCACCACGAGTACTTGGCGTCGATGAAACGGTCTTCGTAGAGCTCGGCGGCGCGATCCCAACCCAAATCGCGCTCGAAACCGCGCGCTTGAATACGGCGAAACGCGTCCCGGTGATCGCGATAGGTTGTAATCGCGTGGCCCATGGCGTCGATGAGCTTGTTCGTTTCCGCGCTATCAAAAGTCCAACCGTTACCGGTGTCATTGAACGGGTCGTATTGCTTCACCGTGTCTCGTAAGCCGCCGACGGCGTGGACGATGGGCACGGTGCCGTACCGCATCGCGTACAGTTGGTTCAATCCGCACGGCTCGAATCGGGAGGGCATCAACAGAATGTCCGCCCCGGCGGTGATTCGATGCGCCATTTGCACCGAAAACCCAACCCAGGCGCGACATTTGTCGTGATGTCGGCTCTCCATCCCCCGCAGAGCGTCTTCCAAATCGCCCCGCCCGCTGCCCAACATGATGAGTTGCACGTCTTGGCTCATCAACCATCCTTCAGCTTCGGCGATCAAGTCTACGCCTTTCTGGTCATCGAGACGCCCGATGAATGCTAAAATAGGCACGTCTTCGCGTTCGGCCAACCCGAGTTGGCGCTGAAGCGCGAGTTTGCACGCGCGCTTGCCGTCCTCAAACGCGCCGGCGCGCGGCTCGTATCTCGCGTATCCGTCGCCGTCCAAATGATGATCAATGTCGGGCGACCACTCGTTCAAGTCGATGCCGTTGACGATGCCACTGAGCTTGTGCTCGCCGAATTCGCGAATCGTCGGCGCGAGCCCCCAGCCGCCCATGTCCGTCGTGATCTCCCACGCGTACCCTTCGCTCACGGCGATGACTTTGGTGGCGAGACGCAATCCGGCTTGCATGATGTTCATGCATTCACCGCCCATCGGATCGTCGAGCAAGAAGTGGTGCTTGTAATGATCTGGAAGCTGCAAGTTGTTGAATTCGACTAAAGGTCCGCGACCCTGGTGCGCCATGTTGTGAATAACGAAGCACGAGCGCGCGAACTCAAACTTGCCGTGATCGCGATAGTACGCCTGCAAGTACACCGGAAGCAACGCCGCGTGCCAATCGTTGGCGACGAATATTAAATTTTCATCTCCATACGGCACACCTCCGCACGGCACGTGCCACACCGCCTCTAAAGCGGCTTGACACAGCATCGCGTTGCGAAACATCGCGTCCGAGCGTTCGCCCGCGTAAATGTTGTCGCGCACAAAGTGATAGGCGCCGTGATCGACGAACACAAAATCCACCCCATCGCGGTACGAGTGAAAGTACCCAACCTCCACTTGACTCCCGAGAATGTTTAACGTCAACCGAACGTCGGTGTCGTACACTTCTTCGTACTCTTTATACCTCGGCGCGACGACCATCACGCGATGGCCTCGCCCGGCGAGCGCCTTCGGAAGCGACTGCATGACGTCACCAAGACCGCCAGTCTTACTAAACGGCGCGCACTCGCTCGCGACCATGATGATGTTCAGCCGCTCTCGACATTTCGGCGCCGCCGGCGCTTCACGTTCCGCCTCCGCCGCCGCCGCCGCCTCCGCGACCGCCGCCTCCGCGACCGCCGCCGCCGCGACCGCCGCCTCCGACGCCGTCCCACCCCCCCCGCTTCCCGCCCGCTCCCCGAACGCCGACGCGTCCTCGAACGCCGGTCTCCCTGCCCCCCCGTACGCGCTCTTCTCCCCCCGCGCCGCGCGTCGCCGTTCCAACCTCTCCGTCAGCGCGCGCCGCTTCTCCAGCAGCTCCACCGACTTCGCTCGGAGCGCCTCCAACCGCGCCGCGCGCGCGTCCTCGTCCTCCGTCGCCGTCATCGCCGCGCGTCCTCGCGTCGCGCGCGCGATCGTTCGCCGCGCCTTCTTCGCGCGTCGCGCGCGTCCCGTCGTCGTCGCCGCGTCGGATACACCGCCGCGAATCGTCGCCGCGCCGCGCGCCATCGCGATTGAGATTCGCGGTCGTCGCGTCGTCGTCGCGGTCGTCGTCGTCGTCGGCGCTTTGCGTCGCGTCGTTCTCACGCGCGTCGCGTCGCGGCGTCGCGTCGTCGCGGCGATCGAATGCGCGTCCGCGACGCTGACGCGGATCGTGGGATTCGAACCCGAGTCTCGCGGTTCGTCGATTGAAAACACGGACCGAGCGCACGCGCGACGCGCGCGCCCCGCGTCGACGGGGGACGACGACGCGCGGCGATGGCGACGGCGACGCCGGCGACGGCGCGGTCGAGCGCGCGACCGACGGCGCGACGGACGGCGCGCCGAGCGGCGCGCCGAGCGGCGCGACGCGCGACGACGACGCGAGGACGCGCGCGACGCGACGACGACGACCGGTACTCGAACGAGACGAAACTGCGAAGCGAGGCGCAGGCGCCGTTTCGAGTGGCGCGACAGTTCCTCTACGGCGCGTGCGCGGCGTCGGCGACGATCGGATTCGGGATCGCGACGATCCAGGCGGCGACGAAGGCGGCGGGGGCGCCGAACGCGCCGCCGCTGGAGGGATCGCTGGAGAATTTGGCGATCGACGGCGCGGCGCTGGCGACGTTCGCGTGGCTGTACGCGCGAGAGGAGGCGGCGCGCGAGCGACAGATGGCGAGGATCGGGCGCGAGGAGAGGTTGGGGCGATTGCGGGTGGAGCTCGCGGGGGGGAAGACGGTGCGGTTGGAGGATTTGCGGTCGTTTTCGAGGGTAGTCGTGGTGAGCGGGGACGAGGCGTACGCGCGAACCGCGCTGGAGGACGCGGAGGACGTCAGGGAGGCGTTGATCGAGCGCGGGGTGCTCGTGGTGCCGGTGATTCGAGGAGACGGCGCGATCGAGGCGCCGAGCGCCGAGGATCGCAAGTTTCGATGCACGCCGCTGCGCGCGAACGATTGGTTGGAGTGGGTCGCGGAACAGAAGAAGATGTCAAAGGTGAGCGACGATAAAGGGGTTTACGTTGGGTTGCGAATGGACGGTCGAGTGCGCTCGTCGGGCACCGGGCGCGTGCCGTTCAATCGATTCGCGGTGGAGTTACCGCCGGTCGATTCGTGGGGGGGGGCGCTCGACGGATTCGACGGGCGAGTCGGCGTCGATAATTGAGTCTTTTAGGCACCACATTTGTTAGGCGAGCGGCGCGCGCGTGTGAAATTATGATGTTGTGATGCCACTTTATATCATTTGCGTCTCATCAATACGCGTACGGCTGGTTCACGAAGACGTCCGCGAAGGCGAAGCCGGATCGCACGCACGCGTGTTTCGCCTGAATCGTCAACACGCTCCGCGAGGGCGCGGCGAAGCCGACGCGAGGTCCGAACTCGCTCGACACCTGGACTGGACGCCTGTTTGATCTCGCGTTGAGCAAGTTTCCGAGAAACTGTCGCGTTTGTGCGCCGCGCGCGCGCTGTGGCACCGTCGTCCATCGCACGTCGACTCCAAACTCTGTCGGCGATAATCGCGTCACCGTCGCCTCGATGCCGACTGGAACGTTCTCCACCGTCACCTGCACTTCGTCGCATTCGTCGGCGCGCGACGATGAACGCACCACAGCGATGAGCTCGACCGATTGCGGCGCGAGCGGTGCGGCGACCGAATACACGTTCATCGTCAAAGACAACTCGGGATCGCGTTCGACTTTTCTAATCTCCCATGCGCGGTTCGGCGGCGCGAGCGGCGTCACCGTTTGCGCGTGAAGCGCCTCGAGACCATCACGCCATATGATTTCCGTCGCTAACTCACGTTCGTCGCGCCAACGTGGCGTGTCTGGCCGAAGATACAGCGTCATCATCGCGTGCGCGATGATGGAGTCCAAGCTCTGTAAACCTCTGGTGCCTTGAACGAGATCGCATTCGCTCATCGGCACGATGGCGTGACAATGCGTCGCGCCGTTACCGGCAATCACACGCACTCTCGGTGCGCGCGATTGGTCGTAGTAAATCGCCGAATCTCGCAAACCGCCCATTCCGTCGTTTTCTCCGGTGACAAAGACGGTTGGGACCGTCATCGAGCTCGCGAACTCGCGAAACAATTCGGCGCCGATGTCGTCGACGCCTGTGAAGGGCACGTCTGTGCCGATGGTAGGTGCGAGCGCGAGTTCTGCTACCACTCTCCCGGGGAGCTCCGCATCTAGTCGCTGAGCGAGATATTGCGACAGAGCGCCGCCGACGCTGAATCCCATCGTGCCGATGCGAGACGTGTCGAGCTTGCCGTGCAACGCGAAGCTCGGATCCGACTGCGCTAGGTCGACCAAGTACCTGCTCGCGTGCGTGAAGAAATTCAGATAACGCGTCGCCATCTCGCGAAGATCGATGCCGTTCGCCGTCGAAGTGGTTCCTGGGAACATGCCTCCTTGGATCGGGCGATTCCCGTTCGGGTCAATACTGGCCGGCGTCGCGACGGCGAAGCCGTTAGACACGAGCGCGCGAATGACGTTGGCCATGAGCGTTCGCCAGGTCGTAAATGGGAATCCGTGTATCGGAAACATGAAGAGCACGAGAGGCGCGGGTTCATCCGTGCCCGTGGGGTACGTGACGACGATTTCGCCTCCCTCGCGAGCCGACGCGGATGGGA
>Ga0181559_10003927_pt1 | contig 14517 bp, 4 predicted proteins | sample 011ome_21_FD_133752 | JGI IMG/M metagenome (GOLD analysis project Ga0181559, IMG submission 133752) | Coastal salt marsh microbial communities from the Groves Creek Marsh, Skidaway Island, Georgia - 011508AT metaG (megahit assembly) | ecosystem: Environmental > Aquatic > Marine > Intertidal zone...
CCGCGGGCGTCGCCGCGGTCGTCACGGTCGAGCTCGACGCGCGCGCGGGAGAGGACGTCGCGAGACCGCCCCGGCCCCGGACGGAGCGCGCGCGCGGGGAGGCGGCGGCGATCGGCGATCGCGGGCGCGTCGTCATCATCGCGGACGACGACGACGACGACGACGACGCGCGGACGACGCGCGACGCGCGCGCGGGCGCGGCGGCGCGCGCCGGGGCGAGCGATATCGCGCTCGCGGCGGCGACGGACATCGTGTGCGAACGGTGAAGCCGTGCGCGCGACGACGGTGTGCGCGCGTCGCGGCCGATCCGTGCGTGGCGTATCTATCCCGAACGCCGCTGCTGTGCTGCCACCGAGATCGAGTCCAGCTGTCAGGAGTCGCCGCAGCGCGACGCGACGCGACGGTTCGCCGCGCCGTGACGTCGTCCAGTCCGATCAGATCGCGGCCGCGCACTCCGCACGGCACGCCGGCACGATGAGCACGCTGACGTCCTCCGCCGCGACGATTTTCACGACCGGCTCGCGCGCGCGGTTGCGCCCGCGGCGCGCGCCGGTCGTGGCCGTCCGCGCCGGCGCCGCGGTCGTCGTCGCGTCCGCGGGCGACGCGCCATCGCCCGTCCAGCTCGGCACCGCGAAGATTCCCGCGAACTGCGACGAGGAGGTCTTCTGCTCCTCGCTCTATCAGTGGGCGAACGGCCTCGTCACGAGCGGTCAGAACATGCCGTTCGCGCTCCCGCAGCGCGTGGACCGCCTCCCGACCGGGTTCTCGATGGCGTTCCTCGTCTCCGATCCGAAGGGAGAGCCCGGGACGTTCGTGTCTTGCGGAGAGATCGTCGCGAGCGTGGAAGACGTCGACGGCGGGGGCCGCGCGCTCATGGTCACCGGCACCGGGGACGTCGCGATGAAGGGAAAGCTGATAGACGTCCCGATGGTGATGCAGACGATGCCGGGGGCGATCAAGAACGCGATTTTGGGGTCGACGAGAGGGTTGTAACGTGACGCGCGCGGAGGGTGTGGGACGCGCGTGTTTCAGTAGTCGCGTTGCAAGCGCGCGCCTCGCTCGCGCGATGCAAGCGGGGGCGAAGACTGTCGCGTTTTCCTTTCTCCTTTCTCCTTTTTCGTGCGTGCGCTCCGTCGTCGCGCGTGATCTGACCTCGTTCTCGTTCTCGTTCTCGTCCGTCCGTGTCGTTCGTTCGTTCGAGGCCTCGTCCATCGTGTACTTCCGTGTCTTGTCGTGTCGTGTCGTGCGTGTCGTATCATCCTCGCGCATCGTGCCGCGTGTCGTCGTCGTCCGCGAAAACGACGCGCGAAAGAACCGCGTCGCCGACGGGCCCCGAACACCCGAACGGGCGCCCCGGCGTCCGGTTCACTCACTCGACCGCCGCGCACCGCGCGCGCTCGAACCCGAGCCTCTCCCCCGCGCGCACGGACATCGCGAGCCCGTCTTTGTGCTTCCACGAGAACAAAACGCCGTCGCGGCCGCCGACGAGCCAGCATCCGGGGCACAGCGCGACGTCGTCCTCGAACGCCACGTCCGCGCCGTCCGCCGTCGTCCGCAGCGCGATGGTCTCGTCGCACGCCCTCGGCGCCGTGCCGGGCTCGAGATCGTCTAGGAACGCGCCTCTTCGCGCGGACGCGGTCCCCGGCGCCGCGGACGCCTCGCGCGAGCGCACGCCGACGTAGTAGCACGTCGCGACGAAGTCCTCCGCGGGCGCGTCGATCGGCGCCGCCCCCGGGGAGGGGACCACGGAGGTCGGGAACGCGAACGGAATCTCCAAACCGGCGAGGCAGACGCCCTCGTCGTTGGCGTTGATGAGCGTCCCGGTGACGAACACCTCGAAGACTTCGTCTCCGGGTCGCAAGAGCGTGAGCGACCCCGCGTTGGTGTCCCTCGCGCCGCCGGTCTCGACGTCGCGCGCGCGCAGGAGCTGGAACGATCCGCGGACGCGCGCCGCGGCGAGCGGATCCGACGCGCCCGCCGGGGACGGGCACGCGGCGACGTCCGCGTCTTCGCACGTCGCCGCCGCCGCCCTCGCGTCGACGCCGGGGAACGACGACGACGACGACGACGACGACGACGACGACGCGGGGGGTTGAACTCGCGCTGCGGCGGGCGCGGACGTGTTCACGAGGAGCTCGCCGTTCGGCGTGATCGTGATCGTGCTCGCGGGGATCTGCGTCGGCTCACCGGGGACGAGGACGAACGAGCGATTCTCCGCCGGCGTCGTCTGCGTCGTCGTCGTCGGCGGCGTCGCGACCGGTTCCGCGGGCGTGGGCGCGGGCGACGGCGGCGGCGCTTCCTCGCCGCCCACGGGGACGACGCGGATATCCGGCGGAGTGGGCTCCTCCGGGGCGGCCGCGACGGTGTCCGCTGTCTCGTCCGGGGACGGGAACGGGATCGTCGGCGCGCGCGTGGGCTCCGCGGCGACCGGCGCGGGCGCGGGTGCGGGCGCGGGCGCGGGCGCGGGCGCGGGCGCGGGCGTCTCCGCCGACTCTGGGACGGTCGCGCCCTCCTTCGGGGGAAACCACCCCGACGTCCACGGCGTGTCTTCGCTCGCGGCCCACGCGTCGGGCTCTTGCATGTCGAACCCCGCGGCCGCGCGCTTCAGCCAGCACGAGTGGTACGCGTACTCGACGCAGTCGCCTTCGCAATACACCCACACGTTGCAGGCGTCGTTCGCTTTGCAGTCCTCGCAGCAGTCCTCGGCTTCGCCTTTGATCAGCGCGTTCCCGTCGTTCAAGAGCTCGCCTTTCAGGTTCAACCCCTGTCTGCCGAGGCACGAGGACGTGTCTCTGTCGTCGCCCTGCGCGATAACGGCGCGCGCGGCGCCGTCTCCCGCGGTCGCACCCGGACCTGCGGAGAGCGTCTCCGGGACGGCTTCCGCGGCGTCGACGACGTCGCCGACGGCGCCGCCGGGGGCGCACTCCAACGCGCCGACGGTGGGGCCGACAAAATCCAGCGACGCGCCCTCGCGGTGCGTCACGCGGAACATCTCGCCCTGGACGCCCGCGCCGACGATCTCGCACCCGGGGCACAAGACGCCGTCGAAGAGCACTTCGAGGAGGAGGACGCTCGGCGGCGATGACGCCTGCGTCGCCGCCGCGTTTTGTCCCTCGCCTTGGTCTCGGTTCGGAGGCGAGTACGTGGACAGCGCGAACTTCACGCCGCCGCAGCCGCCGTCGGCGTCGACCGGGAACGACTCGCCGTCCGGGGACGCGATCGCGACGCCGCTGCAGCCGATTTCGAGTTCGGACGCGGGGTCCAACACCGCGCGCCAGGACCCGTCCGCGGGCGGGAGCACCCACGGCGAGAACACGATCGGGAGAACGATCCCGTCGAGGTTCACGTCCGCGGAATCCGACGTGGATTCGATCGACCCGGCGAAGACGTACTCGTCGTACGGCTCGTTCGGAAGCCCGGGCTCGAGCGGACCCGCGCCGCGGCTCCACCACTGGACGTTGTTCGCGAGCTTCAAGACGTCGTCGAAGCAGCGCGCGACGTCCGAGGCGGACTGCGTGGACGACGGCAGCGCCGCGGAGTCGCCGGGGAGGTTAGGGGTCGCGGTGGGCGCGGCGTCGTCGTCGTCGTCGGCGTCGGCGGCGGCGGCGCCGCCGCCGCCGCCGGTGGCGGGAGCGCCGTCTTCGCCCACGAGCGCGAACCTGCTCTCTTCCGGCGTCGTCGGCGGCTCGTAGTCGTCGAAGCGGTTGCCGCTGCCGCCGCCGCCGCCGTCGTCAAAGACCGCACCCTCGTCGTCGTCCTCGCCGCCGCGGACGCGGTCTTCGAGGTTCTGCCAGAAGTCGGAAACCTCCCCCGGGTTGCTGTGCTGCCGAACGCCGAGGAACTGCTTCAACCCGCGCGCGTGCGGCGGACGCGGCAGACGCGGCGTCGGTAGCTCCAGGAGCTTCCTCCGCTCGCCGCCGCCGCCGTCGCGCGGCGTCGGTCGCAAGACGTGGTCGAGGTCGCAACGCAGCCGCATCACTTGCGGCTGCATCGCGGTCAACGTGTCCCTCGCCGGGTGCGTGAGCTTGAACAGCGCGCCGTCGGTGCCTCGGCCCACGAGCGAGCACTCCTGGCACAAGGACACGGGGGTGACGCGCACCAGCACGCCGTAGTCCACGACGTCGTAGCTGAATCGCTCGCACGGAATCTCCTCGCGGATGTTCCCCAACCGGCCGACGATGTTCAACCCGAGGCACTCGACCGTGGGGGACGTCAGCGGCGGCGCGTACGTCCGCGTCGGCGACCCTCGCGGGCGGTACCGGATCGGGATCGTGAGCTCGGGGATGTCGAGGACTCGGTTCTCGCAGCACGAGACCGCGCCCATGACGAAGTAGCTCGTCATCCCGGGGTCGAGGCTCGTGGTTAAGAACGACTTCACGCCGCGGACGGCGTCGCAGACGCCGCCGCCGAGAGAGTCCCCGGGGACGACTTCGCCGTCGCGAACGACGACGCCAAAGTTGGAGAGGCCGTTTGGAATCGTCGCGACCGCGGTGGACGGCCCCGGCGCGGTCGCGGGCGCGGGCGCGGGAGAATCGACGATGGGCGCGATCGTCGGCGCGGGCGCGGGCGCGAGCGAATCCACAGACGCGATCGTGTCCAAGAACGTCGACGCGTCCACGGTGACGACCGTGCCGTCCGGGAGCGTGAACGTGAACACCCCGGCCTCGTCGTCGAAACTCGCGTCGATGTTTTGCAGCGCCTCGACGAACGCGGCGATGCCTTCGTCCCTGGAAGACAGCGGCGTGGACGCGGTCGCGTCGCCGACGGACGCCTCGAGCGCGCCCTCGTCGCCGTGGAGGGTGATCTCCGCGTCTGGTTCTTCCTCCTCGCCGTCGGTCGCGTTCGCGTGCACGCGCGTGACGCCGCCGGTGGGGGACAGAACCGTGACGCCGACCTCGCCGCCGTCGACGGTGAGTATCACGCCGGGTAACGCGCCGATCTCGTACGTTACGACCCCATCGCCGTCCATGACCACGCCGGCGGCGCTCGCCGTGTCGTTCGCGAGCTCTGGCAGCGTTAAAACCGCGGTGGGGATCAACGACGCGCTCGGGGTGAAGTTCCCGCTTTCGTCGAACCCGCTAAAGTTTGAAATCACGACCGCGCCAGACGCGGTGACCGTGGACACCGCATCGTTGACGTCGTACACCTCCGCGTCGACCTCGATCGTCGAGTTCGGCACGGTGCCGTACGTCGTGACGTCCACCGCGGTCACGACGTCCTCCTCGGTCGCGATCGCGGCGTCGAACCGCGCGGACGGGCACTGATCACCGATCGTCAGGTCGACCTGGCACGCCCCGGGAACCGCGGATAACACCCGGCGGTGGATGTCCCGCCGCGCGGTGACGTTCATCGCCGCCTCGACCGCGCCGTCGCAGAAGCACAGGTTATCATTCACGGCCTCGATCCTAGAGCAGCACGCGCGCCAGCCCAGGTCGAGCTCAAACGGTTCCACGATGCTCTCCAGAAGCGGGATGCACGACGCCTCCGCGATCACGACGGAGAGGAGGCACGACGCCGTGGACGACGGGACAATCTCCCCGAGGCCGGTGTCGTCCGTCGTCGCGTAGATGAGCCCGCCGCGTCCGCCCGAAGCGCGCTGAAGCTCGAGCTCGGTGACGGCCTCGACGTCGTCCGCGTCGCAGATCGCCTCGCCCAGGGCCGGCGGCGCGTCCAAGCGAAGCGAGCACGCGGCGGGGGCGACGGAGAAGAGATCGGGGTTTATCTCGCCGAGGCGGTCGAGCCCGTCGGCGCCTTCGCAGAAGCAGCCGCGATCGTGCGCAGCCTTCAAGAACGCGCAGCACCGGGTGACGTCGTACGTCGACACGTTCACGCCGTGTCGGACGTCGCCGCAGATCTCCGCGGCGTCGTCGAGGTACTCGTCGCACGTGACGTAGAACCACAGCTGCTCCGTTCCGACGGGGACGGTGACGAGCGTTTGGTCGTACTCGACCTCACCGATCGGCGTGGCGACGTCCCTCCAGAGGATCTCCCACGTCGTCGCGTTCGTGTAAGCAATCGGCAGCGTCGCGGGGATGCCCTCGACCTCGGTCACGATCGCGAGCGGCGGCGGGAGCGACAGCTGTTCGTTCACCGCGGGGCAGGACTCGGTCAGAGAGAACCCGCACCCGAGCGGGGCGAAGCCGATGAGACGCGTGAGGAACGTTTCGCGCTCGGGACGCACGGCGAGGCGCGAGCCGTCGCCGTCCTCGTCCTCGCACAAGCACCGCGACATGTTCAGAACCGTGGCGGCGGAGCAACACGGCACGTAATCCGTCACGAGCGGCGCCGGGCCGGGGGTGACGCGCGTCAGGCGCTGGCACATCGCCGCCGCGGCTTCGACTTGATCGTCGCACGGCAAGCTCACGTCCAGCGCGCCGCCTTCGGAGATCAGAACCTCCACGCTCGCGACCGGTTCGTCGGACAAGTCCTCGCGCTCGTTCGTGATGAACGTCTCCAGCGCGCGCATGTCCGTGCACACGTCCCCGGTCTTGATCGTGAACCCGCACGCCATCGGCGTAAACGCCGCGAGCGCGTTGAAAAACGTCGCGTTGTTGGCGTTGACTTTGCTCACGACTGCGGCGTCGCAGAAGCACGCGGCGGCGTCCATCTCGGAGACGATCAGGCAGCACGCGGGGAACGCGCTCGGGTTCGGGGTCTCGTTCGAGGTCGTCCGCATCCCGACCTCGCACGTTTGCCGCACGTCCGAGACTTGGTTGACGCACAAGTCGCGGAGGTAAAACGCGTTCGACGTCGCGACGAGCGCGACGACGCGGACGTACCGCGCGGCGAAAGCCTCGCATCCGTCCGCGTCCGCGACCGTATACGTGACCCTGTACACCCCCGGGGTCGTCGTGTCGAGCTCGGACGCGTCGCGGACGATCGCGTCCGTGAGGTCGCCGTCCTCGTCGTCCGTCGCGGTCGCCCCGGGGTCGATCCAGACGGAGTTGACGAAGACCTCGTTTCGGCCCGGGCCGGCGCCGGGGCCGAGGAGGCGGATCCGCGGGCAAGCGTTCGGCGGGACCGGGACCGGAGGTTGACCTGGAGGCGGCGGCGACGGCGGCGACGCGACCGGCGCGGGCGGCTCGCCCGGCGGCGGCGGCGACGGCGCGGCGGGGGGCAGCGGCGACGCGACGACCGGCGCGACCGGAGCCTCCGGCAGCGGCGGCGCCGGAGCCTCAGGAGCCTCAGGAGCTTCAGGCGGCGGCGGCGCCGGAGCCTCAGGAGCCTCCGGCGGCGGCGGCGCCGGAGCCTCAGGAGCCTCCGGCGGCGGCGGCGCCGGAGCCTCAGGAGCCTCCGGCGGCGGCGGCGCCGGAGCCTCAGGAGCCTCAGGAGCTTCAGGCGGCGGCGGCGGCGGCGCCTCAGGAGCCTCCGGCGGCGGCGGCGCCGGAGCCTCAGGAGCCTCAGGAGCTTCAGGCGGCGGCGGCGCCGGAGCCTCAGGAGCCTCCGGCGGCGGCGACGACGGCGCCGCAGGCCGAGGTGGCGCCCCGGGAGGCGGCGGCGATGCGGCGACCGGCTGCGGCGGCGCGACTGGCGGCGGCGGAGACGGAACCTCCGGCTGCGGCGATGCGGCGACCGGCTGCGGCGGCGCGACCGGCGGCGGCGGAGACCGAACCTCCGGCTGCGGCGGCGTGATCGGCGACGGCGGCGCGGGAACCGGCGCCACGCACTCCTCGCCGACGAAGAGCTCCACCTCGGAACCGCACAGGAACGGCGCCATGAGCGACACTGGCCGAATCCGGGGTCCGAGCTCGTCGAGGACGTCCGCGTCGCAGAAGCAACGCAGCTCCGGGGAGTTCATCTCTCGGATGACGTCGCAGCACCCTTGCGTCATCGTCGCGCTCGTGGCTTCGCCCAACAGCGGCGCGCACTCGCCCATGAGCCGTCGTAACAGCTGAAGGCACGGCGGCTCCGGGGTCACGACGCGAATCGGCGCGAGAGGTTGACCAGGCGGCGGCGGCGACGGCGCCGCGGGAGCAGGAGGTTGACCAGGAGGAGGAGGAGACGGAGCGGCCGGCCGCGGAGGCAGACCTGGCGGCGGCGGCGACGGCGCGTCCGGCCGCGGCGGGGGAGGAGAAGGAGGAGGCGGCGACGGCGCATCCGGCGCGGGAGGCCGTCCCGGCGGCGGCGGCGACGGCGCATCCGGCGCGGGAGGCCTTCCCGGCGGCGGCGGCGACGGCGCATCCGGCGCGGGGGGCCTTCCCGGCGGCGGCGGCGACGGCGCGTCCGGCGCGGGGGGCCGTCCCGGCGGCGGCGGCGACGGCGCGTCCGGCCGCGGGGGCGACCCGGGCGGAGGCGGCGACGGCTCGGCCGGCTGCGGCGGCGGAGGAGACGGCGGAGGCGGCGCCGGCGACGGCGCGACAACCGGCGTCGGTGGACGCTCCGGCGGAGGCGGCGCCGGCGACGGCGCGACAACCGGCGTCGGTGGACGCTCCGGCGGAGGCGGCGCCGGCGACGGAGGAGGAGACGCCGCGACGGGCTCCGGCGGCGCCCGCGGCGGCGGCGGCGACAGCGCGTCCGGAGCCGGAGGCGCCTCCGGCTCAGGCGGCGGCTCGACCGACGTAGGTGGCGCTCCCGGCGGCGGCGGAGACGCCGCCGGCGCTTCCGGCTGCGGCGGGAGCCCCGGAGGCGGCGGCGGCGGCGATGAAGGCAGTTCGACGACGACCGGCGCCGGCGACGCGCACGCGACTCCCGCGAGGAATGCATCCTCGGGGATGCCGCACACGAACCCTCCCACGAGCACGAGCGGATCCGCGAGCTGCTCCAGCGCGTCGATGACGTCCGCGTCGCAGAAACACCGCCGCGTGTTCATGTCCGCGATCACCTCGCAGCACTCAGCCGCGTCCTCGATCGAGAGGTCTTCTTCTTGACCGAGGAAAACGCCCGTACACAGCGCGGGGACGCGAGCCGCGGACTCGAGACACGTCTCGGGCTCCGCGGGCGCGGGCGCGGGCGCGGGCGCGGGCGCCTCCGTGACGAGCGGCGCGGGCGGCGGCGACGCCACGGGCGCGGGTAACGGTACCTCTGCCCCGGGCGCGCACGCGGTGCGGTTCACGAGACCGGACGTCCAGTTCATCGCGTCGTCGCCGCGCGCCCACGCCGGCGGCGGGAACTGCTCGTACAAATCCGGCGCGAGCCACTTCAGCCAGCACTCGCGGTGCTTGTACAGGTAGTAGTCGCTGTAGCACCCGTCCTCGCCCGCGCAGTACACGAAGCTGTTGCAGCCGTTGAAGCGGTGACACACGTTGCAGCACGCCTCCGCGGAGTCGACTAAGAGCTCCGTGCCGTCGTTCAGAGGATCGCCTTTGTAGTTCGCGGCGTCTTCGATCTGACACGTCGCGCAAGTCGGGCCTTCCTCCTCTCTGACTTCCACCATCGTGTCCGGGACGAACGGGTCGACGTCCTTGTCCGGGAGCGACCCGGAGGTGTATCCGACGTCCGGGCCGCGGTCACCGGGCGCGGGGCCGGGCGACAAAAGCTCCGGGTCTTGGTACTTCAGGACGCACTGCGAGTACGAATACAGCGCGGTGCCTTGCCCGCAGCCGTCGTCCGCGGTGCAAAAGCTCCACACGTTGCAGCTCGGGTTCTCCTGGCACGCGAGGCAGCACGCGCCCATGGACGACGTCAAGAACGTCCCGCCGTTCAGAACGTCGCCGTACAGGTGCGTGTCCTCCTCGCTGTTGCACGGCGTGATCGGTCCGTCCGTCGCGGGAACAGCGAGATCCGGCCCGGCCCCGCAAAAGGGCATCGCCGGCGGCGCGATCGCAAACGCGGACGCGTCCGACCCGGAGATTGTCCTCCAGCTCGCGATGACGTTATCGGGCCCGCCGACGATGAAGCACCCGGGGCACAGACCCAAAGATCCGTCCACGAAGCTGATGCGCAGCCCGTCCGCGGTCATGACGAGGTCGAGGTCGTCGCACGACAGCGGCGCCGCGGGCCGCTTCATCGCGCCGCCCGCGCGAAAAGACTCGAGCGGCCACGCGAGCTGCGCGCCCTCGCAGGTCACCTCGAACGACGCCGGGTCCACGGTCTCCGCGTACGGGACCGGGACGGTCACGCCGGTGACGTCAATCGTCGCGCACGAGCGGTGCCCGACGACGCCGGAGGCCTGGGTCAGCGCCGTGTCGTCCTCGTCCACCGCGGGGATGACGCTGTGAAAGACCATGTCGAGAAGCGACGGACACGCGCTGAGCTTCAGGTGCTTGTTCGGGTTCCATCCGAGCATGAACGTCGGCGCGAGCAGAGGAAGCTCGGACGGCGGGAGATCCAGGACGTCCACGTCGCAGTACGGCGCGAGCAACGTCACGGAGTTCTCCATCGGCATCGCGGTCCGCTCCTTGAACGAGAACAGAAAGTTCGAGTACCCGCCGACGAGAAACTCGCCCTTGGACAGCTCCACGTCTCCGAACGTCACGCGCGGTCCCACGGCGTCGAAGTCGAGGACGAGCTCGTCGCACGGCACCGGCCTGTGGCCGCCGTCCGGGCCATCTGGCGGCGACGGCATCTTCTGCGCGCCCCAGCACATGAACACGAATCGGTCCGGGTCCGCGGTCTCCGTCGCGCCGGTGCTCTCGTCCGGCACGACGACGCGCGAGAATTCAAACGCGACGGTGACGCCGCGCAAAGAGACGACGGCGTCTCCGGCGTTCGCGTCGTCGCGCGTGACGACGAGGGAGACGTACATCTCCCTCGCGGCGGCGGCGCCGCCGGAGGTCTCCGCGTCGACGGCGCCGACGCGGATGAGGTCCTCGGACGGCAGCGACGTCCACGTCGTGACGCTGAACTTGAGGGCGCCGTTCGCGAGGTCAGCGCACGCGGCGGCGGCGGCGGCGGCGGCGGCGGCTCCCGCGTCCGCGTCCGCGGCGGCGGCGGTGGGCGGCGGCACCGTCGCGACGCCGTCTTGAAGCGACCGTCGCGGGGTGTCGATCCGGATCGCGTCCGGCGACGCGTCCGAGCGCGCGACCGTCGTCGCGGCGGCGTCGCCGCGCGCGAGGGAGATGGCGTGCGTCCTCGGCGCGGACCACGACCCCGACGCCCTCGGGGTGGCGTCGGCGTGGTTTTTTTCGGTCGCGGTCGCCGGCGACGCGTTCTCGGGGCCGCGCGCGACGACGCGCGCGTCGACGTCGCGATCGCGCGTGATCGCGTCATCGCGCGATGGTCTCGTCGCGGCGCGTCCTTCACCCTGCGCGAGCGATCGCGTGGGCGCGGCGGGGGGATCGGAAGCGTTCAGCGCGCGCGGGAAAAGACGGACGGTTTAGGGCCTGCGCGCGCGACGAGCGCGCGGCGCGGAGGCGAGAGCGGGCGGGACGCACGAATGGAGCGAAGAGCGCGGCGACGCCAAACGCGTGCGCGACGTTGACGTTGATCGCGAGCGCGAAGAGTAAGACCCATGCGAGCGCCGCGAGCGCGGAAGCGCGCTTCATGTCGACGACGCGCGGCGGCGGCGGCGGCGACGCGGGAAAAGAGTAAGAGCGACGAGCGGAAACCCGCGCGCCGCGTGAACGATCTCGATCGCCCGCGTCGTCGCGATGCCGATCTGACGCGCGCGCGGCGACCGCAGATCGTGGGATGTATTAGAGAACTCTTCCTCGACGCGGCGTTCGATGAAGTGTGCGGCGCGCCGGCGGGAAGAGAGAGGAACTCGCGGTCGTCGTTGCTTTTTGCACAGCTGTGTTTTTGAACAACGACACTTCTGTTCGCGCGAACAGAAAGGAAGTTCTCTTCTCGCGCCAAGGCTATCACTCCGTCCGACGCTTCCCCCGCGCAGGACCATGCACGCGGTCGCGATCGTCGTCGCGGACACCGAGGACGCCGCGAACGCGCACGCGATCCCGCTCGTGCGCGCGCGCTACGCGACAGTCGCCGAGGTCGCCCCCGACGCCTTCCAGGTCGAGCGTCGCTGGGAGCTCGCCGCGGAGGAGGGCATATTGTGGCGCGGGGTGGTGGGGGGGGGGAGGGTCGTCTGCCCTCACGTCCACGTGTTCGTCGACGTCCCCACGCTGACGGACGATCTGCTCTCGTTCTGGGTCCGCGGGATCAAGATCGTGTCGCTCTCGATCGCGGCGACGATCAACACCGACCTCGGGGAGTGGCTCGCGACGACGCTGCCGAGGTACGCGAGCGCGGACCTCGAGGTGCTCGACTTGGGTACCTCCCTCATCCTAGACCCGACGCGCGTGCGCGCGATGCTTCGCGCGCTTCCAAAGCTGCGCGTGCTCCTGTTCAGCGCGCGCGGGTTCGTCGGCGAGTGCGAGAACAACGAGACCGGGTGCGTCTTCGTCGGCATGGACGATCACCCGTGCTTGGAGCACGTGCGCCTGAGCCCATCGCTTCGAAGGAGCACGTTCGACTTTGAACTCGCCGCTCTCATCAACGCGTGCGCTTCGCTGAAAGCGGTGGACTTCGTCGAGATTCCGCCGCCTTTTCCGTTCAAACGCAACGAGCTCGCGTTCATCAAAGGCCTGACGCACGCGTACACGACGATGCGCGCGCTGCACGAGGAGGGCGACAACGCGTGGGTCACGAACATCCTGGACGACAACGAGTGGATTAAAATGGTGAGAGGATGGAAGGCGCACGAGAAGAACAAAGCGGCGGCGGCGGCGGCGGCTGCGGCTGCGGCGACTGCGGCGGAAGAGGCGGCGGCGGCGGGCGCGGGGGAGGCGATGATCACGAACGCGGACGACGATAACGAGGAAGAGAGCGCCGCGAAGGTCATCGACGAGGTCATCGGCTCAAACAACCGCAGCGACGCGTTGAAGAAGGTGGACAAGTACCCGTGGGAGGAGGAAAACGGCGGCGGCGGAGCGACGCGACCCTCAAGTCGTGCACCGCTCAAGGTGAAAGTGGTGAAAGCCTCCTTGCGAGAGGTGACGAACGCGCCGGCGACGGAGAGCGCGCCCGTCCCCGGTCCGGTCAAGATCGCCCGGAAGATTTCGCCGCCGTCGCCGATGAGAGAACTGTCCATGCCGTCGCCGATGAAAGAAACGGGGAACCCGAACGCGTGAACAGAAGCAGAGAGATAGAGAAGAGCTCTCGACAAACTCGAGTTTTGTTTTACGAATACAACACGTCAGCGTCACGCGTCCGCGACTTGGGCGATATCCCGCAGGTGCTTGAGCAGCTGCTTCGTCGCCTTCCCCGCCTTTTTCTTCTTCTTCCCCCCGGTCCACCCCCCCTCGTTCGCGGTCGGGACTAAGCTCCCATCCTGTAACATCGTCGCCTCCGCGGCGGCGGCGGCGGCTTCCTCCTCCGCCTCTCTCCTCTCATTCTCCGCCTCCGCTCTCTCCTTCTTCGCGCGCGTCACGAGCTGCCCGAGCTCTTGCCTCGTGAACCTCCAGCTCTCCCGACGCGACATCAACCCGAACACCTCGCTCTGGACGTCCGCGTCGCCGGACAGCAGCCGATCTCTCCAACCGGTCGCGGTCGCCTCCACCTCCGGGGACACCGTGAGCAATCCGACGCCGGCTTGAAGGTTTTCCACCGCGAGCTGTATCGGGAGGACGTCCTCGTCGTCCATGATCCGTAAGAGCTTGGATATCTTCCCCTCGCTGCGCTTCCTCGCGATGTGCGCGGTGATCTTCGCGGTCGCGTAAATCTCCTCTCGCAGCTCGTCCGGCATCGTGATCTTCGCGAGGGACGACCGCGGGAGCTCGCACAGGACTTTCGTGAGCTCTTTGTACTCGAGCATGAGCTTCTTAATCGCCGTCTTGTTCGGGCGTCCCATGTGGACGTACGGGTCGTAGTCCTCGTCGAAGTCGTTCTCCTTCTCTTCCACGAACTCGTCCGACGCCCTCAGGCGCTTGGACGAGTACGTCGCGGCGCAGAGCGTCCGCGAGCCGCGAGGCTCGTCGTGGGAGCGACGTTGACGATGACGACGCGTGTCGCCGCCGCATTCGCCCCGGTGGCTCGAGACGGCGAGGAGGGACGACGCGCAGTGCGCGCGCGATCGCGGTCTGGAACCGGCCGGTCGAAGCGCTCTCGTCGCGACGTGGAGGTGCTGGACGGGAGAATGGACGCGGAACCCGAAGGTCGCCGCGGTCGTCACCGCCCGCGCGAGCATCGTGCTGCGCGGCGCTCTCGGGAATGCCGAAATCCGCGCTTTCTGAACTGCCCAAACCAGCTGAGGTGCGTTCTATACAAAAGTTTTTCACCCATTGTCCGGTTTCAACATTTGATCGCGTCCCCTTTCAACTGACCGGAGAACTGTTTTTGTATGGAACGGCCCTGAAGAGCGAGAGAAATCCGCTCATCACACCCTTCGGCGCAGGGGGCGCGGCGAGCGTCCCGGGCGCCTTCACGCGTCCGCGTCGCCGCCGCGATGGACGACGTGGACGACGTCCAGCTGGACGTCACGCCCGCGTTCGACCTCGTCGTCCCGAGCGCGCACAACCCGCGGACGCGGAAGGTGCGCGTGGAAGGCGTCGATCTCGGCTCCAGGCATCCGAAGCTGACGTGCGTGACGCTCGTGCCGCAGTTCCCCGCGGTGTTCGCGGGAAGGTACGTCTCGCGTCCGCG
>Ga0181559_10003930_pt1 | contig 14512 bp, 9 predicted proteins | sample 011ome_21_FD_133752 | JGI IMG/M metagenome (GOLD analysis project Ga0181559, IMG submission 133752) | Coastal salt marsh microbial communities from the Groves Creek Marsh, Skidaway Island, Georgia - 011508AT metaG (megahit assembly) | ecosystem: Environmental > Aquatic > Marine > Intertidal zone...
AAGCTTGTGATTGAAGCGATTAATTAATGCGGATTCGATACCTGCATTCTCTCGTCTTTTCAAAATAACGCCGACAATCGATGCAATACCCAGTGCAGCCAAGATGACCGCGAGTAAAACATAGGTCCGAGCGTTATGCCATTCTCCCTGAGCAAAGGGAAGGCTCGATAAAAACGAGGTATTCGCAGTCATTTTCTACCGGTTCAGCCTCTCTATCACAGCAGCGCCCATCTCTGAGGTTCCAATCGCTTGGCTACCGCGTGCGATATCAGCTGTACGAAGACCATCCTTCAATACTTGGCTGACGGCAGACTCCACCGATTCAGCCTCAGCATCCAAGTTGAGTGAGTGCCTCAATAACATTGCGACAGCAAGAATGGTCGCGAGAGGATTTGCGATATCTTTCCCAGCAATGTCAGGAGCTGAACCATGGATTGGTTCGTAGAGTCCTGGACCATCGGAGCCGAGCGAGGCACTTGGAAGCATCCCTAGTGATCCTGGCAACATCGAGGCTTCATCCGTCAAGATATCTCCGAACATGTTGCCGGTTACGACAACATCAAAATCCTTGGGACGATTAATGAGGTGCATCGCCATTGAATCAACAAGTACAACATCGTATTGCACGTCCGGAAATTCCTCTGCCATCACTCTTGCAGCAACTTGACGCCAAAGTCGGCTGGGCTCAAGAACATTTGCCTTATCCACACTGGTCAATCGATTTTTACGACCGCGAGCTGCGATTGCCGCCAACCGCACGATTCGCTCGACCTCCGGCACGCTGTACACCATGGACTGAAAAGCTGACTCTTGATCGCCTTCGCCGGATCGACCAGATTCGCCAAAATAGATACCTCCCGTGAGTTCTCTTAGAAACAAGATATCCGTTCCCTCAATGATCTCGCGTTTCAACGGAGAGGCATCAACCAGTTCGTCAAACAAACGAATGGGTCTTAGGTTGGCAAAAAGACCGAGTTCCTTTCGAATTTTTAGTAAGCCTGCTTCAGGCCTAGTTTTTGCAGATGGATCATCCCACTTGGGTCCGCCGACAGCGCCTAGCAGAATTGCGTCAGCTGCGATGCAAGCATCAATGGTCTCTTGGGGTAATGGATCACCTGTGGTATCGATCGCGATACCTCCAATCAGGTGCGAGCTAAACTCGAAATCATGACCAAATTTTTTTGCAATCTTCTCAAGCACTAAAGCGGCTTGCTTTGTGATTTCTGGACCAATGCCGTCGCCAGGGAGGAGAACAATATTCGCTTTCAAGGGATTTCTGACTTCATCGAGGAGAGAATAGGAATCGAGTCGACCAATGTAGCTCACAACCGTCGCTTTCCCAATGCTCGAGCCTACTTTTCGGAGATGAATTCAAATTCACCTAGAAAAGCTCGTGTTAATGAGCGGCAGGGCGCCTCTAGCGAAAGAACCGCCTGAACAACACCTACAGGGGGGAGCCAGCGTGCTCCCAATGCCGATGGGCACGGAAAAACCATCCCCAGATTACTCCGACCGGCTAGCGATACTCCCTCGGTCGCCTAGCCCGCGGAATATCACCCATAAACGAATCATCCAGTGGGTGGTTCCATTACCAACTTGAGGCAGATCTGCCGCTAACCGAAGTCAATCATTTTGCTCTGCTTATTTTTTCTCACAAGCCAGTGATAGAAAACACATGGAAAGATTCGTTAGACTTACCACGTCATCGAGAAATTAACGCATCGGGTTTCCGTGAATCCATTCGCAAACACAGTGATCGGATTCATGATGCTGAACGATGATGCTTCCAGGCCGTGAATGATTCTTTTTATACCGCAGAGTGTTCTACCATGATTCGGGCTATTTTACTCACCACCATTTCGTGCATCTTCTTTGCCGGTCAGAGTCTCGCTGAGAATGCATCGAGGATCTTACTGATCGCAGGAGCGCCGTCTCACGGCTATGGATCACACGAACATTATGCGGGGCTAAAAATTCTCGAGGAGTCTCTCCTCAGTAGCCAATCAGGTATTGAGGTCACCACCGTTCGCGGATGGCCCAAAGATGATGCCTTAATTGAAACTGCGAATTCAATTGTGATCTACTGCGATGGCGGTGGTCGCCACTTAGCTATTCCGCATCTTGATCGCTTGGCAAAAAAATTATCTCAGGGCTGTGGATTGGTATGCATCCATTATGCGGTCGAAATGACACCCGGAGAAACGGGTGATGCATGGGTTCAATGGCTAGGAGGACATTTTGAGGTCAATTGGAGCGTGAATCCGCATTGGGTCGCGGACTTCAAGACACTTCCAGAACACCCGATCACCCGTGGAGTCTCGCCATTCAAAGCGAATGATGAGTGGTACTTCCATATGCGATTTAACCCTTCTCCCAAAGTCACTCCCATTCTCTCTGCCATTGCGCCAGAAGAGACAATGAGACGCAAGGATGGACCGCATAGTGGCAACCCTGACGTACGAAAAAGTGTTGCCAATGGTGATCCACAAACCGTTGCTTGGGCTTTTGAGCGTCCTGATGGTGGACGTTCGTTTGGATTCACAGGTGGGCACTTCCACTGGAACTGGGGAAATGATGACATTCGCACCCTTGTCACCAATGCTATTTTGTGGACTAGCCAAACAAGCATTCCATCGAAGGGATCAAAAGTGGTCGCCCCGGTGGGAATTGACTCATTACTGGAGAATCAAGATTACGATCCGCCTCAAAACTTCGACCAGAAAAGAATCGAGTCAGAGTTTCAACTAAAGAGTCCGCGAGTTCAGGTCATCCCCAAAACATCTAGCAATAATGAATCTCGAAGTAACCAAAACACATCCTCTAAAAAGCTATTCGAGTCACCGCTCGTTACGACGAAATCAGGTGGAACGACTTCGATCGATACATCGATCAAGGGTGTCAAAGATCTTTACTTGCTAGTTAGTGACGGTGGAAACGGATACACATGCGACTGGGCCAATTGGGTCAATCCCGTTTTGCATGGGAACGATAAGACCATGTCACTGGTTGATCTTGATTGGGCGTCTGCAACAAGTGGCTTTGGAAATGTTCGCAAAAATGCGAATTGCACTGGTCAGAAATGTTCGGTGGGAGGGGTCGAAATCACGGACCCATGCATCGGAACCCATTCGGCAAGCCTGATTCACTTTAAACTCCCGCCAGGCTTCGATCGATTCACCTGTCAGGGTGTTCTCGATACGGGCGGCACGTCGCAAAACAATGGCGAGAGCGCCAGTGTCAAGTTTGCGGTTTATGCCGATGCTGCCCCGTCTATTCCGTCAAGTGAGAATCAAAGTGGTGATCAACAGCGAATGGCTTCCTCCGCCATCGCTGGCTTGTCGGTAGGCGAAGGACTAGAAGTGACGCTCTCTGCGAGCGAACCAATTCTTCGCAGTCTAACCAACCTCGACATTGATCACCGAGGTCGCGTATGGGTTTGCGACGTGATGAATTATCGACACAACAACAACTCGAGACCTCAAGGGGATCGAATCCTTATCCTTGAGGATACTGACCAAGATGGAGTGATGGACATTGTTAAAACTTTTTATCAAGGTAGAGACATCGACTCTGCGATGGGAATCTGCGTACTTGGCAATCAGGTCATTGTGTCAGCGACACCAAATATCTGGAGATTTACCGATCTCGATGGTGACGACATTCCAGATGTAAAGGAAGCGATCTTCACCCAAACGGGCCAGCCGCAACATGACCATTCAGCCCATTCGTTTCTTTTTGGACCCGACGGTCGCCTCTACTGGAATTTCGGCAACACCGGCCAACAAGTGAAGGACGCAAATGGGGAAACCGTTATTGATATTCACGGTCGCGCAGTAGTGGATAACGGCAAGCCATTTTATGGCGGCATGCCATTTCGTTGCGACCTAGATGGATCAAACTTTGAGGTGCTAGCGCATAACTTTCGCAACAATTATGAAACCACAGTTGATTCCTTTGGTTCACTTTGGCAAAGCGACAACGATGATGACGGCAATCGGGGAACTCGAATCAATTTCGTTATGGAGCAGGGGAACTATGGTTACCGCGATGAATTAACCGGTGCGGGATGGCGAGACTCCCGAATCACACTGGAGGAAGAAATACCACTTCGACATTGGCATCTAAATGACCCCGGAGTGGTGCCCAATGTCTTGCAAACGGGCGCTGGCTCGCCGTGTGGAATTTGTGTGTATGAAGGCAGGCTTTTACCTGAGCGATTCTGGGATCAAGTGATTCACTGTGACCCCGGCCCAAACGTTGTCCGAGCGTATCCCGTCACACAAAGTGGTGCTGGCTACTCGGCGGAGATCGATCCGCTGGTAACAGGTTCGCTAGACAAATGGTTCCGACCTGCCGATGTTTGTGTCGCGCCCGATGGATCGCTTTTCGTGTCCGACTGGTATGACCCAGGAGTCGGCGGACACCGACAAGGAGACACGGATCGCGGGCGACTTTTCCGAGTAGCGCCTCCTGGAATTGATTACATCATTCCGGAATATGACTACGACACACCAAAAGGTGCCGTCCTTGCATTGCAAAGCCCAAATCAATCGGCTCGGTACCTCGCTTGGATGTCGCTAAACAAAATGGGAACTGCAGCAGAAACAGAACTCTTGAAGTTATTTGAATCTGATAACAATCGACATCGAGCTCGTGCACTTTGGTTGCTTGGTCGAATTCAAGATCGTGGTAGGCACTACGTTGACCAAGGCCTTGAGGATCACAATGAAGATATCCGTTGCGTTGCGATTCGACTTGCCAAACAACTTGGATTCTCCCCATCCGAAGTCTGTCATAAGGCAGCCTCAGATCCCTCGCCGTCAGTTCGCCGGGAGCTTGCGATTGCTCTACGTTTCGACAGTTCAAAAAACATGCCTGCGGTATGGGCAAATCTTGCAGCTCAGCATCAAGGAAACGACCGCTGGTACCTCGAGGCGATCGGAATCGGCAGTGACTTGCGAGCGGACGAATGTTTCGATGCGTGGATTCGTAAAATTGAAGGCGATTGGAACACAGTGGGCGGTCGCGACATCGTCTGGCGAGTTCGAGCAGATGAGGCCGCGAAGACTTTGATTCAAATCATCCGCAACCCAAGCCTAACACTCGAGCAAACTAACCGCTACTTCCGAAGTCTTGAGTATCACAAACCTGAGGTTCGAAATGAAGTCCTGAAGGAACTGCTAACCCTTTAGCGCAACCGCTTCATACCGATCGCGAATTTATTCTTCAACGACCCTCTTATACCTGTCATCTATCGAATGTTTTACAACACTGTTAAGCCGATTATTATCCTAACCGCACTACTTGGAAACATAGCAGTGCATGCCGATGAAGATCTGCGAGCGAGAAATGATGCCATCATCGTCCGTGCTGTTGAAAGAATGAATGGCTATGACATCAAGAACGACGAACATGTCATGAACGCGATGATGAGGCACATGCAGCGAATGGCAGGAACGGAGGAATTCCTAGAACTAGCACGTAAATACCGACCACAAGGAATAGAAAAACAACTTCAAGACTTAGTGCTAAATGGACCGTCTGACAACAGTAAAGCCGAGGCGGCTAGCTTGTTGCTGGACACGGCAGACGGCCAGGTACGTTTAAGCAATTTAGTTCAATCGAAAGACATCAACTCAGCGTCAACTGCAACTCGCGTTCTCGGCAACCTCGGCAGCGAACGTTCTCGGATTCTATTGAGTAATTTAGTCAAAAACACTGAAATCGAGTTTGAAGTCAGAAAACAAGCGGTCATTGGTCTCTCCAAGAATGGGACAGGCCAAAACGCTATTTTGCAATTGGTGACCAATCATGAACTCCCCGCAGATATGCGTCTACTCGCAGGTGGTTTATTAACGAGATCGGATAACGCAACTATCCGTGAACGCGCTCAGAGACTATTACCACAACCACAACAAAAGAACGCTGCACCGCTTGCACCAATTGATCAACTCGCGGGAATGAAAGGGACCATTGAATCGGGCAAAAAACTATTTGAAGGGATCGCAACCTGTTCAAATTGCCATATTGTCAATCGTAACGGAAAAGAAGTTGGGCCTGATCTATCCGAAATCGGGAGCAAGCTTTCGCGAGAAGCGATGTACACCGCGATACTCGACCCAAGTGCTGGCATCAGCCACAATTACGAAAACTACTCGGTCCTCACCCTTGATGGCCAAGTCATTAATGGACTTAAGATTTCCGAGACGAACGAAGAGATTGTCGTTCGTACGGCTGACGCAATCGACCGAAGACTTGCAAAAACAGATGTTGAATTAATTAAAAAGTCAGACAAGTCAATTATGCCCGAAAACCTTCATCATACTTTTGATCAGCAAGGCCTGATTGACATCGTGGAATACATGTCATCGCTCACCAAGCGATAGCTTACTTCCTGCGAGTTTTCAGAAAGGGATGCAACGACAACAGGGAATCTACTGTTAAGCCGGTAAAACCCTACTTGATTGTGCGAGAAAACTGATCAATTTCACCAATCAATAACGCCTCCGGCATCGGCCCCCATTCTCTGGAATCCATCGACAGAGGCACATTATCTCCTAACAAATAATACTCCGATTCGCCGAGGGTTATCGGATACTGATTCTTGTCATGAGGCCTCATGCGATACTCAATGAGTCGCTCAACTTTGATTTCATCGAGCCTGGCGATTCCATTCGCACAAGAAATTGCCAATGGGCGATTCCTTGCGACCATTGGTCGTTCTTTGTCTTCTTTTGACAACTCACTCGCGTCATAGCAACTCAACGAAAACGATTCCCCTGCAGCTAAATTTCGTTGCAATTGCCGTGGACATTCAGTGGTCCAAAATTGAAATTTGACCACCGCATCATTGAGCGAAACGCCTGAAATCCTTAGGCGGTCAACAGGAAAAAGTTTGCGACTGTTACCGATATTGAAAGGTAAGTCATCCCAAATCGGATCGTCTTGTTTTTTTGCCGGATGAAGACCAGGGGAATAAACCAACCAATCAGAGGAAGCGGCCTCCGAGATCCACAGACCTTCACAGGATCGCTTCCAACCTTGCGATGACCTACCCGATGACGAGACACTCTCCCAAGGAGTTACCTTGGGAGCACTGTCGTGACTGACTAACACCCAAGGTACAACAAAATTAGATTTTGCACGATACAGCAAATCCTCGATACGATTCTGATTGACTGTGAGATGTAAACCAGACGTGTCCACCGTCTCTCCCGGTAAACCAACTACTCGCTTTACATGAATTTGACCACTGTGCTTAACGGCAACCAAACGTCCTCGCTTCACACCACGCCGATCAACCTGATGATCACCTGCGTAAAGCTTCACCTGAACCCGGTCACCTGCGTACTTCGGAAAAGTACTGGTATTATGGAATGGATTCTTGCAATGGAAACACTTCAACTGTCGTTCTGAAACAACTCCATCCTGATAAAGAAAAAAAAGATTGTGTTGCGCGCAGCCTTCGCACATGTAATGAGCGCACTCCCCAAACAAGGTGGGCGCCATTGATGAACCTACAACCTGATACCACACAGCTTGGTCGCGAGAATCGGCCTGAGAATGTCCTCTATCAATCATCGAAAAACGTGGTAACGCTTTTTTGTTTGGTAGTGTTCCCCAAAAGACAGATAATAAAAACCCAATCATGATCAGAGTGAGCAAACTGATTAGCGGGGCTTGCCGGTGATAGCGATTCATGATGAATACGTTTTGCCAAAGACTGATGTGTGCCTATCGAGAAGTTCATTGCAGCTGGGATAACGGCGCAAACTCAACACTTTACGATTTTTTCTGGCCGATTAAACCTTGAAAAGTGATTAAAACCCGGCCCACTCTACAGCTCTAACAAGAATCGACCCCAACGGCTATACTAGCGAGCCAAACGTTCACCGTTTCGCTATCCGTCAGCCAACCTTGTTAAAGCGAAGTTGCGGAATTTGTCAAACCGACCAACTTATCCTCGTGACGCAACACATTAGGAAACCGCGCTGATGCTGAAGGAAAGTCGCGGCCGTATGGGCCAAATCTCAGGGGTGAGAGTTGCAGCGACTGGATCTTACGTTCCAGATGAAATTGTCACCAATGAAGATCTAGCCGCGCTTGGGTGCGATAGCGAATGGATTATTAGAAGAACAGGAATTAGCGAACGGCGAAGAGTATCTGAACTCGAGGCTACGAGTGATCTCTGTTACCATGCAGCACAACGATGCATGGCAAATGCGGGAGTGACCGCCGACGAGATTGATCTAATTATTGTCGCCACAATCACACCGGATCACCCGACACCATCCACGGCCTGTCACCTACAACGACGACTTGGGGCCGTTGCCCCAGCGATGGATGTCAATGCTGCATGTGCTGGATTCATGTACGGTCTAGTCACAGGAGCGCAATTCGTTGCAAACGGCAACAGTCACTGCGCTTTGATTATTGGTGCAGACGTCATGAGCCGAACAATCAATCCTGATGACAAGAAGACTTACCCTCTTTTCGGCGACGCTGCCGGCGCGGTGATCCTAAGGCCAGATAGCAAAGCGAAAGGTATTGCATCCTATCAACTTGGCAGCGAAGGATGCGGAGGTGAAATGCTTTGCATTCCAGCGGGCGGTACTCGATCACCGCTTACTCCAGAACGTCATGCCAAGGGTATGCAATACCTGCTTATGGATGGCCGAAACGTTTTTAAATGGGCAGTTCGAGTTGTAGATGATAGCGCTAAACAGGTCCTGCAGCACGCCAATCTGTCTGCGAGCGACTTAGACTTGGTCATCCTGCACCAAGCAAATCAAAGAATCATTGACTCCGCAGTATCGGATCTTGATGTCGAAAGAGAAAAAGTATTTGTCAATCTCGATCGCTATGGCAATACATCGGGCGCTAGCATCCCTCTTGCACTTGATGAAGCAGTGCAAAGCGAACGCCTAAAAAGAGGCGATCGCGTACTTCTCTGTGGTTTCGGTGCAGGATTGGCTTGGGGTACAGCCGTGCTTCACTGGTAATACGCCCTAACTAGAGTTAGTGAATCATCTGTATGGTGATTACTTCAAAGCAAGTGCTTTGCTTTGACTTCCAAGTATTTGTTAACGAGGGGCGTAGAAAGTTCATCAGGAAAAGCATCCACCACCAAAACACCTCGGTGAATAAGATCCTTTAAAACTTGATTTCTCCACAGCAAAACGTCTGCAGCCGCAGCGGCGCGGAAGATGGCGTGGTCATTCTCGGTGCTAACTTCGACGGCATCAAAAATACTCCGATCCCGCATCAGCACAGCGATGGGCAGGTGCGGTCCATGCAGATTGGTGAGGTGATCCATAATGGATTCAGCATTGACCTCATCGATCACATTGGTAGCAAGCACCACCATGGATCGTCGTTTGCAATGGTTCGAAAGGTAGAGAAACGCTTGATCGTATCGAGATTCGACTAAGCGAGGAAACTGATCAAAACCGGCATGAATCAGACGATTCAGCTGACTTTTCCCTGACTTCGGCGGAATAAAACAGTGAACTTCATCGGAAAAACAAAGCAATCCGACGGCATCTCCTTGTGCAAGGGCGACATGTGCCATCATCAACATTGAATTCAACGCGTGGTCAAGCAAGGACATGCCATGACGTTCATTGACCATCATCCTGCCACAATCCAACAAAAAAACGATTCGCTGACTCTGTTCGCTTTGAAATTGCTTTACCGTGAGCCTACCTCGCCTGGCTGTGCTGCGCCAGTCAATATGCCGGTAGTTATCGTCTCGTGTGTACTCCCTGAGACGTTCAAACTCATTGTCTTGTCCTACTTTCCGTTTCTTTCTAACACCGATCAAACTTAAGCGATTGGTTTTAGCCAGTAAGGCATAATCCGAAAGTTGGCGCAAGTTTGGGTAAACACTCAGAGAATCAAAAGTATCGAAAGATAGGAATCGGTTCCACAAACGCAAAGGACTTTCAACCTTCAAATCCACTCGCTCCATGGTGAATGCACCACGATTTCCGGGAATCAAACGCCGCTGAAGAGTCAACTGATCAAGCGGAGCCAAGTGAAAAGCATGACTAGCGGGATCGGCATCGAATCCTTCGGGTAAATCGTCTCGAATTACGCCTTTCAGGTGACCCCTTGAACGATTTTCGATTTGCAATTCACTGACAAAGGCGACTCCAAGCGAGCAGGTGCTAGGGACTTTACGAGAAACGGTAATACCACTTCGAGTCAAAAGAAAGAGTAGAACAAGATCAGTCACCGCCGCAATGATTAAAAGTAAATCAATCAAGATCGCAACGATGTAAATGTCCTCTGCGAAAACAGCAACAACACTCATCACCAGAGATAAACCAATTCCCCCGATCCACGGCCAAGCGGGAAAAGCCCTGAATCTCCAAGCAACAAACACAATTGGAGTCACCAGCAGGATGAAAAAAAGCCACGGCAAACTAACTTGCCACTCTGAGGATTTTTCGATGAATTGCTGAATCGTTGCGTCCATTACCAATAATAACTCGTTGATGAATTACCCTTTAAATACTCACTACCTTTGTGTCTCTCAACAGGGGGTGCTGGACGATTTACAAAGCAAGCGTAACGGTCTTGTTCTCGGTGTAAGCTCGCAACCCCTCCTCACCTAGCTCTCTACCATGACCACTCATTTTGAATCCGCCAAAAGGTGCAGCGGCATCAAAAACGTCATAGCAGTTTACCCAGACTGTGCCGGCTCTAACCCGAGATGCGAATTCGTGCGCCAGTGCGACATCTCGCGTCCAAACTGCTGCAGCCAAACCGTAAAAGGTTGCGTTCGCACGATGGATAATTTCCTCTTTATCATCAAAGGTCAATAGACTGAGGACTGGCCCAAATATTTCATCTTGGGCGATCGACATCTCATCCCGAACACCGTCGAAAATAGTTGGAGTGATGAAGTAACCTTTTTCCCCAACCCGTTCACCGCCCATCACACAATTAGCGCCTTCTTGCTTACCTTTTTCGATGTAGGACATGATTTTTTTGAACTGAGCTTGATCGACTTGCGGTCCCTGCTGCGTCTCCGCCGCAAACGGATCGCCAACCACTCTCTGCTTGGTGAGCGACTGCAATTTTTCTAAAAACTCATCATGCCTCGATCGATGAACAAAGACACGGCTTCCAGCGCAGCAACATTGCCCCTGATTTAAAAACAAACCGATGTACGCCCCCTGTGCGGCAGCATCCAAATCGGCGTCAGCAAAAATCACGTTTGGACTTTTCCCACCAAGCTCAAACGTCAACCGCTTCAACGTTTCGGCTGATTCACGAGTGATGATCTGAGCAGTCCGATGCTCACCGGTAAAAGCCACCTTATCGATCAACGGATGTTTGACCACCGCCGCGCCCGCAGTCGGGCCAAACCCTGGAACGATATTGATCACACCATCTGGAAAACCAACTTCCTTGGCTAGCTGAGCCAGTCGCAAACAGGTGAGCGGCGTCTGCTCTGCTGGCTTCATGACAATCGTGCAGCCAGCTGCCAATGCTGGCCCCCATTTCCAAGCCACCATCAAAATTGGAAAGTTCCACGGAATAATTTGCCCAGCGACCCCAACGGGTTCGCGCCGAGTGTAGCAAAAGTACTTACCCCGAATGGGTATGGTGCTACCGTGTATCTTGTCAGCGTATCCAGCGTAGTATCGTAAACAATCGATCGCTAAAGGAAGGTCAACATTTAAACTGTCTTGATAGGGCTTGCCGTTGTCGAGAGTTTCTAACGCAGCAAGGTACGTAATTTCCTGCTCCATGCGATCAGCAAGCAAGTACAACAAACGTCCACGATCACGTGCATCCATCTTGGACCAAAGTCCCGTATCGAATGCGTTTCTCGCAGCCTCTGCAGCGTGGCTTACATCCTCGGCATCACCCTCCGCAATTTGAGCAATTTCAACTTCAGTTGCTGGATTGATCGTTGCAAAGGTCTTTCCACTTTTTGAAGGCAGCCACTCTCCGTTAATGAAGCACTCCGTATGCTGAATCTTTACATCACTTTGATTGAGAAAGTCTGTGGACAAGATGGCACTCACGATAAGAGGTTAAAGCGGTGGTTGCATTCGAGGTTTTCAGCGGTAGCATCGCAATAAGTCACATGCAACCTTCTATCTATGATTAGTGTACCGGATCTGATTCAGAGGAAGTGATTCTGTCTGGCATGAGCCTTGAATCGGGCTCTACAAATTTACCAAGGAACTCCCCATTTGCCGTAAAACTAGCGTCGAATATGATTTCTCAAAGATGCCTGACCGGGTTTCGATGAGGACAACCGAATTGCCCGCTTATCAATTAGTTAGCATGCAACGCGAGCCAACCCCTTTTATCCAAAGAACAAACTGTGGAACTCTCTTTTATTGCCTACTTACGCGGAAGATGCCGATCGCTTCCTAGTATTCATCTTGGAATTGGGGATGACGCTGCCGCCATAGAGCCCACTGAGATGCTGCAGTTATCGTGCACCGATCAAATAATCGACGGTGTAGACTTCATGAGCTCCGAGACCCCATTGAGTGAAGCAGGTTACAAGTCGATCGCAATTAACGTCAGTGACATTGCGGCGATGGGAGGCATGCCCAAAGCCGCCTTGGTCACCTTAACCTTACCTCGAGAAAATTCCACTAAGATCGCTGGTGAGGTCTACGAGGGAATCTTGGAAGCGGCTGAGAAATACAACATCACCATCGCCGGTGGAGACATCTCGACCTACGATGGACCGCTCGCCGTTAATGTGTGTCTACTGGGAGAAGTTGCGAAAGAACAACTCTGGCGTCGAAGCGGTGCGAAAGAGGGAGATGCGATCGTTTTGACGGGACCAGTGGGAGGCAGCCTCAGTGGGCGTCATCTTCGCCCGCAACCACGGCTCGATCTCGTTCAAATTTTACAAGACGTCGTGAAGGTGAATGCTGCTATCGACATCAGCGATGGCCTTTCTCTTGATCTAGATCGTCTGTGCGCATCAAGTGGTTGCGGAGCGGAATTGAATATCGACAGTATACCAATTCACCCCGACGCCCTACTTATGGCTAAGGAATCTGGGAGATCACCGTTTCAGCACGCTTGGTCAGATGGCGAAGATTTTGAATTGATCCTTACAATGAGTCAGCATGATGCAGATCGTTTGAGCCAAAGCCACTCGGATTTAGGTCTAACACAAATAGGCAATATGGTTGGCCGCACTGGACTTTGGAAAAAAAATGACCGCAAGCTCGAACGATTACCACCGCAAGGCTACACACACAATTCAAATACCACTGACGTTGTAAATTAACCTAAGAAGAAAATATGAGCCGACAAGAAATCATCGACCTGACTCATCAACTCATTGAGTCTGTGGTCGCGAGCGACTGGAAAACCTACACAAGACTTTGCGCAGAAGACTTGACGGCTTTTGAGCCCGAGGCGGAAGGCTATCTCATCGAAGGCATGCCTTTCCATAAACACTACTTTGATCTGCAGAATGAATCACCATACGCCGGTGTGACGACCACTCTCAGCTCACCGCACGTACGAATCATGGGTGAAGTTGCGGTCATTGCCTACGTGCGCATCTCCCAAAGATCAGATAAGCAAGGAAATACAACGACTGCAACTAGCCGAGAATCAAGAGTTTGGCAAAACATAGAAGGACAGTGGAAACACGTTCACTTCCACCGCTCTTAATCAATATGCACTCAATACGGTCAAGGGTTTGAGAAGTCTCGAGTAATAATGAATCGTACAGCTTGATCAAGTGAAACGTCGCCGCAAAATTCAAAACAAGGTGGTTCGCTGCGAATATCCGCTCGGCGCTCAAGCCAGACGATCACATCCGATGGTCAAATAAAAACACCACTATTAGCAATGGCGGTGTTTTCACTTGGAGAATTAGGTTGCCCTACCTACGCCGTTAGCCAAAACTAAAAAATCGGTTTAAGCTCAGGCCAGATCAATAGTCTAAAAACTTGGCAACCAAAATCACTCCACTGACCCAAGTTTCTGGGTACTGCAAAAAAGCGGCTCGAGCTATGCTCTGATAGACGTCCAAAAACAAAGGTGATTCAACAATGGAAATACTGGGTGGTCCCTTATTCGGTGCAGCGGGTGCAGGCGAGTCTCACGGTCCAGCGGTCACCACAATTATCTTTGGATGTCCTGCGGGACACTATTTGAAGCGTGATGAGATACAAACTTACCTAGATCGTCGACGACCGGGCGGTAATCGACATGGAACTCCGCGTAACGAAAAAGATAAAGTCGTTCTATTATCGGGACTTTATCAATCGAACCATAACCTACTGTTAGGGAATTCAACGATTGCAGTTGAAGTCGATGGTCAACGGTTTGAAACTGAAGGATTCGAAGAGGGTTTTACCACGGGTGAACCGATCTCAGCGATCGTGCTTTCCACCTCGAAAAAGTCCGGCGATTACACGCAGTTCGAAGGGGCGGAAGGAGAAGTGCGGCCTGGGCATACCGACTTAGTTAAATTCCATAAATCATTTGGATTCGTTGACATTCGAGGAGG
>Ga0181559_10003934_pt1 | contig 14499 bp, 13 predicted proteins | sample 011ome_21_FD_133752 | JGI IMG/M metagenome (GOLD analysis project Ga0181559, IMG submission 133752) | Coastal salt marsh microbial communities from the Groves Creek Marsh, Skidaway Island, Georgia - 011508AT metaG (megahit assembly) | ecosystem: Environmental > Aquatic > Marine > Intertidal...
AAAGATAGAATTATCAGGTCTACAAACTTTGTAACACTCACTCCTAACTAACGGAGATATTGGATTGATTGAACCTGGGTTTAGCCATCCCAATAAAAAACTTTCAAAACATTGTCCAGATTTAGAAATGCTTTTTGATAAAGATATTTGCCCGCTCGAAACATTTTCTTCATATCCTGGACCATAAACTACCCCATAGCTACTATCTAATTTAGAGAAGGCATTCATTTGATCTTGTATCTTGGTGTTAATGTAATAATCATCCCCGTACAACCAACTAATAAAACTACCTTTGGCTAAATCAAGAGCCTGATTGGCTCTAATGTTTGGACCCTCGTTACTATCATAGTTAAGAAAAATAATTCTTTTGTCAGGCAAAAAAGACTCGATTATTGATGCAGTTCGATCTTTAGACCCATTATTGCTAATTATAAGTTCAAAGTTTTTATATGTTTGTGATAATGCGCTTTTAATAGCTTTTCTGATGAATTGCTCTTGATTATAAGTCATGAGAATTATTGAAACTTTTGGCTCAGTCATTAAATGCTTGGGGTTTTATTAAGCTGATGCTCATTACTAATTATCTAAAGATTATAAAGTAAACATTTTCAATTGTATCTATAGTAAATAGCTTAGTGATAGAATAGCCAGATTAAATTAAAATAATAATTATGAAAGCTGTTATATTAGCCGGCGGTCTTGGAACAAGGCTAGCCGAAGAAACTCATAGCAGACCAAAACCAATGGTTGAAGTTGGCGGCATGCCAATTCTAGTGCATATTATGAAAATATTCAGTTTCTATGGAGTAAATGACTTCATCATTTGTCTTGGTTATAAGGGTTACTATATAAAAGAGTATTTTAATAATTTTCATCTAAGAAATTCAGATGTAACATTTAATATTAAAAATAATTCAAAAAAAGCAATTAAGAATATTCATGAAAATTGGAATATAACATGTGTAGATACTGGGTATAAAACTCTTACAGGCGGAAGAATAAAAAGAGTGCGCGAATATCTTGATCAAGATGAACCTTTTTTTTTAACATATGGTGATGGAGTTGCTGATATAAATATTAAATCACTTCTGGACTTTCATCATGCTCATGGAAAACTTGCAACAGTTACAGCTGTAAATCCACCCTCAAGATTTGGCATACTCAAAATAGATGAGCAAAATGAAGTAAAGCAATTTAATGAAAAACCAAATAATGAAAATTCATGGATTAACGGGGGTTACTTTGTTTTACATCCATCTGTAATTGATTATATTGATGGAGATATGACATCCTGGGAGGTTGAACCTCTTCAAAAAATTACTAAAAAAAATGAGCTTGCTGCATACAAACACTCTGGATTTTGGCAACCAATGGATACACTTTCAGAAAAGAAAATGCTGAATGATTTGTATGATAAAAACTTGGCTCCATGGAAAATATGGTAAAAAGCCAATTTAATAAAACGAACCCTGAGACTTACTAATTAGAATTTGATGAGCTTCTATCAATCCCTTCGGTATCTTTTGGGACAAAACCTCGTAAAGATAGCCCCTCTTATATTACTTTTCTTATTAGTCTCAGTTGGAGATTTAATTGGAATAAGTGCGATTGGAGCATACCTAACATTATTATTTGATCCAGAACTTATTGATAAACTTGATAACTACCAAATTTTTAATTATCTGAAATCTTATAGTCATAATCAAATTATCATTATGCTTGGAATAACAATGGTTATGATTTTTTTTATAAAATTTATTTTTGTCTTAACATCTCAATACTTCATTCTAGCATTTGCGATGAATGAAAAAGCTAAAATACAAAAACAACTTATTGACGGCATCTTAAACCAAAGTTATGAAAATTTTCTATCCAATAAAACTGGAGATAACCTCTCTTCAATAGCAAATTTTGCATCAAATTATGCTGAATGTCTTCAGGCTATATTCCAAAGTGTAAGTAGCATAATTGTAATTTTGGCTGTTTCAATTTTTTTTGGTATAACAAATTTATCCTCCTTGTTGATATTATTGGGAATGGTTGGGCTTGTTCTAGTTGTATTTAATTTAATTTTTGCAAAAAGGCTTACTTATTATGGTAAGGGGTATATGACTGGAGCAAGTGGCATGCTTCAAGGTACAACAGACATCGCAAAAGGTCTCAAGGAAATCAAAACACTTGGTAAAGAGCAGTTTTTTATGAAGCTGATTGTGGGGGCAGCAAATATAGTTGCAAAAACATCGGCAAGACTGTTATTTTCATCAACTATCCCAAGAAATTTAATTGAATTAGTATTAATTATCCTTATCGTTGCCATTATCGGAATTAATATTAGCAATGGTATTGAAATTAGTTCAATGTTTGTAACACTTGGAATGTTTATAGCTGGAATGATAAGAATTGCGCCTTTGCTTAGCTCTCTTCAATCCTCATGGAATACTTTAATTTTTTCAAAAGAGCCTATTATTAAACTGTCGCTATTATTACAAAAACAAAATACAAAATCTTCACAATCGAATATCTTAAAAAGAAAGGCTATTTCAACAAGTCGTCAATCAATTAAAGAAGAGTTTAATAATCTTGAGCTAAATAACATTAGTTACAGATATCCAAACTCAAAAGATAATGCCATTGAAAACATAAATCTCAAAATTAACAAAGGAGACTTTATAGGACTAATAGGCCCATCTGGTTCTGGAAAAAGTTCACTAGTAAATCTGATCTTGGGATTTTTAGAATCGAGCACTGGGAGTATTAAATATAATGGCCATGACTTATTGGAAAACATTGAGGATTGGAGAGCAAAATGCGCATACCTTCCTCAAGATATTTTTTTGATTAATGGTTCTTTAACGGAAAACATAACTTTTGAAGAGGAATTACAAAAGCCTGAGCTATTAGAGAAAGCAATAAAAATGTCAAAGTTATCCACTTTAGTTCAAACACTACCTGAGGGGCTTGAAACTAATATGGGTGACAGTGGAATAAGGCTTTCCGGCGGTCAAAAACAAAGGGTTGCTATAGCTAGAGCTATTTATCATGAAAGAGAGATTATTCTGCTAGATGAATCTACGTCAGCACTAGATCCAACTACTGAGAAAGAAGTCATGGAAGAATTAGTTGGACTTCGCAATAATAAAACAATAATTGCAATTGCACACAGACTATCTAGTCTCAAAGAGTGCAATAAAATATTTAGATTGAATAATGGATGCATTGAAGGCCCATTAAACTATGATGAAATAGCCAGCTCATAAATGGAGGCTGAAGCCGGAATCGAACCGGCGTAAACGGCTTTGCAGGCCGCTGCATAACCACTCTGCCATCCAGCCTTAAATTTAGTTTTTGCCTATAATATATTAATACCCAATTAAATAAAGATATTTATTGATAGTAAATAACGCCGCTGATCTGGTCCTTCCTGACCTGAAAGTCATCCAAATCTCTAGTGGAATTATTCAGCAACAAACGTGTTTCAATTGATGTAAGGTTCCGTTGCGTTAATTTAATCTATTAATAATCTTAGCGGCTTGGATCAAATCCTGTGCTAAATATAAAGCCTGAGACCTTCTAGATAATGTGCTGTTGGTAATTAAAATATTAAATAGTACGCCAGCATTCTTACCAGCTAAAATATCTGTCTCTTTATCTCCAATAAGTATCGATTGAGAAAGGTCTAAATTATACTTTTTTTGAGCATCATGCAGCATCCCTGGCTCAGGTTTTCTGCAGGAGCATTTTTTTGTATAAGCTTTGATAGCACCTTCAATGTGGTGTGGGCAGAAAAAGTAATCAGTAATATTAATATTATTTTTTTTAAGGATTTTCAAAAGATGCTCCATAAAGAGATGCAGATCATCTACTTCAAATAAACCTCTGGCAATTCCTGATTGATTTGTGATAATAAAAATTTTGTATTCTAAATGAGAAATCGCTTGAAGCCCTTCAACTACACCGTCTATAAGATTTAAATCACTTACCTTATAAGTATAGCCATGATCAATATTAATTACGCCATCTCTATCTAAAAATAATGCTTTATTCACTTATTTTAAACTCTTAAAAGATTATATGATCCCTTCCAAAAGAGCTAATGCATTCCAAAAACCCTCTCCATCATTTTTGTGTCCCTGCCAAATTTCAGGAATAAATGTTGCACTGGGAGCCAGAGCATTAAGAATCTTACCAATTCTCTTGAAATCGATTGATCCCTCTCCTATTTGTAGACCTTCTCCATTCGTGCCTTCTGCATCGCCTATGTGCAGATGAGCGGTTATCGGAGCAATTTGCTCACACAAATCATAAAATGAATAACCAAAATTATTGGCTGTTAGCATGGAGTGAGAAATATCAAAACACATCCTCAAATCTAAAGCATCACACCATTGAAGTATTTCTTTGGGATGAACGAACAGATTCTGATAGCGCTGGCCACCAAAATGCCATGGGTAAGGAGCCATGGTTTGCGGAATGATTTCTACACCATCAGCATTTAATTTATTAAGACTGTCAGCAAAAAGCTCATATCCTGCCTGCACCTCAAGGCTTGAAAAATTCTTATCCATAGAAAAGCCACCAATGTTTGTAACTATTAATGGTCGAGCAGTTTTAGGAAAAAATCTTTTTAGATCAACCGTTAGATCAATTACTCGCTGCATATTTGCAATCGACTCATCTCGATAGGCTTGATCTGCTGAGGCCAGATCAAGCAATGCACTGCCTTCAAATAATTCAGGAGCATGAACTACAAAATTAAAACTATATTCTTGGTCAAGAAAATCATCAGGTTTGAGCAGCATATCTTGATATGACAAATGGAATTCTACCAACTGTGGATTACATATAGATAGATATTTTTGGAAATCATGGAATCGGACTGGAATGCCCCATTCTCTTTTAAAGGAATACTCTCTAGCAAAAGTTTTTTTTGCAGTGATATCAGAAGCATAAAAGAAATCTTCTTTCTGCATATCTCTTTGAAGTGTTTTGCCAATCAAATCATAAAAAGACTGCGGAGAAATTCCCTGGCCAGGACTTTTTACACTTACATCATCTGGAGTAATGACATGCCCAGATTTTAGTGATTTTGAAGAAACTAAACTTTTAGCCAGATTTTCTCTATTTATCATCTCTCCTTGTGATAAAGCTCTTTCTTTCGAGGCTTGACCCAATGATCTCTCTATTTCTCTAACCCCATCAACAAGCTTTTTAAACTCTTCAAACTCTAAACTAGCAGCATGATCTGGTCCTTCCATACTTCTATCCATTGTGAAATGTCGCTCTATTACAGATACCCCCAAAGCCACTGAAGCTAGAGTAATATTAATTCCCCTTTCATGACCTGAATAGCCTACATCAGAATGAATTTTTTTTAGCTCATGAATCCAGGATAGGTTAATATCTTCAACTGGAGCTGGGTAAGTACTGTTGCAATGAAGGAATACATACTCGGCTTCAGCTTCATCTAGTATTTGTGCAGTGAATTTAACCTCATCTGAAGTGCTCATTCCTGTGGAGAGGATTAAAGGTTTTTTTGTTTGAATTAATAGCTCAATTAATGGGATATTTGTTAAATCAGCTGATGCTACCTTATATGCTGGAACAGACAAACTCTCTAAGAAATCCAAACTAGAACTATCCCATGGGGTGCACAAATATATTATGTCTTTCTTATCACAATACTCTGATATTTTTTTATGCTCCTCTTTGGTTAGTTCAAATCTTTTTAGCAAATCAACTACATACTCTGTTCCAAGATCCTCTCCAGATCTATCAATAGATCTTTGACGATACAACTCATCTAAGGTCCTCATCTGGAATTTAACACAGTTAGCGCCTGCTAAAATTGCTTGATCGATCATTTCAATTGCTCGAGAGTATGAGCCATTATGATTATTTCCTATCTCAGCAATAATGAAAGCATTACCTTTTACAGCATCAAAATTATTAATCTTCATCTTATAATCACGCTTGATTTTTTATAATACCGAGCGACCTCCATCAATTACAATATTTTGACCATTCATATATGCAGAAGCATCAGAACATAAAAATTGTATAGCAGATACATACTCATCAGGACTTGCCATTCTGCCAAGAGGAATTAACTCACTGATTTTTTTAACAAATTCTTCGTCTTGTTGAGTGTATACTCCACCAGGTGATAAAGCATTCGCTCTAATTCCTTTTTCAGGCCAATATGTTGCGAGATATCTTGTGAGCCCTATCAAACCAGTTTTAATTACAGAGTATGTGACTGGCTTAACTGGATTAAGCTCAGGTATTACACCTGATTGTTTATAAAGCCTTTGATCTGGTGCAATAACAGACAAATCAGACGCAATATTTAAAATTATGCCTCCTTCATTCTTAGACATTGCATTGCCAAAAATTTTACTACATAAAAATGCTCCAGTTAGTCCAACGTTTATTTCTGAGTTCCATTGATCAAGAGAAAAACTCTCTAATCTTGAGTCTTCAGCATTATTATTGCCGATTGATGAGGCGGTAGGATTAATTGCTGCATTGTTTATAAGAATGCTGACTCTTATATTTTGCTCATTGAGATCTCTTAATACCTCATTAATATTATTTTCATCCGTGACATCCATTACATAGGTATATATTTTTTTGGAATCATAAGAATCACTGAGGTCATCTTTTAATTCTTGCAATTGATATGTATTAATATCTGTTAATATAACGCTTGCGTCTGTTTCAAGAAGTGCAATAGCATGGTACTTGCCAAGCAAGCCGCATGCTCCTGTGATACATGCATGCTTTCCAGAGTTGCAAAACTTGTCGAATTTTTTCTTACTAGTCATTGCTCAATTCCTTTCAAGACGCTACTTAGTAGCTGCCTCGTTAATAAAAAATTTACACAAGGTAAGGTGATACGAAGCTGTTTTAAGCGGGTCAACGCCTCTTGTAGTCTCAAAATTTAACTTTCCCTGATAATTAATTTCTTCAAGTGCTTCAAATACTTTCTTGAAGTTAACTAAACCAGTTCCTAGGATAACATTATTGCCCTTGCTATCTTTATCTTTAATGTGTACGTGATGAATATAATTGCCTAATGCCCTTATTTCATCATAAATATTTTCAGATTCAAGGACTCTATTTCCAGTATCAAACACTGCACCAACATTTTTTTTATTTACTAGCTTAAGAAAATATTTTAATTCGCTAGCATTTAATAAGCTTTCAATATAAATTTTTAAATCATGTTGATTGGCTAATTTAGAGAAATTTTTAAATATTTTGACATATTCTAAAATATTGTTTTTTTGTATGTGGCTTTTTTCTAAGAGTGGAAAAATAACTGCTTTGCATCCAACAGCCTCTGCAGCGCAAAAAATATTTTTGATATGATTAGTTGTAGAATGATCTAGGTCACCTAACAGTGAATGATCTATAATATAATCAATACATAAAGAATAAATATCGCAACCGCTTTTTAAGCATAGGTCGATTATTTCCTTTCTTCCCTCTTCAGACCAAACAGGATTATCTTTATTGTAATTTCTTTCCGTAAGAAGTTCTACAAAGCTAATTCCAAGAGAGGAAGCATTATGAAATTCTAGCTGCCAGGCCTCACTTGGAAATCTTTGTAATTCTAAAGACGGTGTTAACCTACCCTGAGAAATTCCAAAACTATATTTATCCTCGAAGTTCAAGCAATTGCCTTAAAATGATATTGTCTGACCACTGTCAACTTTGATGACCTGCCCAAGCAGAGAATGTATTTTTTTTGAGGAGATCATTTTTATCACTTCATATATTTCAGCAGTCTCAACAAATCGACGCGCAGGTATATCCTCAAGAAATTTATCTTTCTCAGATTCAGAACTAAATTTATTTTCCCATAATGAGCCCGGAAACATTAAATTTCCCGGTGCAATAGCATTAAGAATAATATTATTTTTGACTAAATCTTTAGCATAGAAATTAATCATGTTATTAAGTGCTGATTTTGCAATACTGTATTGAATAGGGGCGCCAGAAATTTTTTCAACTCCGCAAATTGAAGAAATACAGACAATATTCAATGGAAGGGTAGATTGTGCTAGATTTTTTATACGTGCTTCTTTACAAATATTAATTACGTTAAGAGCAGAATAAAAATTATCATTGAAAGCTTTATGCCATGACTCTGGATCTAACTCTGACTCAGCTTCGAACGAACTAGCTCCAGCATTACAGATGATCAAACTTGGTTTAAATTTTGTTTTGAAAAGATTAAGTAGACAATTTTTAGTTTCAACATAGTTTGCTAACTCGCAAGTAATTTCTATGGCACTTTTGAAGTGAATGTTCTGATCTGCAAGAAAGCCAATATTTTTTCTACTGTGAAAAGCAACTTCATGACCATCCTTTAAAAAAAATTTACCCAAGTCTAAACCTAAGCCTCTAGATGATCCTGTGATAAGCACTGACATGATTAATTATTTATAAGTAATTTTAACCGATTACTTCAACTAATTCTAAGAAAAGATTTTCCGGCCCTCTGCAGAAGGTCACCTTAGCCAATCCATCAGGAGAGAATTGGGGTGGAGCATTAAATGCAATTCCATGGGACAAAAGCTCTTGATAAGTTTTATCAAGGTCATCAACAGTCAATGCTAGATGTGTTAAGCCTGTTGAATATATTTTACCAGACCATGAATATTCCCCATCAACTTGGTGACTATTAAATTTAAGTAGCTCTATTAAATTCCCATCAGCTGCTCTAATTTTTACAGTTGTTACAGCAACATTATTTAAATTTAACATTGCATCAATGTGAGCTCCACTCTCATCCATCTTTTTAAAAACTTTGAATCCAAGCAAATCAACAAAAAAATTTAGGCAAGTTTCTAAATCCTGAACAACTATACCTGCATGTCTAATTTGAGTAATCATTATTGAAGTTTAGTATGTAAAGAAGGAATTTATATTCATTTTTTTTTAGCTACCTCAAAAAATGATTCAATCAAAACATCGATACCCTCAACTAGTGCTTCGTCCGTAATTGTTAGTGGAGGCCCTAATTTAATCGACTCTCTTCCTGTATGAACAACCAGCAAGCCTTTTTCATAGCATTTTTGAGCAACTTTAGATGCTATTGATCTATCAGGCATTCCTGTTGCAGGATCTTGAAATAATACAGCAGAAATTAGACCTTCTCCTAATATATTACTTATGCATCCATCTGATTGATTTTTTAAGTCATTTAATTTGTCTTTTAGGATAATGCCTTTTCTTGAAGACTCATAAATTAAATTACGAGATTCGATTTCTTCTAATACGCTCAAACCTATCGCACAACCCATTGGATTTGCTGAATGCGTGCTACTCATATTTCCAATTTCTGGCAGATCCATGATATCTCCTTTCCCGATAACTCCTGACAATGGATAGCCATTTCCCATTCCTTTGCCGCAACACAAAAGGTCTGGAATCACTTCATAATGCTCATAGCCAAATGCTTTACCTGTTCTTGCAAATCCAGCCTGCATTTCGTCGAAAGTTAAAATGATATTATTCTCTACACAAAAATTTTTGACCGAAGAAACAAAGTCCTTAGGATAAAAAACAGCTCCCCACCCCTGAAAGGTCTCTAAAATCATTCCGCATATATCATTTTTTGGGTTGATACCGGAATTTATTAAAGATTCTACATGTCTTTGAAAAAAACTTTCGCCAGATTCTCCTTTCAATACCCATGGATATGGAAAAGCAAGATGATGTATATCTTTATCAGAAAAACCCACCCACTTTTTCTGCTGCTCGTTCCCACTCATCATTTGGGCTCCCATAGTTCTTCCATGCCAATTATTTTCAAAAGCAATAATACCTAGTCTTTGTTTTTCTTGAGACTGACCGAACATCCGCATTAGCTTTAAAGCAGCATCTGTTGTTTCAGTTCCAGCAGAAAGAAGAAATGCTTTATCAAATGTTGGTCCACAAAATTCAATTAATTTTTTGAGGTACTTTGCTCTGATTTCATTTCCATATGCATAGCACCCTAATAACGGTTTACTCAACATTGAATGCATTGCTTCCTTCACTCTTTGGTTAGAATGTCCAACATTTGCAAAAAATATTGCTGATGTAAAATCTAAAAATTTATTCCCACCAATGTCAAAAATATTACAATCATTTGCGGAGTCCCATATTATTGGAATTTGTCCATGCATTGATCGTGATTCAACTCTATCTAGCTCCTCTAGTATTTCTTTTGTACCTGGAGCTGGAATAGCTGTCTTTATCTCTCGATTTGAAGTATTTATAAAAGGAACTTCGATTGGCTCTCTTGGAAAAATATGAGATGACATAAATCTACTCCGAATTAAAAATTATTTCTGTGATGGACGAGTCTACACTAATTTGATATTCAAGAAAATTTAAATCATCCTCACTATCAATCTCGGTAACTTCTTCAGTAATGTAGGGCATTACTTTATTTCCATGAAGCAAATTATGCTTTCTAATGTATGAAGTCCTTAAGACATCAACATAACCATTGGGAACAAATGTTTTAGGAAAAAACTGTCTTCCCACATTACTGTTATCAAGATCAGTAATATTAGAAAAAACTGTCATCAGAGCACCATCTTCAGAAATTTCAAAATTTTTGTATGCGGATTCAGACATTTCATGAATAGATCGAAGAGCAGAAAATTCTGGTTTATTTATAAATTTTTTTATAGCATCATCTATTACTTTAGGAGATCTCAAGGGTGTAGTTGGCCGTATGTGCACAATTAAATCTGGTTCATTTTCATTAGCTTTAAGATAATCTAAAGCATGAATAATAAATTCTAAATCTGTGGATGAATCTTGTGATATTTCCGCAGGCCTTAAAAAAGGTACATCAGCTCCCATTTCTTCACATAAAGTTTTATACTTCAGTGAATCAGTTGAGATAATAACTTGGTCAATTATCTTTGACTTTTTGCACGCCTCTATTGACCATTGAATTAAAGGGAATTTGCCCAAAAGCTTGATATTTTTATTCGGGACACCTTTTGAACCAGATCTGGCTGGAATTATTGCAACAATATTAGTCAAGGCATACCTCTATATTGGGGCTATTCTTAAAATACTGAAAAAGGTTATTAATTCTCAAGATACTATTTTTTAGACACGGCCGTTTCTGTTCTGACTTTCCAAGATCGCATACCCAAAGAATCAAATTTAATAGGGTAAATCTTTAATAACTTTTTCTCTAAAAATTGCACTAATTTGCTTTTGTTTGTTCCGGTTGCGAAAAACAAAAAGAAGCCTCCGCCTCCTGCGCCGAGAAGCTTGCCTCCAGATGCACCATGCTTTAAGGCTGCAGAATATAATGCATCAATTTCAGGTGATGATATTTTAGAAGAAAATTTCTTCTTATAGTTCCAAGCATTATCAAGAAGTTCACCGAAACCATTTAACCTGCCCTTAAGAAGCAGATTCTTAACGTCATATGTATTTTGCACATTCTGTTCTACCAGCTTTTCGATATCAGCATTTTCATTTAAAGAGGTTTTTTGATCTTGATGAATCGCACCAGAGTCATGTTTTATACCTGTATCACAGAGAACCAAATTCGACTCCAATTCAAAAATAGTTTTTTCAAATAACCTCAATGGATAAATAATATTTTGCTCATTTTTAAATTCAATAAAATTTATTCCCCCAAAGGTACATGCATATTGATCTTGCCAGCCGCCAGCAATTTCAAGATCTAACCTCTCTGCTTGAAACGCAATCTCAGATAATTCATATGAATCCCATTTATCGTTTTTAAACTCATTAAAACATCCCAACACTGCTGCAGAGATAGCTGCAGAACCTCCTAAACCAGAGTTATTTGGGTAGTCAGAAAAAATATCTAACTCAAAACCAAACTTTGGATCTATAATCTTTATTATTGACTGAATGAGGCTAAGTGAAGTTTTAGCACCTAAAAAATCTTGAGCATCATCTGATTGCACAATTTCATTAAGATCTGCAGATCTAACAATTATTTTTTGGTCATCGCGTTTTGACAGGACAGCATGACTATAATACGAAATTGTCGCATTAATAACTGCGCCCGTATTTTTAGAAAAATAATTTGTAACATCAGAACCTCCTCCTCCAAAGCTAATTCTTACCGGAGCTCTAGCTCTTGCTATGTTTGATTTCTCAGCATCAATTGGAAAATCTTTTTTAGTAAAGATTTTGATTAGTTTGAATTTCTTATCTAGCAAAGGAATAAAATGGACTTCGCCATCAAGTTGTTTGATAATGGATTCCCTGCTATCGCCCTCTATGGCATATAAAAAATTAGTATTGATGCACTGATCAATTTTATCTTGAAGTGTCAAACCATCTAACAGTCTTCTTCTAATATCTCCATCTGTCAGCACACCTATGATTTTTTCTTTTGACTCCACTAGAACAAATCCAGAGCTGTTACTATCAATTTTTTTTAGTGCGTCTGAAATAGAAGAATTTTTTTGTATGATGAACTCAAATTCTTTCATAGCGTAAAATATTTATGTTTTGTTAGAATATATTCTCTAAACAAGTTTAAATCCTCTGGAATACCAATATCAAAAAAGCTTTTATTGCTTATTATAGCTTGAAGACGTTTTGCTTTTGCTAGAGGTTGTAAAATTTCTGATTCCAGAGAGAAAGTTTCTTCTTTTGCTTGTTGTAATTGATATTTAGTCAATAAAAATAATCCAGCATTAATAATTCCAGGTGTTTTAAGTCCATCTTTTTCATTGAAGCTTATAACAAAATTATCTACGTCCAATGATACTCTACCAAATCTAGATGCATCTTCAACATTTGCAACAAGCATAGATGGTGCGGTTGCTGAGAATAGCTTTTTGTAGCCTGACTCTATCCATGTATCAGCATTGATGATTACGCATTTTTCAATATTAGCTATATTCATGGCATGAAGAATTGCTCCCCCAGTACCCATAGGGTTATCTTCAATAATGAAAGTATAAGAGATTTCTGTAGGAATATTTTTCTTATATTCTTGAAGAAATTCTATGATGAGATCGGATTTATAATGAAGTAAAAAGGTAAAATCAGTTATGCCTTGATAAATCCAATTGTCCATTTGATAGGATAAAAAAGGTTGATCGTTAACTGGCGCTAAAACCTTTGGGAGACCTCCTATTACTTCAGATATTCTTGTTCCATAGCCACCTGCAAGAACAAGAAATTTATTATTTAAAATCATAATTCCTGAATAAAAACTATTGAAAATTAAATAATTTTCTCTCTACATTTGAACAAATTTCATGACCCGCTATGGTGTGAATTTCTTGAATAATTGGCGTTTCTTTAGAGGGTGCTTTAAAAACTATGTTCGCAAAAGATTCTATTGGCATATTTGCATGGTCACCGACAAAGGCAACAACACTCATGCCATTTTCTCTTGCGGCTTCAGCTGCTAGACAAATATTTTTACTAGATCCGCTTGTGCTATATGCAACTAAAATATCTTTTGAATTCCCTAAAGTTTCAACCTGTCTTTTAAATATTCCCTCAAATCCAAAGTCATTCGACCAAGCAGTAATTAAAGATGTGTCTGTTGTTAATGATAATGCTGGCATTCCTTCGCGTGGCTTATGATGATCCAAGGTGGCGCAATACTCAGCTGCCATATGTTGAGATTCAGCAGCACTTCCTCCATTACCACAAAACATTAACTTTCCTCCAGAATTAATTGATTTTGAAAAAATATCTGCTATCAAGCATGACATTTGAGAAATATATTCTGAGTTTTCGTCTAAGATTTTGACTCTAAAGTTTATTCTTTTGATTATTTTTTCTAGATCTGAGTTGCTCATATGATAATTAATTATAAAAATTTATAAATCCAACCTTATTATAAGCTTATAGTACAATAGAGCCAGTTGAATGCACTAGTTTACATTTTTCTTTAAAAACTTAAATTCATTCCTCGATAGATATTTTAATTTAATGAATAAAAAAGAAAATATAAAATGGATGCTCTTTTCATTGCATAAGAGTAATACTTTATTTACTAAATCAAAAAAACTCAAAATAAAATTATGGATTGCATTTATCCATGCATCTATAAATCTTACTATTTTATTTTTTATCCAACTCTTCTCATGTTTTCGACCAAAAAAAAGAATTAAGAAATACATAATTTTGGGGTCTCTTGCCCCACATCATCATAATAATATTTTCAGATTTTTGAATTTCAATTCAGATGAGGGCACTTTAATAAATGCATACGATAAAAATTCTATTGTTTCTATAAAGTATATAGGTTTTCTACCCTTGTATAAGGAGCTAATAAATAACTTCTATGATGCTCAAGACTATCTTATAAATATGAATGATTTATATGACCCAAATGAGATAATTTATAGAGTATCAAAATCTTCAGCAATTTACTCATACTTTTATTTACTGTTTAAATATATTAAATATAAATTTCCTGAAATAAAGATTTATTCTGGAGGCGCAGAATTAGCATCATTGGCAGCTATAAGA
>Ga0181559_10003935_pt1 | contig 14499 bp, 6 predicted proteins | sample 011ome_21_FD_133752 | JGI IMG/M metagenome (GOLD analysis project Ga0181559, IMG submission 133752) | Coastal salt marsh microbial communities from the Groves Creek Marsh, Skidaway Island, Georgia - 011508AT metaG (megahit assembly) | ecosystem: Environmental > Aquatic > Marine > Intertidal zone...
CGCGCCGCGCCAAGGCGCCGGAGCCCACCGTGTCGCTGGAGGTGTGCATGACGGATCTGTGCGAGACGCACGCCAAGCACTTCGTGCGCGACCAGAGCTTCGTGTCTTCGCGCGCCACCACGGAAGCCTCGGGCATCGCGGGCGTCTTCCCGAATATGGACGTGGACGACTACGTGTTCGAGCCGTGCGGCTACTCCATGAACGGCCTGTGCGGAGACGAGTACTCCACCATCCACATCACCCCCGAGGCGGGGTTTTCGTACTGCTCCGTCGAGCACTCCAACGTGCCGGTTTCCGTCGCCGACCCCGAGGCGTACGCGCGCAAGGTGGCCAAGACGTTCAACCCCGGGCGGTTCTCGCTCGCGGTGTCTACGGACGCACCGCTCGCGGCCGCCGCGGACATCCGCCGCGTGCCCTCGCTGCCCGGGTACAGGCGCGTGCAGGCGAGCCACCAGGAGATCGACGCCTCAGGCGGCGCCGTCTCCTTCTACACCTTCGTCAAGGAGACGAGCGGTTCGCGCCGGCGCGCGCCCGCCGCGGCGGGCGCCGCCGACGCGGGCGCCGGGGCCCCGCTCGCCGCCGGCTCGGACAAGTACGAGTCCGACGAGGAGGCGCCCGAACGCAAGAAGATGCGCGCGGGCTCGCCCACGTCCCCGGGGACGCCCTCGCTCGCCGGCCCCGGCGGCGGGTCGATGGTTGCGGAGTCGGTGGATTTTCTGCGCGCGCCGAGCGTGAACCACCTGCCGGCGCTGCCGGCGGCGTCGGCGCGCAACCCGATGAGCGACTTTGCCGGGCTCGTGACGCTGCGCACGAGCCTGCCCACGGCGCGCCCCCTGGCGAGCACGTTCAAAAACGAGGCGCCCGAGGTGATTTCCGCGCTCGCCGCGAACGCCGCGAAGCCCATCGCGGGCGGCGGCCCGCGCTGCATCGACAACTGCGTGCTGGACGTCATCGAGGAGGGCTTGAGCGCGCCGAGCGCCGAGCGCCTCGAGCGCTTCTTGGTGGTGGACCTCGGCGTGGTGACCAGGCGCTGGCACTACTGGCGCTCGGTGCTCCCGCGCGTGCTCCCGCACTACGCGGTGAAGTGCAACATGGACACCGGCATTTTGTCCACGCTGGCCTCGCTGGGCGCGTCCTTCGACTGCGCGTCCCCCACGGAGGTTGACGTGGTGATGTCCCTCGGGGTGAGCCCCGACCGCGTGATTTACGCCAACCCGTGCAAGCTCCCGCGCCACCTCGCGGCGGTTTCCGCGTCGGGCGTCGGCATGACCACGTTCGACTCGGCCGGTGAGCTCGCGAAGATCGCCGCGCTCGCGCCTGATATGCGCGTTTTGCTGCGCCTGCGCGCGGACGACCCGGACGCGCGCTGCGTGCTCGGGAACAAGTACGGCGCCGAGCCCGCCGAGGTTGAGCCGCTGCTCCTCGCCGCCAAGGCGCTGGGCGTGAAGGTTGCCGGGTGCGCGTTCCACGTCGGGTCAGGCGCGACGAACCCTTTGGCGTTCCGCGAGGCTCTGGAGTTCGCGCGCGTCGCGTTCGACACCGCGGCGCGTATCGGGCTCCCCCCGATGGATGTGCTGGACATCGGCGGCGGGTTCTCCGGCGCCCTCACCTCGAGCCAGGCGTCCAACGACAACGACGTGACGCTCACCGCCGTCGCCGGCGAGGTGAACGAGTCGCTCGAACGCCTCTTCCCCGCCGCCGACGGCGTGCGGGTCATCTCCGAGCCGGGGCGCTACTTCTCCGAGGCGTGCGTCACGCTGGCGTGCCAGATCTTCTCGCGGAGGATCCGGTCCGAGTCCGAGGGCTCGCTCGCGCCGGGCGAGGACTCGCACCAGTACTTTGTCACCGACGGGTTGTACGGGATGATGAACTCCATCATGTACGACCACGCGACGATCACGTCGCGCGTGCTGCCGGTGGCGACCAACGCGGCGGCGCTCGCGCAGGGCAACACCGGCGGGCTCATCCCCGTGGGCGTCAACTCCGGCGAGGCGTTCGTCAACTCCGGCAGCCTGGAGACGTTCCCGTCCACCGTCTTCGGGCCCACCTGCGACGGCCTCGACAAGATCCACGAGCAGACGGCGCTGCCCGAGCTCGCCGTCGGCGACTGGCTGGTGTTCCCGCACATGGGCGCCTACACCGTCTCCGCCGGGTCCAACTTCAACGGGTTCTCGTGCGCGGACGTCAAGACGTTCTACGTGGGCTCGTCCCAGGACGCAGACCCGGAGAACCTCAACGTCAGGCGCTGAGCACGCGTTGACCACCACCATCGGGTCGTTCATCGCGTCGAAAGCGACACGGTATCCGCGGCGCGGCGGCGGCTATAGCGCGTTTTCGCGTACGCGCGCGCCGCGGCGCGACGCGCGGCGACGGCTTTTCGACGACTGAAAAAACGAAAACGCGATACGGGAAATCCGACGTTTTCCCGGTCGCAACCGCGTCGTCCCGCGAACTCAGAGAGAGCGACGCCTCTGCGTCCCTAGCGCGTAGCGTAGTCCGGCCGGTCTCAGAGACCGGCCGCGTAGCCTTAGATTAGCCCGCACGAGACCCGCATAGCGACCCGGTGCGCTGCCGCTGCACGGCGCGGCTGAGCGCAAGCAACCGACGCGGATCTCGACGCGGGCGTCGCTCTCTGACAAAGTCTTTTTAGCTATGATACCTATTAATGCCATTCGAGTGTTTAGGTATTACTAATATCGTCGCCGTATACAAAACGCCGCTCCCTAAGCCTCCGCGAGAGGGTTTCGCAGCAACAGCGCGGCGGTCATCTCCGGCTTTGCCCGCGCCGGGAAGTTCGCCCCCAACAGCAGACACACGCGCTCCACCGGCCGAATCGTCGCGGGGAGCCTGCGAGGAGGCGCGCCGCACGCGAAGACGTCCTCGTCGTCCGAGCGCTCGCCGCGCGGCGACGCGGAGGCGGACGCCTCCGCGTCGCGGAGCGCCGCGTGCTCCGCCTCCGAGACGTTGAGGTAGGGGCCACGCGCGCCGCGCGACGCCTTCATGGCTCGCTTGCGCGCGTCCCGCGCCGCGTCCGGGTCTGATGCCATCCGCAGGTCCTCCGGCGTGGCTGTCGGCTCGAACGCCAGCGCCACCGCGTCGGCGCCGGCGCCGGGCCCCGCGTTCGTCGCGGTGACGTGCCTGAGCCCCTCGACGGGCACGCGCGCCTCGCACCCGAAGGCGGGGATGAACACCCGCAGGTACTTGCGCCCCGCCGCGCGCACGATCCCACTCACCACCGTGGGCGATGCGCGCAGGTACGCGCACAGGTAGGCGTGCGACGAGCCGTCCTGCACAGCCTTCGCGGCGAGCTTGCGCTCGTTGCAGTGCGCGGCGTACGCTTTCAGGGTTTCGGAATCGGGCAAACCGAACGCGTCCGCCGCCGCCGCCGCCGCCGCGCGCCCGCCGCGCGTCGCGGGGGGCGCCGCGGCGCCCCGCTCGCCGAGTATGCCCCCCCGGAACCCCGAGGGCGTGAACCCCGCGTCCAGCGCCGCGGCGACTTGCCTGTGCACCAGCACGTCGGGGTACCTCCGAATGGGCGAGGTGAAGTGCGTGTACCTCGGCGCGGCGAGCGCGTAGTGCCCCCAGGTGTCGGGATCCTGCGCGCCGGTGCTGAAGTAGCGCGCCAGCTGCATGGGCAGCGTCGCCAGCAGCTGCACGATCTCGTAGCCGTCCCGGTGCGACTCGCGCAGGCGCGCGAGGCTGCGGTGCAGCGCGGCGGCGGAGGATGCGTCCACCTCCAGGCCCTGCTCGCGCGCGAACTGCTCCAGATCGGCGAGTTTGCGCTCGTTGGGTGGCGGGTGGCATCTCAGCATCGCCCTCTCGGGGAACGCGGCGGCGACCAACCGCGCCGCCGCCGCGTTCGCTAGAAGCATGAACTCCTCCACCAGGTGGTTACTCTCGCGCGTCTGGTACGGGAACACGGACACGGGGGACCCTGTTTCTGAGTCTAGGCGGAACAGCAGCTTGGCTTGGTCCAGGCGCAGGGCCCCGCCCGCGAATCGCCGCGCGCGCATCGCGCGCGCGGCGCGGTTCAGGTCGCCAACCGCCTCCGCCACCGACACCGCGTCCCAGAGCGACCCGTTCGCGGCGCCGGCGTCGTCAATCTTCACCGGCCCGTCCCCGTTCGCGGACGAGCGCATGACCGACTCCTCCAGCGCCTCCGCTCCGGATCCCCCGGCGTCGCGCGCGTCGATCACCGCCTGCGCGGTGCCGTAGTCCAGCTTCGCGCACGACCGAATCACGCCCCTCCCGAACCACTCGGCGCGCACTTCGCCCTCCGCGCTCATCTCCCACTCGGCGCTGAAGGTGAGGCGCTCGACGCCCGGGTTGAGCGAGCACAGGTCCTCGCACAGCAGCCGGGGGAGCATGGGCATCACCTCGTTCACGAGGTACGTGCTCGTGCCTCTGCGGCGCGCCTCCGCGTCCAGCGCCGAGCCCGCCTCGACGAAAAAGGAGACGTCCGCGATGTGCACGCCCACGCGAACGCCGCCGTCCGGCGTTCGCTCGCAGTGCAGCGCGTCGTCCAGGTCGCGCGCCGTCGGCGGGTCGATCGAAACCACGCGCGTCTTCGTGAAGTCGCGCCGCGCCGAACGCTCGCGCTCGGGGACGGTCCACCGCCGAGCGGCGCGGCCGGTCACGGGGTCGGTCAAAACGGGCACCTCGGGAAGGCACCGCAGCGCCTCCGCCGAGAACGCGTCGGCGCCGAGCACGGCGTGCTCGGCGACGAGCGCCGCCGTCGCCGTCGCCAGGTCCTCGGCGTCCCCCAACACCTCGGTCACCACGCACGCCGGGTGCGTCTGCGCGGGAGGCCAGCTGTCCAGGCGCGCCACCACCAGCCGTTTCCTGAGCGTCTCCATGCCCTCCGCGGACGCCGCCGCCGCGCGCACCTCGGGAGGGACGCTTCCGGTCTCGCCCGTCTCCACGCGCATCAGGGGCAGTTTCGGGTCCGAGGGGAAGAAGCGAAGCGCGGGGGGGCCCGCGCCGCGGGAGCGCGGCTCGGCGTCCGCCAGGTCGAGGTACCCCGTCACGACGTCGCGACGGGGAGACGTCTCGTGCACGGCCACGACGCGTCCAACCGGACGCAGGGGGGCGCCGCCCACGCCGCCCGAGCGCGCCGCCTCGGCGAGAAGCCGCGTCTCATCGTCCGGACCGGGAGATTCCGCGGCGCCGAGAGCGCCATCGTCGGAGGCGCCGGCGTCGTCGTCGGAAGCGTCGTCGTCGGAAGGGTCGTCGTCGGAAGGGTCGTCCAGCGGGTGCACGCTCAAATCACGCATCCCACGTCTCACCGCGGCGTCCCCACCGTCGTCCTCGGAAGCCGTGGACGTGGCGGTCGTCGGCGCGCTCACCCGCTTCGTGTCCGCGGCATCCCCCGCCCGCGCCGCGGCGCGCGCCTCCGCCGCGGCGCGCGCCTCGCGTTTGCGTTGCCTCTGCCTGGCCCGCCCGCCCGCGCACGCGCCGTCGGCGCGCGCGGGCGTGTCGTTCCACCTGGTCTCCTCCAGCGGCGGCCAGAACTCGACCGGGTCGATCGCGAAGACCACGACGTCGCCGTCCACCGTTCGGTTCTGCGCGTCGAAGCCGTCGAACTTGACGTCGTGCGGCACGCCGTCCACGGTGACGTACGCCTCGTGCCGTTTCCGCGCGCTGACGCGCATCACGCCGACGCGAAGCGATCCGTCATCCAAGCCGCGCGTCACCTCCGACCGGGGCCAGAACTCCGCGTACCGCCACGGCGGTTTCCTGGGATCAGAGCCGCGCCAGCCGCCCCCGCCCCGGGAGCCGCCCCCGCCCTGGGAGCCGCCCCCGCCGGAACCGCCGTTTCGCCGTCGCGGCGTCTTTTCCGAGGAGGACGAGGCGTGCGTCGTGCGTTTCTTACCGACCGACGCGGGCGTCGGCGTCGCGGGAGTCGCGGGCGTCACGGGAATCGCGAGGGTCGCGTTTTCGGACTTCGAAGGCTCGAGTGCGCCGCTTCCACCCTTCTTGCTCGATCGATGGCCGGATTTCGACGACGAACCGGAGGTCTCGGGGGTCTCCGCGCGGAGGTTGGCCTCCCCATCGCGAGCGGCGAGCCCTCTGGCAGATCTCGTCTCCCCGCCCTCCACCGACGGAGAGCCTCCCCCTCCACCCGTATCGCGCACGGATCTCGCAAGCAACGCCAGGGCGATGTCCCGCGCAGAGCCCATCTCCTTCGCACCGCGCCCGCGCCGCGCGTCTGCGTCTGACCCGAGCGGTCCCGAAAACAGAACCCTGCACACATGTCGTGGCTTTCGGTATGAAGAAAAAATAAGTCCAAAAATCCCAAGCGGCATCGGAAAAGTTAGTTGACAACGCGCGGGAGGCTGCAAGGGTCCGAGTCTGCGGCTGGGCCTTGGGCGCGATGTCCTCGCGCCTGCTTCGCCGTGTCGGCGCACTGGCGGCGTCGACGTCGCGCGCGTCGTCGTCGTCGACCGCGGCGTTCGCGCGCACCTTCGTCGCGGGGTCCGTCGAAAACCACGCGATCGGCGCGAGAACCGCCCCGAACGTCGCGCGTCGCGCCTTCGCGAGGGGCCCGCGGCACGGTTTCGCGCCACCGTCGACCGGAGGCCCGCACCACGGTAGACGCGTCGATCCGCTCGCGCCGTCGCGCCTCGATCGGCGCGCGCTGTGCGTCTCCCCCTTCGCCGCCGCCGCGGCGAAGGCTCCCGGCGATGGCGATCCCGCGACGAACGAAAAAGTCCACGTCTCTCCCGGCGCGGCGGCGGGCGCGAAGACGGCGATGAGCGCCGTGAGTGAGAGCGAGTTCGACCTGCGCATGCTCAAGTCGTTGATACCGTACATCTGGCCGAAGGATAAGCCCGACCACCGCAGAAGGGTCGTGGGCGCGTTGTCGCTACTCGTCACCAGCAAACTGCTCAACGTCGGCACGCCGTTTCTGTTTAAGCACGCGGTGGACGCGCTGGCGGTTTCGGCGGCGGGCGTCGCCACCGGCCCGGAGGCGCTGGCGGCGGCGGGCGCGCCCGCGCTGGTGGCGTTCACGCCCGCGGCGATGCTGGCGGGGTACGGCGTCAGTCGCATGGGCGCCTCCTTCTGCAACGAACTCAGAAACGCGACGTTCGCCAAGGTGGCGCAAGGATCCATCCGAGGCGTCGCGCTGCGGTGCTTCGAGCACTTGCACCAGCTCGATTTGAACTTCCACCTTTCGCGGCAGACCGGGGCGGTGACGCGGACGATCGAGCGCGGTACGCGCGGTATCCAGTTCATCCTCAACTCCATGGTGTTCAACGTCGCGCCGACGGCGTTCGAAATCGCGCTGGTGTCGTACATCCTCGGCACGCGGCTCGGGTGGGAGTTTGCGGCGCTCACCGCCGGAACGGTTGGCGCGTACGGCGCGTTCACGCTCGCCGTCACGCAGTGGCGCACGCAGTTCCGCAAGGACATGAACAGAATGGAGAACCAGGCGGGCAACCGAAGCGTGGACTCGCTGCTGAATTACGAGACGGTGAAGTACTTCAACAACGAGAAGCTGGAGAGCGCGCGGTTCGACGAGTGCCTCGAGGGGTACGAGCGAGCCGCGCTCAAGACGCAATCGAGCCTCAGCGCGCTCAACTTTGGCCAAAACGCCATCTTCTCGGCGTCCATCTCGGGGGCGATGTTGCTGTGTGCGGGCGGCGTCGCGCGCGGCGAGCTCACCGTGGGCGACCTGGTCATGGTCAACGGGCTGCTGTTCCAGCTCTCAGTGCCCCTGAACTTCCTCGGCACGGTGTACCGCGAGACGCGCCAGTCGCTCATCGACATGACCGCCATGTTCAACCTGCTGGAGGAAAAGCCGAGCGTCGTGGACGCGCCGGGCGCGCCCGCGCTGCGCGCGCCCGCCGACGGGAAGCTGGACGTCGAGTTCCAGGACGTCACCTTCGGGTACGGCGGCGGCTCGGGGAATGGGCGCGTCGACATCCTGGCGGGTCTGTCCTTCAAGGTGCCCGCGGGGAAGTCGCTGGCGCTCGTCGGCAGCAGCGGCGCGGGCAAGTCCACCGTGCTGCGCCTTCTGTACCGCCTGTACGACGCGCAGAAGGGGCGGGTGCTCGTGGGCGGGCAGGACGCCACCGCGGTGCAGACGCGCTCGCTGCGGCGGCACATCGGCGTCGTTCCGCAGGACACCGTGCTGTTCAACGACTCCATCTTCTACAACATCGCGTACGGGCGCGAGGACATGGCCGCGAGCGAGGCGGAGGTGCACGAAGCCGCGCGGCGCGCCGCCATCCACGACCCGGTGTGTTCGATGCGGGACGGCTACGACACCGTGGTGGGCGAGCGCGGGCTCAAGCTGAGCGGCGGCGAGAAGCAGCGCGTGGCGTTGGCGCGCGCGTTCTTGAAGGACGCAGGCGTGGTGCTGATGGACGAGGCCACGAGCGCGCTCGACACGCAGACGGAGGCGGGGATTATGGAGACCCTGAACACGCTCATGAAGGGGCGCACCACCATCCTCATCGCGCACCGGCTGTCGACGGCGATGCGCTGCGACGAAATCGCCGTCCTGGAAAACGGGCGCGTCGCCGAGCGCGGCTCGCACCGCGCGCTGCTGGACGCGGGGGGGAGGTACGCCGAGATGTGGCACGCGCAGGCGAACACGGGCCAAGACGCGAAGGTGGCGGAGGACGAATTGGGGGAAGGGGACACGCTGAAGGCGTCCTCCTGATACGTACGAGAAGGGGTATCACAGGGTGTGCGATCGCGCGGTAGTCTATCTCGTCGCGCGTATACGTATCGTGCGCGTGTGGCGAAAACAAAACAAAAATCGAAAACAGAACAGCGGCGGACGAAAGTCTCTGCGTTGTCGCGACGTCCGACGTGTCTCGCCCTCACGCCGAGGACGTCCCCGCGAAGGGCTCGGGGATGGGTGGCGCGGACGAGGCGGACGAGGTGGCGTCCGTCATGTCGAGCCGCTCGATTCCCGGGAAACACAGGTCGTCGAGGCGGGGCTTGGCGCCCGGCGCGTCGTCTTTGGTTTCCTCGGGCACGGGAAGCAGAGGCGCGCCGGAAACGGCGAGCGTCGTCTCTGCAAGCATCGAGGTGACGACGTACGGGTCGCAGTTCGCGGACGGCCTGCGATCCTCCAGGTATCCGCACCCGTCCTTGTACGTCTCGTTGCCGACTCGGATGGAAGCGCCTCGGTCCGCGACGCCCCAGGTGAACTCGCGGATGGAAGCCGTCTCGTGCAAACCGGTGAGACGCTTCTCGTTGCCCTCGCCGTAGGCGGCGATGTGCTCGTCGTGGCGGTCCTTCAGCCGGCAAATCGCGCGCTCGATCTCCTTCATGCCGCCGAGCTCGGCGTGCCGCATGCTCCGCGTGGAGAAGTTGGTGTGCGCGCCCGCGCCGTTCCAGTCGCCCGCCACGGGCTTGGGATCGAGCGTCACCACGACCGTGCCAGTCAGCTCGCACACGCGCTGCAAGATGTAACGCGCCACCCACAGGTGATCGCCGCTGTCGATGCCGACGCAAGGGCCCACCTGGAACTCCCACTGCCCGGGCATCACCTCGGCGTTCAGCCCGCCGACGTTCACGCCCGCGTAGTGGCACGCGCGGTAGTGCGACTCCGCGATGTGGCGGCCGAACATCTTGTCGGCGCCGACGCCGCAGTAGTAGGGACCCTGCGGCGCCGGGTACCCGCCGACTGGCCAGCCCACCGGCCACTTGGTCGTGGCGTCGAGCAGGGTGTACTCCTGCTCTATGCCGAACCAGCACTCCTCCGCGGCGACGAGCGGGTCGGAAAAGACGCGTTCCGCGCGCGCGCGCGTGTTGGTGGGGATCGGCGCGCCCGCGGGCGTGTACGTGTCGCACATCACCAGGAGGTTGCGACATCCGTCGAGGACGGGAGGCGCGTCCTCGTCCGACTTCGCGGGCACCAGGGCGGACGAAATCGCCGCCCTCGCGGACTCCAGCGCCGCCTGCGCGGGTCCGCGAGGCTTTCGCCCTTCCACGACGGACACGGTGCCATCCATCACGGGCGTCGTCTTGTTCTTCGTGAACTCGTCGCCGATCAATCGGTCGCGCGGCGTGGCTCGAAACGGGTCGCGGAAAACGGCCCTCGGGACCAAAACCACCTCGCTGTCGATTCCAGGGGCCTGGTTCGTGGAGGACCCGTCGTAGTTCCACTTCGGGAGGTCCTCTAGCCCGCGAATCGGGCCTTCCAGGGTCTTGGTCTTGCTGCGCAGGTCACCTCCACATCCGCCGAGCCACAGGTACCTGCGAAGCGCAGGTCGGGGCCGTCGAGGTCGGGAGTCGAGGTCGGGGAGAGGTCAGGCGCCGGCGTCGGGTCGGGTCGGAGGAGACGAAAAAACGAAAGCCGGGCCTCGACGCACTCGACGGTGTACTTGTCCTGGAACGAAGGTAAGTCGCGCAGGCCGAGGAGCGCGTCGTGGTGGCTTCCTCCACCGACGTCGGTGGCGTACGAGGCGGCCATGTCGTGCGGAGAAGTGAGCGGAGAAGTGAACGGGTGCGCTCGAAGCTTCGAAAGGTCGCGCGAAAGGTCGCGGTCGGTGCGTCCGAGGAAAAGTCGGTGCGTCCGAGGAAAAGAGTTTTCCCCCGCGGGAAAACTGCCGAGCGCTTCACCGCCGTTCACATTTTTCCGGTGCTGACGAGGTTCTTCCCGATGGGAAGGGTCGCCGCGGCGGGCGACGGGGCGGATGCGGACGAGTCGGCGGCGCTCCGCGCGAAGCTGGAAGATGCTGAGCGCCGCCTGAACTCCACCGCGCTCGAGCTTCGAGCGGCGCTCGCGAAAATCCACCACGGTCGCGCGAACTCATCGTCCCCGCCGGGGTCGCCCGCGAGGGTCGGGCGTTCCTGCCCGTGCGGCCACGAAGGCACGACGTGCGCGCAGCACGCCGGCGCGTCCTTCTGGCGCTCGTTCGTGCTGGCGTACATGGTCCGCGCCGGCGTCGCGGTGTTCTCCCGCGGCGTGGGCCTGCTGCGCAGCGACTCCCCCCGCGACGCCGCGCGTTTCGAAAAGCTGCTGGGCGAGAAGCACGTGCATTACCGCGAAGAGGCGGTGCGCCTCGGCATGTTCCTCGGCGCGTTCTCGGGGGGGTACCACCTGGTGCGGTGTCAGCTGTGCAACCGCCTGGGCGTCACCCCCGAGCGCGCCGCGCTCACCGCGGGCACGGCCGCGGGGCTCAGCGCGGTGTTTCTGAAACGACCCAAGCGACGCGCCTTTGCCGGATACCTCGCCGCGCGGCTGGCGCAGTCCGCGCTGCACAGCGCGCGGGCGGCGCGCGAGGCGCGCCGGATCGAGCGGGAGGACTCGCAGGCGAGACTCGCGAGGTTGGCTCGCGAGGCGAACGGCGTGGGCTCCCGCTCGATCGGAGGAAACGTGAGCTCGGCTGAAACGAACCCGAAGTCGCTTCGCGGCGCCTTGGAAACCTTCGTCGGCGCGCACGGCGACGTGCTCATGTTCGCGCTCTCCTCCGCGCAGGTGATGTACGCGTACGTGATGCGGCCGGAAACGCTCGACCCGGGGTTCTGGAACTTCATCGTGCGCGCGGGCCCCATCGACAAGGAAACGCTGGGCGCCGTGCGGGCGCAGTGCAGCGGCAGTCCCGTCGACTTGAGCGACCTGGCGCAGTACGCGGTCCCGGGGAAGGACCCCAAGGCGTGGACGACGGGCGAGCGCTTGCCGTGCGTCCCCTGCGCCGTCATGCACAGGGACACGGGGTGCGTGCTGTGCGCTTCGCACGCGGTGGCGGCGAGCGCGGCTACGTTCCGCAAGTGTTTCCCCTTCTACCTCAGCATACACTTGGTGCCCTTCTGCGTGCTGAACGCGGCGAAGGCGCTGCGGAACCCGGTGGGGACGGTGACGACGGCGACGGGCGCGACGATTCGGTCGACGACGTTCATAAGCGCCTTCGTGGGGAGCTACATGGCGTCCATCTGCGGGCTCCGCTGGGCGCGAGGCGGGAAGGAACACCGGGCGGCGTATTACGCGGCGGGGATCGTCGCCGGCTCGATGCTCTTCATCGAGAAGAAGTCGCGAAGAGGCGAGTTGGCGCTGTACCTCCTCCCGCGCGCCGCCGACTCGCTCGTCGCGACGATGGCGGTCAAGCGGCTGGTGCCCAACGTGCCGCACGCCGACTTGCTTCTCTTCGCGCTCGTCTCCGGCGGGCTCATGCACTACTTCGAAAACGAGCCGGAGACGCTCGCGGGGTTTCTGCGCAGCGGCATCGCCAGGTTCACCAGGCGCCCGAACGCGCCGCCGCCGCGGAGCGCGTCGGAGGCTGTGTTCCAGGTGGTCGCGGAGGAGACGCCTCAGGAGGACGGAGGCGCGGACGACGCGTGGCCGAGGGAGCACGCGCGCGCCGCGCGCGGACGAAGGGCGAAGACGTGAAGCAGAAAGTATATTACGTAGCTACTATTAATACGCGTACCCCCAACGTCTAAGGAGACTCGAGCTCTCTTCTTCCCCTTACTCCTGACCCGGCAATACCCCCGCGTCGGTGATGGCCACCGCCATCGTGGGCTTGCTCCAGCTCTCGCGCGCCTTCGCGGCGCGGTCGTCCCCCACCCACTCCGCGACTTGGTTCCACGCCACGCTGTTTCCGCTGGGCGCAAACGTCGGCGTCGCGGCAATCTTCGCCACCACCTCCAGCCCCCTCGTGACGCGCCCGAGCACCACGTTCTGCCCGTCCAGGCTCGGCACCGGCGCGGGCCCCGTGGTGATCAGGAATTCCGTCTGCGCCGAGTTGCGGCTCAAGCTCGCGCCCTCGCCGTCGCCCGTCGCCGCGGCGAGCGCGAGCGAAACCGTGCCCGGCCGCAGGTGCTTCTGCTCGAACGACGCCGCCGCGAGCAGCTCGGGGTTGGGCGGGAACCGGGGCGCCTGGACCTGGCCCATGCGCGCGCTGCCCGCCTGGCCCGCCAGCACGTACCGGCCGGGCTTCACGCGGTGGAACACCGTGCCTTTGTACCCGCGGCCGGGGGGCGCCTCGACCAGCTCCAGGAAGTGCGACACCGCGTTCGGCACGAGGTCGCCGTACAGACCGATCTCGACGCGGCCCAGCGACGTGGGCTCCGCGCACAGACCGCCCGCCCCGCCCAGCGCCCGGTCCGCGCGGACGATCGAAGGACACGTGCCGATGTCCAAGAACACGCGATGGGTGATCCGGGGGGCCCCCGCGGCCTCGACGGCGCCGGACGAAGCCGAGGTCGACGCGAGAAGCGCGGCGCCCGCGACCAGGGAGGCGCGTCTGCCCAGCACGCGCGTGTCGTCGGTGGCGTCGGCGTCGATGTCTCGCGCCTGGACGCGCGTCTCGCGTCGCGGGGCGCATCGGGCGCAGCGCGCGACGGACGAGCCTCCGTCGACGCGGCATCGCCGCAGCGGACGGGCCGCGGTCGAAGGCAGCGGACGTGCGACACTCGCCACGCTCGCCATGTCGGATCTGGGCTGTCGGCACCGAGGGCCTCGTCCATTTGGCTTTGAAAGGCCACGTGGATTTCCAAAGTGTCGCATCTGATCAATGGGCTATGGGCAATCAGTCATAAAAATTCATCGGGAAGTAAGATTGTTTTCCCGTGCTTCCCGGGCTTCCTTCGCGTCCGGCCACAACCAGAGACGCGGTCTGTCGAGCGCGACGGCCGAAGTTTGTGTGCGCGTGGTCGAACGTGCGCAGGAGACGTATCGCTCTCGTCGGACGAGGCGTACGAGGGACGCTCTCGCGTGAAGCGCGCGTGCTAGGACGAGCGAGACCGAAAGGTTCGCGGGAAAAAGAGAAGGCCGCGGGCTCGGCGCGAAAATCCCGGCGACGAGATCCGCCGGCGGCGACGATGACCAAGTCCTTCCGAGGCGAAGGCGACCTGATGGTCGACGCCCTCGTGTCGGCGTCGAAGGAGGCGTTCAACCAGGGCGGCGGCCAGCCCATGCCCGGGTACGGCCGCGACTTGGTGCCGTTCTTCGACGGAGGCGACGTCGCACCGCTCCCGAAACCCGCGGCCGCGAAAGGCGCGGTGCGTCCTCCGCCCCCACCCGCCCCGGACACCGCGGGCGCGGACATCCTGGCCATGCTGAACGGCCAGGCGCCCGCGCCGCCCACGCCGGCCGTGCCACCCGCGCCCGCGCCCGCGAAGGCGAAGAAGGCGAAGAAGGCGGCCGCGAAGGCCAACCCACCCGCCCCGGACACCGCGGGCGCGGACATCCTGGCCATGCTGAACGGCCAGGCGCCCGCGTCGCCCACGCCGGCCGTGCCACCCGCGCCCGCGCCCGCGAAGGCGAAGAAGGCGAAGAAGGCGGCCGCGAATGCCAATCCCCCGCCCCCCAAGATCTCGCTGCCGAACGGGTTCACGTACGAGGTACAACAGCCGGATCCGGCGCGTGCCAAGCTGGCGAAAAAAAACGCGCGCCCGGAGAAGACTGCGGGGCCTCCGCCCCCCACCGCCTCGCAGAGGTGGGCTGGACCCAGCTTCCAGAGCTCGCCCGCGCCGGACGCGCTCCCCGTGCCCGCGTTCATGAAGGGCGGCGCCGCGCCGGGAGCCCCCGCGGGCGCC
>Ga0181559_10003936_pt1 | contig 14497 bp, 11 predicted proteins | sample 011ome_21_FD_133752 | JGI IMG/M metagenome (GOLD analysis project Ga0181559, IMG submission 133752) | Coastal salt marsh microbial communities from the Groves Creek Marsh, Skidaway Island, Georgia - 011508AT metaG (megahit assembly) | ecosystem: Environmental > Aquatic > Marine > Intertidal...
CATGCCCAAGTCCTCGTTAGCCGCGAGCCGCGCCTCTCACCTTAGCTGCCATGTTTACCTACAGTCCAACCCCCACTGCCAAGCGCGGCTTGAGCGAAATCGATTGGCGCTGGTTCGAGCTCAGTCGCCAGAGTGTCGTTCCATCGGTTCAGGAAACCAAATAAGGCAATCACCGCAACGATCTGCACAATCTGCCGCTCGCTGAAATGCACACGCAAGGCCTCGAAGTGCGATTTGGCGCTGGCGTTCGGCACTTCACCGGCGGCTAGCGCCAATGCAATTAGGGTCCGCTCGGGCTCGCTAAAATGGGGCGAATCCGCATAATTTAACACCGCATTCAGTTTATCCTCCGACAGGCCCTGACGGTGACCGTTATGAGATGTGTGAGCCTGACAGTAACGACAACCGGACGCCAAACTCACGCAGTAGGCGATTAGCTGAACCCATTCTCCGGGCAGCGCTTCGTCGGCCTTCTGGTCTGCCGGCGCTAACTGCGCATAGGCCTTGAGCTGATCCCGAATATCAGCACCAAAGACGCTGCCCGCCAACAACGAAAACGCCAGCGTTAGCTGGGGCATATGCGCCATCGTGAGCATGCTGTTTGGCACGAACCCCATAGTGGCCTCGGCCCCAGCGAGGACCGGTTCGAGCGTGGAGAGTTGATCTCTGGATAAGGGCGTGACGTGGGACATGTGACTTTCCTGTAATGTCTGCTGGCGGTTGCTCTAGTGTAGGGGTTTGCGTTTCCCGCTTCATTAAGGAATGCTTGCAGGTTTTGCCAAGGCTTCCACTGTCTATGTCTACCCTCCAACGTATACTCGAGCCACCGGTCGCGCAGAAAAAAATACACCGCTACGAGCATCACGGCATCACGCTGGAAGATCCTTATGCGTGGATGCGCGACCGCAACTATCCTGAGGTCACTGATCCAGAAATTCTCACTTATCTGAACGAAGAAAATGCTTATTTCGAGGCCAACATGGCCCCTCTGGCTTCGTTGACCCAGCAACTGTTCGAAGAAATCAAAGGCCGCCAGCCGGCAGAAGACAGCTGCGAACCCTATGACAAAGACGGTTACTGTTATCAGTGGCGTTACGCCAAAGAAGCACAATACTGCACCTGGTATCGCGCCCCCATTACTGATCGAGACGCTTGGGAGGTACTATTGGATGAAACTCAGTTAGCACAGGGATACGAGTATTTTTCACTGGGTAGTCTGTCCGTCAGTCCGTGCGGCAGCAAACTCGCTTACAGCACAGATACCGAAGGGGATGAACGCTACACATTACACGTCATCGACCTTGCGACCCGACGGCCGTTGACCGCAGCGATCGAGAACACCCTTGGCACGGCCATTTGGAGCGCTGACAGCGACGCCCTGGCCTACGTTGTTGTCAACGACCAATGGCAACCCCTAAAAGTCCTACATAGATCGTTAGCGCAGTCCTCACCCCGGGACGAACTCTTATTCGAAGAGTCGGACACGGGCTTTCGTGTTGATGTTGACCTGAGTCAATCGGGCCAGTTTGTGTTTATTGAAACTGGCAGCCATACCACCAGTGAGGTTTGGATACTGCCGCGCGACAACCTGTTGGCAACCCCTGAGTTAATGCGACCACGACAAGAGGATGTGGAATACCACGTTGATCATGGTAATGGCGAATTCATCATTCGCAGCAACCTGCAGCATCAAAATTTTGCCCTGTATCGCACGCCCGAGGCGCACCCTCGCCACGACTCCTGGCAACTGTTTATGCACGGGGATTCACGACACTATCTGACCTCACATAGCGTTCTGAGAGACCGGCTCATCGTGGAGGTGCGGATAGATGGCATGACCCAAATTCGTGTCGTTGAACAAGACGGCTCATCCCACTACATCAAATTTGACGAAACCGCTTACGAGGTGAGTATCGGCAACAATCCAGAATTTGATACCCAGACGCTGCGCCTGAACTATACGTCGATGGTCACGCCGCACAGTGTGTTCGACTATGATCTGACGGCTTCCGAGTTGACCTTGCGCCGTCAGCGCGAGATACCCAGCGGCTATGACCCCACTGAATTCGTGACCGAACGCTTGAGCGCGCGCGTCCGCGACGGTGTCGATGTACCCATCAGTGTGGTGTACCACAAAAGCACCCCCACCGATGGGAGTGCGCCACTGTATTTGTATGGCTACGGCGCGTATGGCCTGGGTATGACCGCGAGTTTTTCAGCCGCGCGCATTTCACTGCTTGAGCGAGGATTTATCTTTGCCATTGCTCACATCAGAGGGGGAGATGAGCTGGGTTATGACTGGTATACAGCGGGCAAACTTGACCGGCGCACCAATACATTCAATGACTTTGTTGACTGCGCACTGTCACTCATTGCCAAAAACTATACCCAAAGCGGCCGTATCGCCATCGCCGGCGGCAGTGCCGGCGGCGAATTGATGGGGGCGGTGGTCAACCAGGCACCTGCGCTCTGGGGCGCGGTCGCGGCGCACGTACCCTTTGTTGATGTGCTCAACACCATGCTCGATGCGACACTGCCGCTGACGCCACCGGAGTGGCCAGAGTGGGGTAATCCGATCGAAGATGCCTATGCCTTTCAGACGATACGTGCGTACTCTCCCTACGATCAGCTGAAGCCGGGGTATTTCCCTCCGATGTTGGTGACCGCTGGGTTGAATGATCCTCGTGTGACCTATTGGGAACCAGCCAAGTACGTTGCCAAACTCCGGACCTGTAAACTAGACACTCAACCCCTGCTGTTGAAGACAAATATGGGCGCTGGTCACGGCGGTCAGTCGGGTCGATTTGACGCGATCAAAGAAATCGCTGAGGAATACGCTTTCTTCCTTAACGTGTTGGGTCTGGAAGGGGCTGGGTCTGGCTAACGGGGTGCGCTGGCACGACCTTTACCCCGCTGATGCGGAGCGTTTCGCCTTCTCTTCGTTGGCCTGCTGAAGTCGCTTGCGGATGATGTTCTGCACCACCTGCACCGTGGTCCAGTCATGCAACATCGCACGGTCGCAGCCGTTACAGACTACATGCTCGTTGCCCATGACACGGCGCAACATCTCACTGTAAGGCAGACGCGATACATGTTTACAACTCGCGCATTCCAATCCAACTGCTGGATCTATCCCTATGTATTCCATCTGACCGGTTATCCTTACTCTCGATCGTTCGAGCGTACAGTTTAGGTACCCGGCCTGACGTTGTGTGAACGGGTGTCGCAAAGCGTGACAGCGCTCACAGGATTTTTGTTAACTCCCGTTGTTTTGGTGGTTACGCCTTATGGAGCAGCACGCAGCGCATCCTCTAGGCCCGCTCTGAACTCAGGTGCAGCCACTTCAATCAAGGCCCGAGCGCGAGCGCTGTTCGGCAAGTGCTTGAGGCTCGCGATGCCATATTCAGTCACCACTATGTCCACATCGGTACGCAGCGCGGTGACCATGTCGACGCGCGGCACAATCCGGGACACGCTGCCGCCGCGAGCTGTGGCATTCATCGCCACAATAGAGCGACCACCCTTGGAAGACTTTGCCGCGCGCATAAAATCCACTGATCCCCCGGTCCCCGAAATTTGCCGGCCCCCGGCAAACTCCGCATTGATCTGTCCGTACAGGTCAATTTCTACCGCAGAATTAATCGATACAAAGTTGTCCAACTGACGAATCGCCGCGACTTCATGGGTATGATCCGCACCGCGAAACGCCACCTCAGGCGTCTGCGCCAGCCACTCCAACAACTCCGGGCTGCCCAGTGCCATACCGGTGACATGCAGACCGACGTCTATCGTTTTGCGCCGACCGGTCATATTTCCGGCCTGGATCAGTGCCATGCCGCCATCATCAATCAAACCGCCGTGCATGCCCAAATCGTTACGATCGCCCAGTTGCTTCAATATGGCTGCCGGAATAGCGCCTATACCCGTTTGCAGACAATCCCCGTCTTTGATCAAACTCGCCACGTGCGCCCCAATTTGAGCGGCAGCCGCATCGATGTTCGGCGCCGGCAAGGTGGCCAGAGGCCGGTGGGATTCTATTAGACAATCAATTCGCTGAGGATCGATTCTGGGACAGCCCGCGGGCGCGGTAATGGCTAGATTTAATTCTGCCAAAACCACTTTGGCGTTGGACAAAACGGCGCCGACAAAGTCCACATTGGGGCCAACGCACAGCTCACCCTGGCGATTCTTCGCCACCTGCAACAAGGCCACATCAATGTCTTTTTGCAGATAGTCGTAGACCCAGCGCATCTGCATCGGCAAAAAATGCATGCGCTCGGGTGCGGCATTTTTAAGCGCCCCGGTCATAAAAAAGGTCGTCAGTTCAGCGCTCTCATGCAAAGCGGTGAAGTCCGTATTGTTGTAGCCACCGATAGGAAATTGCACAAAATGCAAATTGGGGGGTAGCGCCTGCGCGGCTAACTGCTCAATCAGCGCCGTCGGTTCATTACTGCTGCCTGCAACAAACACTCGCTGACCCGGCGCAAAATAGTGTGATAACTCATTCATGATGGCGTGCTCGATAGACTAGAAAACGTAAATACCCATAAGCGCCCACATAATAAGCAGGTGGGAACCATGCGGGCCACAAACTCAAAAAGGTGTTGTCACCGACGGGCATGCCCATAACCCCATGGCGCACCCATAAAAATCCCAGGGCCAGCAGCATGCCACTGGTGAAGGCCATGGCAACCCCCTGAGCGGGCGAAAAGAGCACCGCCACCATCCCACCAGCCAGTCCCCCTAACCAAACCGGTAAAACGATGCCCAGCAGAGTCGCCGGCGTTTTTACGATCACCACCAACACATACCAGACCAAAAACGCCACACCCATACAAATCACGGTGCGTAATATCGACAGAACTGCCAGCATCTGAACGCTCGTACTAAGATAGAAGAGGCATGATAAACCGAATTCTGCTGTAATCGGGTGATGCACGCGAATCAATCGCTCTCATCGCTGCCTTTTCATCCAACACTGAACCAGTGGTTCACCGATGAGTATGGGTCACCGACAGAAGTCCAGCAGGCCAGCTGGCCGGTGATTGCAGCCGGGCACCACGCGTTGATTACAGCGCCCACCGGCAGCGGCAAAACTTTGACCGCCTTTATGTGGTCACTCAGCCAGTTTGCCAGCGGCGCCTACGCCACTGGACGCACCAAAGTGTTGTACGTCTCGCCACTGAAAGCACTCAACAACGATATTGAACGCAATCTACTGGATCCACTCAAGGCGTTACAGTCCAACTATCATTTCCCGGAGTTAAGGATCCAGTCACGCTCGGGCGATACCAGCACCAGCCAACGGCAAAAAATGCTGCGCCACCCTCCTGACATTCTCATTACGACGCCTGAGAGCCTGGGGTTGATGCTGACGACACGTAACGGACGTCAGGCGCTGGCCTGGGTCGAAACCCTGATCCTCGATGAAATCCATTCCGTGGTTGATAATCGCCGCGGCGTGCACTTGATGACCAACGTGGAACGATTGGCCGCTCTCAGCGGCGAATTCCAACGTATCGCACTGTCCGCCACCGTTAATCCCCTGGGCCTGGTGGCAGACTTCGTGGGTGGATATCAACGCAATGGGCAACCACGCGACGTGCAAATCATCAACGCACCGGGCAGCAAACAACTCCAGCTTCGCGTACAGCTACCGCCGGCTGTGCAAAACGCAGCCGAGCAGGGCAAGCAGGTATGGGACCCCATGAGCGATACCTTCCGCGAGGTTATTGCACGTAATCAGGCCACGTTATTTTTCACTAATAGCCGGCGACTGGCTGAAAGAATCACCTTCAAAATCAATGAAAACGCGCCCAGTCCGCTGGCTTATGCTCATCACGGCTCTTTATCTAAAGACATACGACGGGTGGTCGAGTCGCGGCTCAAGGAAGGTGCGCTGCCGGCTATTGTTGCCACCAATTCACTGGAGATGGGCATCGACATAGGCCACCTTGATGAGGTTGTGCTGGTGCAGTCGCCCCCTTCGGTGGCTGCCGCCGTGCAGCGTATCGGTCGCGCCGGACATCGTGTTGGAGAAACCAGCGTTGGCACTCTTTTCCCAACCCATGCCCATGACTTTCTGGAAGCCGCAGTGCTGGTGCAAGCGATCAATGAAAGAGCCCTCGAGCCGCTACAGATGATGCAGGCCCCACTTGACGTGCTGGCGCAGCTCATCATTTCAATCTGCGCCAGTGATGCCTGGTCCGTTGAGGAGATGTTTTCACTGATCACCCGCGCCGCGCCTTACCGTGCATTGTCCAGAACGCATTTCGACGGCGTGATTGAGATGCTCAGCGGACGCTACAGCGATGCCCGCGTGCGAGAGTTGAAGCCGCGCATCATACACGACCGACTGGCCGGCACGGTGAAGGCCAATCGCGGTGCCGTGCTTGCCTTGTATAGCTCGGGAGGCACTATCCCCGATCGCGGCTACTACCAGTTGCGTCACCAGGACAGCGGAGCAGTCCTCGGCGAACTGGATGAAGAATTCGTATGGGAAGCCAATGTCGGGCAGACCCTCACGCTGGGAACACAACACTGGCAAATTCAGCGCATTACCCACAATGACGTCTTGGTGCGCGCCGCGCCCAACCAGCAATCCGCAGCGCCTTTTTGGCGCAGCGAGCGTCTCAACCGCTCAGTACACTTCTCGACTCGCATCGCGCACTTCCTTGAAAAAGCAGACGCATTGCTCGCGCAGGGGCAAGCCAAACAGTTACAGGACAGCTTAACGACCGAGCAACAATTCGAACCTTTGGCCGCCCAGGAGCTGGTTGATTACCTGAGCCGACAGCGCCAACATACCGAGACACCTTTGCCCCATCAGCGACACCTGTTACTGGAATGGATACACAGTGGTCCAGCCGGTTATGTTGGGCCCAACGATCCCCAACAGCTGGTCATCCACACATTGTGGGGGGGACGCTTAAATCAACCCTGGGCGCTAGCCTTAAAGGCCGCCTGGCTGCAGGCCTTTGGCGAAACGGCAGATGTGCATGCCGACAACGATGCCATTGTCATCCTGCTCAAGCAGCCAGTTGAACCCCAACAGTTACTGTCTTTGGTGACGCCTGAAAATTTGCTCGCCTTGCTACGGGAGAGTCTGGAAACTTCAGGTTTTTTTGGGGCTCGGTTCCGTGAGTGTGCGGGGCGATCGCTGTTGCTTACCAAACAAAAATTCAACCAGCGGCTGCCACTCTGGATGAGCCGACTGCAGGCGAAAAAGTTAATGACCCAAGTCAAAGTGCTTGAGGATTTCCCGGTACTGGTGGAAACCTGGCGAACCTGTTTGGATGACGAATTCGATCTCCCCAACCTGCGTCAGCAACTCGCTGACCTTCATAGTGGCAACCTCACCTGGACACTGGCGCACACACAAACCCCCAGCCCGTTCGCCAGAAATCTGCACTTCGATCAGGTGAGTCGTTACATGTATGCCGACGATACGCCAGAAGACGACACTTTGAGTGCGTTGAGTTCCGACCTGATAGGCCAGGCGTTACGCAACGATACCCTGCGACCCAGTATTGATCCGCAGGTGATCGCTGAGTTTGAAGCCAAGCGAACGCGCCGAGCTCCCGGTTATGCGCCCAGGTCGGATGAGGAATGGGAAGAATGGTTAAAAGAACGTATTCTAATCCCGGCCGATGAACTCCCCGAGAACTTTTCACCCCCAACCGCCAGCCGGTGGATGGCACTCGATTCGCGGCGTTGGCTGACCCATGTTGAACTGGAGGCCCACCTGTATTGGAGCGGTCTGTTTCCGGGTCGCGCGCCCACCGACGCCCCGCACGTCACCGATGCAAGAGACGCCACGGACTTGGCCCGTGAAATTTTAACGTTCTACGGTCCCAGCGACGTCCCACGCATTGAAGCGTTGCTCCCTCAAATACCCGACAATTTTCTAATCGCAGACGACACCCGTGTCTTTGGTGCTCTCGTGAAAGGCGATACCCGGCCGTATTGGTGTGATAGCGAAAACTTCGAGATGCTCATGCGCTTCCAGCGCGCCAGCCGCCGAGTGCAGATCGATCCCCGCCCGGCCCAAGAGCTACCGCTGTATTGGGCCGCACTCCAGGGGGTCGGTGAATCTGCAGCCGATAACGAGCAGGTCACCTTATCTCGTCTGGAAGTCCTGCGGGGCTATCCTGCCTCAGTCACCACTTGGCTCGAGGACCTGATGCCCGCCAGAGGCGTCAACATTGACGGCATTGGGTGGGATGCGTGGGTCAATCACAACACCTTGAGTTGGCGGGGCACGGGTAAAACTCAAATCACGCTCGCCTACCCTGAGGAATTAGAGTTAATAAGCGCAATCGATCCCGTGCCCGACGACTTTAAAGTCATCGTTGACAGTTTTATTGATCCCAACGCGAGCTATACCTTCAGTGATATTGCCAACACCAGCAAACTGAGTTCCGAAGCACTGAACACAGCATGGTGGCAGGCCGTTTGGACAGGCCGACTGAGCAGTCAAACTCTCAGCCCCCTAAAACAAGCACACGAACGCAACTATACGCGTTGGGAAACCGCCACCAATCGCTCCAGCCGGCGCCGATTAAGCCGCCCAACCACAGGCTGGCAGGGCGACTGGAGGCTCACAAAAACTACCGCTATGGAAGACCCATTAACCCAATTGGAAGCGGATAAAGAACGCGTCAGACTGTTGCTTGAGCGCTACGGTGTGCTCTGTCGGGACGTCATTGTGCGAGAACGTATGCCCACTCAGGAAGCGGGCAAATACTTCCGTTGGCGCGATGCTTTTCACGCGCTACGACTGATGGAGTTAGCTGGGGAGGTCACCACCGGACACTTTTTCGAAGACCTCAGCACACCACAATTTATGTCGAGCCAGGCCATCAAGGCGTTTGCCGAAGGACCGCCACTGGTGTCTGACTTCTGGGTCGCCGCCACCGATCCCGCGGCACCTTGCGGCCTGAGCCTCAAATGGCCTGAACTGCCCCAGCGACGCGCGACGGCCTACCTGGTCTTTCACCGGGCAAAGTTGGCTTTAGTGGTAGAAAATAATGGTAAAGATCTGCGCTATTTGATCCATTGGGATGATCCGCAAATCGGACACGTGCATGCGGTCCTGCAGCATCTTGTCAACCATCGTCGAATCCATATTCAAATGCGATCAATCAATCAACAGCCCGCACGCTCGAGTCCCTATCTGGCATCGTTAGCAGACACATTCAAGCTGGTTAGAGATCATAAAACTGTGCTGTTGGAGCCACAGTACTAGCCCCCTGCCCTGGGGAGCCCTGCGTTACTGACCCAACCGCAACCGCCTGTCGATGACTTGAACACCTGAGCTTTTCGCACAAGAATAGCCACAACCCTGTCATCTAAACGGACCGATTTAATCTATGCATATCTACACTGACCGTTTGTTTGCGCAACATGAAGTCCCCTCAGGCCACCCTGAGCGCGGTGAACGTATCAGTACTTTGTTAGATTTTTTTCACGCCAGCGGCCTGACTCAAGACCACCCTTTGCGCACACCAAAACCTGTCTCGGATGCTGCCATTTTGCGTGCACATCCTCAGACTCACCTTGATTTTTTAGAGTCATTGAGCACAACGGAGGCCGTGCCGGTAGATCCAGACACATGGCTCGGCCCACATTCTTTGGGCGCCGCGCGCGCCGCTGCCGGCGCGGCATGCGACGGGGTGAACGCACTCTTGGACGGGGCGACAAAACGCGTATTTTGCGCCGTGCGCCCGCCGGGGCATCATGCTGAGCGCGACAGTGCCATGGGGTTTTGCTTGTTTAACAGCATCGCCATCGGTGCTCTGGAAGCGATGCGTCGAGATGCCATTGAGCGGGTCGCGATATTGGATTTTGACGTGCATCATGGCAACGGAACAGTCGATATCTTTAAAGACAACCCAGCGGTATTGGTCTGCTCCAGCTTCCAGCATCCACACTACCCTAACCGTCATTTTGATTTGGTGCGCCCCAACATCATCAATACGCCCATGGACGCTGGCACTGACGGCCAGACGTTTCGTCACCTGATCGAGCGCGATTGGTTGCCGGCACTCGAGAAACACCGACCTCAACTGATACTCATCTCTGCTGGATTCGATGCACACCAAGCAGACCCATTGGCCGCTATCGATTTGCTCGAGGCAGACTATGCCTGGATCACTCGCTTTATTGTCAATGCCGCCCAGCGGTATAGCGAGGGTCGAATTCTCTCCATACTCGAAGGCGGCTATGACCTGCAGGCACTACAGAGCAGCGTTGAAGCACACTTAACAGAATTAGCTTGAGGGCCTACCCCCCGGCTGACACTGACGCCGACCGCCTACTGACCGCTGAATTTGGCATCGCGCTTCCCGAGGAAAGCTTGAACGCCTTCGGCAAAATCTTTGGAACTGCCCGCTTCATTTTGTAATTGGGCTTCCAGTTCCAGTTGTTGCTCGAAGGAGTTCGACCAGGTTTGCCAGTATGCTTTGCGCATGAGGGCGAGTGATCGGGGCCCCTTGGCCAGCTGATCGGCAATCCTCATTGCCCCATCCAGTAATGCCTCCTGATCCTCAAAGAGGCGATTGACGATACCCCATTCCTGCGCTTGGGCGGCCGGCAGGCGCTCTGCCAACATCGACAACTCCATGGCTCGCCCCCATCCGACTAAACGCGGCAACATAAATGTAGATCCCCCGTCAGGAATCAGACCAATGCGTGCAAAAGCCTGTAAAAAGTAGGCCTGCTGTGAGGCGCATACGATGTCACCCATCATTGCAAAGCTCATCCCCACGCCTGCGGCTGCCCCATTGACTGCCGTAACAATCGGCATTTCCAGGCCGCGTAATTCAAACATCAGCGGATGGTAGGCATTACGCAGGGATGCGCCAGCGCCCTGACGACTCTCTTTCTTAGCATCATCCTGGAGATTGGCTCCGGCACAAAACCCACGACCCTCACCCGTTAACAACAAGCAACGCACGCCACTGGACGGTTGCTTGATCTGCAGTATCGCCTCAGCAAAATCCTCAAGCATCTGAGCGCCCACGGCATTCATAACCTCGGGGTGGTTAAATTTAAGCACGGCTACCTGGCCTACCTGATCTAGCTGCATACGCTGCATATTTGTCTCCTTGCACTAACGTTGAATTGTTCAAGACTAGCTCAAACCAGCGTTCGTTGCGCGGTTGATGGCCTAATCGAGAAAACAGCGTGGGCCGACCCTGGGCAGAACGCCATGGACGCGGGGCCAAAAAGATGCACTCTTACTGCCATCAGCCTCATGTGGCATCGATGAGTTGTGGCATCGATGAGATGTGGCAGCAATGAAACTCGCGCTCATAAACCGTTATACTGCGGCCTTCGACACACAGGTTGGTCACTTTGAGCCACAACCACACACACCATCACGCCAGCTCAGGTCACTCCCACGCGCATGGTCACCATCACCATGACAGCAAGGTTTTGGGGCGTGCCTTTTTGCTCATCACCGGGTTCATGGTCATCGAATTGATCGCGGGGCTGATGACCAATGCCCTGGTATTGCTGGCCGACGCAGGTCATATGTTTCTGGATGCGACGGCGCTGGGTTTATCCTGGTGGGCGGCACGTATTTCAGCCAAAGGGTACGACCACAAACTCAGTTACGGCTATCACCGGTTTCAAGTGTTGGCGGCCTTCATCAACGGCCTGACTTTGATCGGGTTGGTGATCTGGATTGCCATCGAAGCAATCGCCCGTTTGAGTGCCCCCGAGCCCATGTTGCCGCTGCCGGCGCTGGCCGTTGCAGCATTAGGTTTCATCGTCAATCTGGTCGCCTTTCGAATGCTGCATGGCACCTCAGGGAACGCCAATGTACGCAGTGCAATGTTACACGTGCTGGGCGATTTGTTGGGCTCAGCCGCCGCTATTTTGGCCGCGCTGTTAGTCTGGTGGCTTGGCTGGGCATACGCAGATCCAGTGCTCGCCCTGGTGATCGTAATTATTCTGCTGCGCGGTGCCTGGCAGGTGCTCCGCGAATCCGCCCACATCTTGCTTGAGGGTGTGCCTCAAAATGTGGATCTTGCGGACATCAAACAACGATTATGCGATGCCATCCCCCCGGTGAGAGAGGTCCACCACGTGCACGCCTGGGCGCTGACCGCCGAAAAGCCACTGTTAACGCTGCATGCCCTGGTCCCCGAAGACACACAGGTTCAAACCGTCGTCGCAGACATTAAGGAGGTCCTCAGCCGAGAGTTTGGGATCAACCACTCAACCATTCAAGTCGAAACAGGGCCTTGCCCAGACGACCACTAGAACCAAGGAAGTCGATGCCAAAACCTGGCGAAACCGGGATCAAAAGAGTCTATCGCGCGACCATCTACTCGTGGCAGGGGCTGAGCGCAACCTGGCGCTACGAATCCGCATTCCGCCAGGAGTGCATGCTGGCGCTACTGTTGACACCGGTTGCGTTCTGGCTCGCAGAGGACGCAATACAACTCATATTACTGGTTGGGGTTATGGCACTTGTGCTGGTGGTAGAATTAATGAATTCTGCGATTGAAGCAGTGGTTGATCGCATCAGCGACGAGGTTCACGAACTCGCCGGCCGAGCCAAAGACCAAGGCTCAGCCGCGGTCTTTATTACTCTGGCCCTGGCCGTGTTTACTTGGGGCGCGATCATGACCGAAAATTTAACGCGTCAGGGTTCTTAAACAGGCGCCTGGGTAGGAAAATCTTCGCGCAGCAAGCGCTTGAGAATCTTACCGCTAGGGTTGCGTGGAATTTCGTCAATAAAGGCCACCCCTTTCGGCTGTTTAAAGCCAGCCAGCTTGCCCTGGCAGAAGTCAATCACATCCGCTTCAGTGAGTGTCTCGTCGCTTCTGACCACAATCGCAAATGGCGATTCACCCCACTTTTCGCTTTGCTGCCCAATCACCGCGGCTTCGGTGATGCCTGGATGGGATGCTAAAACACCCTCTACCTCAGCGGGGTACACATTTTCTCCACCTGAAATGATCATGTCTTTAATGCGGTCCTGGATGGCGACAAATCCTTCAGAGTCCATGGTTGCTACGTCACCAGTACGCAGCCAACCGTCGACAATCGTCTCTGCCGTGGCTTCCGGTCGATTCCAGTACTCACGCATGATGTGCGCACCCTTGACCCAAACCTCACCAGCTACGCCTGGCGCACAGTCCTGGCCCTGATCATTCACTACGCGCACTTCGGTATGAAAGAAGGCTCGCCCGGTGGACTCAGGCTTACGGATCGCATTATCGGGATCCATCAAACATGTGGGGCCACAAGTCTCAGTCAGCCCGTATATTTGCAGCAGCCCTATGCCCAGTTCGTGATACTGCAAAGTCATGGATACCGGCACCGGTGCCGCACCGGTCATCATCCAACGCAAGCTGGAGTAATCAAAGTGCTCAAAAGCCACCTGTGTCATAAAGTTCAACATCGCGGGTACGGCCAAGCCGGTGGTGATCTTCTCCTGTTCGATCAGTCGCCAAGCATGGGTCGGGTCAAAACTACGCATGACGACGCTGGTCGCTCCCGCCCAAACATTCACCGCCAGAGGCGTCAGCGCGCCCACATGAAACATTGGCAAACAGGCTAAAAACCGGTCCTTATAGTGATAATCCCCGCTGGCACCGATGGTGATCACAGCCCAAATCGCGGAGTTGTGTGTATGCACTACCCCTTTGGGCAATCCTGTCGTCCCCGAGGTATACATGATGTAGAGCATGTCCTCATCAGCGCCCCGGGCTTGCGGTTCAGCGTCCGAGGCGGCATCACGGAAAACCCGATAGTCTTGCGCAAAGTACGCCACGTTGTCTGCGAGGGCATCAGCACCAGTCACCTGTAACCATTGTTTGATATCGGTCTTATCACCGCGGCTGTGCAGTTCTGCTACGGTATCCAGGAATTCATCACCGAAGAGCAAGCGTTGGGTGCCGCTATCTTTTAGAATAAATTCCAGTTCATCCGCCACCAGACGCCAGTTAAGCGGCACAACAACCGCGCCCACTTTAGCCAGCGCAAAATAGGCTTCCATGAACTCGCGGGAATTCATCAACAACAAACCGACCCGCTCGCCAACTTCGATGCCGTCTTCAAGCAGTCCGTTCGCTATGCGATTCGAGGATCGATTAAGTTCATCAAAGTTGAGGCGAAAACTGCCGTCTCCTTCAACGTACGCTTCAAGTTCCGGGGACAGGAACGCCCGCTTGGTCAGGAATAGGCCGAGATTATTCTGCATGATGACTCCCTCAAAAAGCTTCTCTAAAATATCGCCATACTAACAGCAGACGAAAACAAACCTAAATGGTAACAGCAGATGACGCGCTGGCCCGCCTAATCGCCGGGAATCGGCGATTTATAGCCAATCAATTAACCAATCACGATGTGCAGTCGAGTCGCCACGAGGTCGCCAACGGCCAGCACCCGTTCGCTATCGTCCTGGGTTGCGCAGACTCCAGAGTACCGCCTGAGTTGATTTTTGACCAAGGTCTGGGGGACTTGTTCGTCATCCGCG
>Ga0181559_10003940_pt1 | contig 14495 bp, 13 predicted proteins | sample 011ome_21_FD_133752 | JGI IMG/M metagenome (GOLD analysis project Ga0181559, IMG submission 133752) | Coastal salt marsh microbial communities from the Groves Creek Marsh, Skidaway Island, Georgia - 011508AT metaG (megahit assembly) | ecosystem: Environmental > Aquatic > Marine > Intertidal...
AGGATCCATTATTGAAGACCTAATATTGATGACCTCCTATTGAAGCTCCAATATTGAAGCCCCTCAATTGAAGACCCGCAATTTATTGCCGGCTCATGAAGTTCAGCTATTCAAGGCACTCTTTAACGAGGCGCTGCGAGCGAACGCTATTTCTTGTCGAAGGTATACACACCCAGCCAATCTGGCCCAGGCAGATTGTCTTCATAGTGTTTGATGCGCTGAAGAAATACCTGATGCAAATGCGTATTGTCGCATGTCTCAAGAAGCTGGGTAAATTGTTCCCGTGCTCGTGGCCAATCCTGCTGACGATAGGCAGCCAGGGCCGAGGCAAATAAAGCCAATTCCTCTTGTTTTGCGGGAGTAACCGTATCGGCGGTTCCCACCAACTCATAGATACTGACCGACCTGTTCTTACCCACCACCTGCACTTCATCCAGCTCCCGGTACACAAAACCTGGGGCCGCCGCCTTGCTCGCTGCGCTTACAATATTAGCGACATTGTAAAGTCGGGTTAGGCTCTCCAGACACGCCGCCAGATTCACCGCGTCCCCAATCACAGAATAGTTGAGCCTGTTGGCCGAGCCGAGATTACCCGCAACCACGAGGCCGGTATTGATGCCGACGCAGGCGCTGAGGGGGTTCTCTGCGCTGCCCACTGCCGCGATAATTTCCAGACCAGCGGCCATTGCATTTGCGGCATCGTCTCTGCTCGAAACCGGCGCCCCGAACAAGGCCATAACCGCATCTCCCTGAAACTTGTCCACGACCCCATTGTGCGCCTCAACAATGTCGCTGATGCAACTCAGCACCTTATTAAGCTCTCCCAGTACTTGCTGCGGCGGCAGATCTTCACAGTAGCTGGTAAAACCTCGAATATCGGAGAACAAGATTGTGGCCGTACGTTCTTCACCGCCCAACTCAACCGGATTACTCAACAGCTCTTCCGCGATCTGATGGGATACTACTTTACCCAGCAGATCTCGGACCTTTTCTTTCTCAGCCAATCCGCTTGCCATTGAATTAACGGAATCGGCCAATTCGCCCAGCTCATCCCTGGAGCGGACCGGCACCTGCTTGGCATAGTCCCCCGCCTCAATCCGTTTCACCGCGTTGGCAAGATGACTCAGCGGGTTAGTGATGGAGCGGGCCAAATAGATTACCGCGATTAAACTCAACACGATGACAAGGGAATAAAACTGAATCAGTAGATTGCGAAACTGCAGCACGTTTTCATTATTCTCATCGTATGAGCGCTGAATAACGGCTAAAACTTCGCCACCGGATAGCGGGTCTTGATACAAACTTCGCAGCAGCGTTGTATATTCCTCATCGCCAAAATCAATACGCTGCAAATTGTCAAAATAATCTGCCTCGGTTTGCAGCTGCTCTAGCAAGATAGGTTGGCGCGTTGGTATCAGCGTCGAAGCAACAATCTCACTGGGCTGCCCGGGCTGCAGGCGAAGAATACTGACATCCGAAACGATGGTGTCGCTGACCTGCTGAACAAATCCATCGTCGAGGGCAAAGCCGCCAATGATCCAGGCGACCTGCCTTGGTAAGTAGAGCGGAAGAGCAATAAGCTGAAAGGGATCTTCGCCGATGGTGACGATTTTTCGGCTATCCCCTCTTCACTGGCATCCGCTTCCTGCACCAATTCCAGCCAGGTGCCGGTAAGCATCTCACCACCCTGTAACTCAGTATCGATTATGACCTGATTGTCGAGATCCGCGACCATCAACATGTCGGCGATACCCAGGGACCTTTCAAGCACATTCAGGGCTGCATCGAAAAGAGTTGCAGGATCATTAGCAGCAAAGGCTGAGCGAAAGCCAAAGTCCCAGGTGAGGCTTGCCGTTATTGCCTCGAGAGTATAAGCCTGCTGCTGACGGGTAAAATCAAAAACGTTGGCACCGAGTTCCAGATAAGTATTTATCGTTTCTTCCGTGTATTCCTCGTTGTTCTGGTTAACGTAGTAAAAAATGCCTCCCAATACCGGTAACAGAAGACAGAGGAGAAAAACCACTAGCCGAGAACGGAAACTCTTGAATGTAAACAGAGAAGCGAAGCCCGCCGCCGGCGCTTGGGGAGCGGGCGATGGTGACTGTTTTTCGATACTGGCCAAGGGGGCTGTTACCGGTAGCGTCTGCTATTCGCGCCAGGTGCTCTGCGCACTCTGCGATCGCGCTGCAGTTCCAGACTCAAGGAGAGAGAAGTCGTGTTATCAGTGGACAGGGAAACGGTTTGGGTAAGCTCTTCAAGACTGGCCGCTGCACGGGGATGCCACACTCGCAGTGAGAATTCACCGGCTGGCAGACCAGATAACACAGCGACGCCATCTTCACCGCTCAGGGCATACAAGGAAGACTCAGCCACATAGATATAGGCGAGCATCCAATCATGGATATTACAGCCAATCTCAACAATGCCTGGCTCGGGAAAAGTCTCGACAAAACTGTCGTTCTCTCCCTGGCCGTAGAGTGGGATGTTAAAAGTCTTGGCTGGTGAAAAAGAGTAAACATGGTGCAGTATGTCGTCGCTGTTAGGGAAATTGATTTCGCTTCCAACGGGGACTACCGTCACAGCAGGCACAAACTCTTTGTTCTGCTGGTCAATCACATCAGCAAGCACGGTCTGGTATGACGACTTCAAATCTGGAGGCAAGATCAGCTCAATAACCGCTTTTTCGAGCGCGTTGCCCTCAGCATCGGTGAGCTCTATTCGAAGCTCCTGGGCCAACGCCGATTGGCTTTGAAAAAGAACAGGAACAACAATAAGCACAAACCCGATTAAGCCCGGCAACATAAAACTGCGAATTTGAGTAAGAAACATTGGAGTCATCATCAGAAATTGTGCAGCAGGCCAAATGTAATAATAGTGTTGGTATAGCTGCGATTAGCCGGTACCGCAGAGTCATTCCAGGTGACACCGAGATTTAGGGATGAATCTATGCCAGGGCCCAGGAACCACTCAAGGACCATTCATCGGTGTTGGCATCCAACTGATAAGCAAACCAGTCTCGAGATTCGAATGCCGGGTCTGAATAGAACGCGTCAGAAAACTTATAAACTTTCTGCGTCGGCACGGGAGTGCTCGCGACTGTTGCGCCAAGAATGCGGCGATAGCCCAAACCCAAAAGAAAGCCATTCTCAAACGCGTATTCACCGGATACGAACAGGCTCTTTGCATCATAGTCGAAAAGTTCATAGGGAAGTCTTATATCAGGATCATAACCAAACGCCGTTACCCGAGGATCTTCGGGCAAGTCACCGGTTCGACTCCAGTTAAAGTCCACTCCTCCAGCTAACATTAAACCAGCGCTAATTCGGCGGCTGTAAGAAAGCTCTAGCCCACAGCGGTCACTGTCTCTAGCTTCGCCCTGGAAGTACTGACGGCTGGCGGACAGATTGATACCCAGTCGCGGCGCATAGGCGCCGAATCCAAGCTTGTGCCCAAAATCAGCTGAGATACCAATACCGTGATTATCGAAGCCTTTTAATTGGTCGTAACGGGTTGCTTCAAGCTTTGCAGAGACGCTAAGGGAATCGTTTAATCCCAGCTGAAGGAATTTTCCCGCACTGAGGTTGGCCTGAAAAAAACTCGCATCAAGCTGGTGTATGGGATCAAACCCCCTCGGCAAGTTGTCTTCGTTTCCTACATTCAATCCGAGCTGGTAGAACTCATTGGCCATACTGGCATTGCCAATCAGGCAAATGCAGACACAGCAAATTTGGAGGGCATACTTCAAGGTACTGCACCTACTCTCAATTTATTGAGCTTTCGCAAAGTCTAAGCAATCTAGCGGGTAGTTAGCTAGACCGGATTAACGGGTATTTCTATCCAGCACACAGTTTTGCGCCATCATTTAACTACTTCTTCCAAGGTTTGGCGGATTTCACGATGCCCAAACCCTCTGGATTCCAGAAACTTCATTAGTTTCCGGTGGGGCTTGCTACCGAATTCAATTGTTTCAGTATTCAAGGATCGTAGTTTTTTTGCCACCAAATCTATCGCGCTGTTCAACCACGCCTCGTCGTCATCAAAAAGATATCGGTCAATTATCGTGTTTGAAAGCCCGCGAGCACATAGGTCACTTCGAATATGGTGATATCCGAAACCCCTGCCCTGGCGGTAGCGCACCCAGGACTCTGTGAAGCGCTCATCAGATTGCAGACCTTCTTTTTGCAGACAGCGCAACACTTCATCCAAGAGTTCGCTGGGGGTGTCTGAGAATTTCTGGTGAAGTTTGTGCTGAAGTTCGTGGAAGGAGTGTTCCCGGCGGGCCAAGAAATCCATGGCGGCCCGCCGGAGAACGGGGACATCACTGGTAGCGTGATCTTTGTTATCCTCTTTACTCTTTTTATTTTCTGTTTCTTCTTTATCTTTCAATGTAATCAGCCAATGTACTCGGTCGATATAAGCAATCTATGCTAACTTCAGGTTTTTCTGTCTGTCAGTTTATCTGTTTAATTATTTATCTATTTGTTTGTCTATCTTTCTATCTATCTATCTATCTATCTAACTGACTTTTTGACTAACTGACTTTTTGTCTATTTAACTTGATTCGTCTTGGTTTGCCTTCAGCGCTCATAATTACCCTTGATCATTCCAGATCAGCAGCGCTGCATTTCAGCTGTCACAAAACGGATGTCACACAATCCTCAGAATCCCGCACTCTCTGCCGCTGAAAATTAACGACCTAGCTGCAGCTTGTCGCTATTCCGCGACAGAGTCATGCAAGATCCAAGTACAAGTCAGGAGGCTGACTTGCTCTTCGCGTCTGCCAGGACCACTACGTCCTCACTGGCTTCAATCGCTTCAGCCTCGGCATTAGCGTCGTCTTCCAGCAATTCTGCGCGAATAGCGGTTTCGATCTCAACTGCGATTTCCGGGTTCTCTTCCAGATAAGCAGCAACGTTCTTCTTGCCTTGACCGATTTTTTCACCCTTGTAGGCATACCAGGCACCTGACTTGTCGATCAGGTTAAGTTTTACGCCGAGATCAATAACCTCGCCCAAGTGGTGAATGCCCTTACCATACATAATCTGGAATTCAGTCTGCCGAAACGGTGGTGCCACTTTATTCTTGACGACCTTAACCCGGGTCTCGTTACCCACGACCTCATCCCCTTCCTTGATCGATCCTATGCGGCGGATGTCGAGACGGACCGAGGAATAAAACTTCAGGGCGTTGCCGCCGGTAGTGGTTTCTGGGGATCCGAACATCACCCCAATCTTCATACGAATCTGGTTGATGAAAATCACCAGGGTATTGGAGTTCTTGATGTTCGCAGTCATCTTACGCAAGGCCTGGGACATCAGTCGTGCCTGTAATCCCATGTGGCTGTCACCCATGTCACCCTCGATCTCAGCCTTGGGTGTCAGGGCCGCAACGGAGTCAACCACCACCACATCAACAGCACCGGAACGGACTACCATGTCACAGATTTCCAAGGCCTGCTCACCGGTATCCGGTTGGCTGACCAGCAGGTCATCAACATCGACGCCCAGGTTACCGGCATAAATTGGATCCAGGGCGTGCTCAGCATCGATAAAGGCACAGGTGCCACCGGCTTTCTGTGCTTCCGCTATAACTTGCAGGGTCAGCGTAGTTTTACCGGATGATTCAGGACCATAGATCTCAACAATACGGCCCCTAGGTAAGCCGCCTATGCCGAGGGCGATATCCAGCCCGAGGGAACCGGTTGATATCGCCGGAATCGCTTCGCGCTCGGTATCGCCGAGTCGCATCATGGAACCCTTGCCGAATTGCCTTTCGATTTGCGCCAGCGCAGCGGTAAGTGCTTTTTCTTTGTTGCCGTTATCTTCAATCATAGTTGTTTCCTTGTATTTAACTTACAACTGATGCCTGGTTCCGTGAGTAATCCAGTTGTCCCCAACTTCGAGGCCTGTGTTAACTGAGTTCCGGGTTGATCTAGCCCTCTTCCAGCTTTGTTCTAAGAGTGCCCCGAATTCAGTCAGCCAGCGAAGCTTTGTATCTGCCCAGTTGCCCGAGCTCCAAATGGTAGTCTGTCCCCAACTACCTGCTAAATTTTTGCCGGTTTTCGTCGTAGTCTTGCCAATTCTTAGCCAGCAGTGCTGGCGAACTCACTGGGTAATCCCAGCTGCCGAAGACCTACAGTGCAAACCAACCCACTCTGTGAATTTGTGTAACACTGTATATACAACCAGTACAAATTAAATCAGTTTTTTACTGTATATACAACCAGTATATTGGCAAAAAGTGGAAATCCTTTAGCCGCTTTTTTCGAGCAACTTCAACAGCCCGGATAGGCCTGCCTCCACCGTGGCTGTTCGCACGGCCTCCCGATCTCCCGAAAACTGAAAGCGCTGGGCGCGGCCCTGCTCTCTAAGCTGCCAGGCAATCCAGACCGTTCCTACCGGCTTGTCTTTGCTGCCACCATCAGGACCGGAAACACCACTCACGGCAACTGCGATCTCAGCCGCGCTATTGGCGATGGCACCGGCAGTCATAGCCCTGACTGTTTCTTCACTGACAGCGCCTGCAGCGCCGGGCTCGAACAAATATGAGGGGACACCGAGCATCTTTTGCTTGGCAGCATTGGAATAAGTGACGAAGCCACTGTCGAACCAGCGCGAGCTTCCGGCAAGCGCTGTCAGCGCCTGGGCAATGCCGCCACCGGTGCAGGATTCGGCCGTGGCAAGCATTATCTGGTTGCTTAAGAGTTGATCAGCCAGACGCTGAACCAGTTCATCAATTCGCTCATTTCGCAGGTCACTCATGGCCTAATGGTATCCGGTTACCTGAACGATGAAAATTAAAAACAGCCGCTCATCAATCGGGCTCTACCTGTGTAGAATGGCAATCCTCAATGATCCCGCAAATCACACCAACAACCGTTTAAATCCTGAAGCAAACCTTGGCAGAGTCATCCCAACATACCCCCATGATGCAGCAGTATCTTGGCATCAAGGCACAGCATCCTGATGAGCTGCTGTTTTACCGCATGGGCGATTTCTATGAGTTGTTTTACGACGACGCCAAATCCGCCGCCGACATTCTCGATATCACCCTGACTGCCCGCGGCAAGTCTGCCGGCTCTCCCATTCCCATGTGCGGCATCCCGTTTCACGCCGCAGACCGCTACCTGGTAAAGCTGGTAGACGCGGGCGTCTCGGTAGCAATCTGTGAGCAAGTGGGTGATCCAGCGACCAGCAAAGGGCCGGTGGCGCGCGAAGTCGTGCGTATCATTACGCCGGGCACCATCAGCGACGAAGCGCTGCTGGATGAGCATAAAGACAATTGCCTGATGGCCATCAGCGCAGCAAGTCTGGACGCATTGGAGGGGCAGTACGGCATCGCCTACACCAACTTGAGTAGCGGCCGCTTTGTGCTGGCGGAAGTCAGCGGCAGCAATGCCCTGCTGACAGAAATCGAGCGTATCAAGCCTGCCGAAATACTATTGCCCGATGGCGCTTCAATGGCAGCGCAGATAATCAAACATCCTGCCCTGCGCAAGCGTCCCGTTTGGGAGTTTGAACAGGAAAACGCCGAGCGCTTGCTAGTCGCACACTTCAAAACCAAGGATCTGACCCCCTTCGACTGCGCCGAACTTCACCTCGCCCTGCAGGCAGCCGGCTGCCTTATTCAATACGCCAAAGAGACGCAGCGCTCCGACCTTCCCCATATCCAGGGCATTCAGGTCGAGCAACAGAGTGACTGCGTCATCCTCGATGCCGCCAGCCGCCGCAATCTGGAAATTGACAGCAACCTGACCGGCGGTCGCAGCAATACTCTGCTGGCAACCCTGGATACCTGCGCCACAGCAATGGGCAGTCGCCTCCTGAGCCGCTGGTTAAACCGCCCCCTGCGCAACCACGCGGAATTAAACAGACGCCAGAACATGGTTGCCGCCCTGCAGTCTGACTATCGTTTCGAGACCTGCGCTGAAACGCTGCAAGGTATAGGCGACATGGAACGTATTCTTGCGCGCCTGGGCCTGCGCACCGCACGTCCTCGCGATTTAGCCAGGTTGCGGGACAGTCTGGCCATGCTGCCTGCGCTGCAGTCCCAGATGGCAGCAGTGGCCTGCCCTGAATTACATGCCTTGGCGAAGCAGATCGCAGAATTTCCCGACCAACATGGCTTGCTCCAGCGTGCGCTAGAGGAAAACCCGCCGGTCGTCATTCGAGAGGGTGGCGTTATCGCGAAAGGCTTCGACGCGGAACTGGATGAACTCAGGGATCTTAGCAGTAATGCAGGTCAGTTCCTGGTGGATCTGGAACTGCGCGAGCGAGAGCGTACCGGCGTCAGCACCCTCAAGGTCGGATACAACAGGGTGCATGGCTACTATATTGAAGTGAGCAAGGGGCAGGCCAGCGCTGAATTCCCGGCCGAGTATGTGCGGCGCCAAACCCTTAAAAACGCGGAGCGCTTCATCACGCCGGAGCTCAAGGAATTCGAGGACAAAGTGCTGAGCGCTAACAGCAAGGCGCTGGCCCGGGAGAAAGCACTTTATGATGAATTGCTGGAAACGCTCGCTCTGGCATTGAATGCCCTGTTAGCCAGCGCCGAAGCCATAGCCAGTCTGGATGTTTTGCAAAGCTTTGCCGATCGCGCCACCGCCTTGAATTACTGCCGCCCTACCCTTAGTGACAGCCGTGGCATTGCCATCACCGAAGGACGTCATCCGGTGGTGGAAATCGTTTCTGAAGAATCCTTTATTGCCAATGACACCGAACTGGACGCAAAACAGAAGATCCTGATCATCACCGGCCCCAACATGGGGGGCAAGTCTACCTACATGCGCCAGACCGCATTGATCGTACTGCTGGCACTGTGTGGCAGCTGCGTGCCTGCCTCTGCCGCCACCATCGGCCCGATAGACAGAATCTTCACGCGCATCGGCTCTTCCGATGATCTCGCCGGTGGCCGCTCCACCTTCATGGTGGAAATGACTGAGACTGCCAATATCCTGCACAACGCCAGCGCCGACAGCCTGGTGCTGATGGACGAAATAGGCCGCGGCACCAGTACTTTTGATGGTCTTTCCTTAGCCTGGTCAGCAGCTGTTTATATTGCCGAGCAGCTGCAGGCTTTTACTCTGTTTGCGACCCATTATTTTGAGCTCACCGCGCTGCCAGAAACCTATAAGAATATTACCAACGTGCATCTGGATGCTGCTGAGCACGACAGCGGCATCGTGTTCCTGCACAGCGTAAAATCCGGACCAGCCAATCAAAGTTACGGCCTACAGGTGGCCCAATTAGCGGGTATTCCAGCCAGCGTCATCGATTCTGCCCGCGAAAAGTTGGCTGAACTGGAGCGAGAAGCTTCAAACGTCACACCTGCAGAATTCGCCAGACCCAAACCAGCAAGCCCTGGTGCAGCAGTTCAGATTAATGACCCATTTCAGGCTGAGCTATTTGACCCATCGTCCCATCCAGCGCTGGAATATCTGGAAAAACTCAATCCGGATGAGGTCAGTGCCAGGGAGGCACTAGCCATCCTCTATGAGCTCAAGAAGAAAACTGAGCCTTGAGAAAACTGTACTAAAAGCTGGTAGAATTGCGCCCAAAATAATCAAACACCTGTGTTAAACACCGTCAAATGTTGGACACCGCAAAATCAGGGGTAGATTGAGACATGACTTTTGTAGTTGGAGATAACTGTATTCGTTGCAAGCACACGGATTGCGTTGAGGTATGCCCGGTAGATTGTTTCTATGAAGGCCCAAACTTCCTCGTCATACACCCTGACGAATGCATTGACTGTGCGCTGTGTGAGCCAGAGTGCCCGGTGGACGCAATTTATGCGGAAGATGAACTGCCTGAGGACCAGCAGGAATTCCTGCAGCTGAACGCGGATCTCGCCGAGACCTGGCCTAACCTCACAGAGAAAAAAGACCCACTCCCCGACGCGGAAGAATGGACGGACAAGCCCAACAAGCTGCAGTATCTGGAACGCTAGTCCCGGCGCGGCTGCCTGGCCTTGGCCAGCGTGCAATCAACACACCCAGATTCGAGCTTGGCGCAAGAGCGCTACTGTTATCGAGACATAAAAGGGCCATAGTAGTTACCTACTATGGCCCTTTTTTGATCGGGATCCAGTTATGACAAGCTACCAGTTGCTGCCCCAACGACGGCTGACAAGCTAAATGCAATCTACTCCGCGATGCTTCTGACTTTTAGTCGTAGCCAATGATCCTGCCAACGCTATTTTTTAGGACGGGAGGCGGCTGTTTGTTATAAACAATTTACCATTGCAAAGGCGTCGAAATCAGAGCGCACCTTATAAGTGGCTAAAGAAAGCGTTTTAGGCCCTAGCGGACCGGAAGGAACAGAGTCGGATCGATGGGCTCACCTTCTTGTCGAATCTCAAAATGCAGCATTGCCGTGCCGGCAGGATTAACCCCTACCTCAGCAATTTTCTCACCGGCGAACACATGCATGCCTTCGGGTACCAGCATGGCGCTGTTATGGGCATAGGCACTCAAAAATTGATCGGTATGTCTGATGATGATCAGGTTGCCAGTACCCTGCACGCCGCGACCGGAATACACAACATCTCCTGCCGCTGCAGCAAGTACCGGGTCACCCACATTACCCGCTATATCAATACCCTTGGTTATATCCGACTGGAACGAACTCAAGACGCGACCGCTATGGGGCCAGGTCCAGTCGGGTTCGGTGGGCACAGGTGCAGGTATGGGTTGCCTGTTGACTGAACCAGACTCGCTGCTTCCCGCCTGTGAGCGAATTCCTGATCGGATGCCGTTGCCCACAGCGTCGATTGCCGTTTCAGCGAGCGCAGCACCCAACTCCAACTCCTGGCCAACGAAAATCGTGTAGGGTGGCGTCAAGCCGTTGGCTGCGGCCAGCGCACGAAAATCCAGGTCATATTGAAACGCAATTGAAAACAAAGTATCCCCTGCCGTCACCATATGGGCCAGGGGCGCGGTCACTGCGCTTGCCGCTGCGCTGCTCACCCGGCTTGCTGCCGAAGCGATCGAGGACCGCGCGACAGATGTCACCGGGCTGGAAGCAGAGCCCACTGGACGCCGTACCAGAGACTGGGTTTGTTGCAGGGCCGCTCTCGTCACCGTCGCTGCAGGAGAGGGAGCAGAAGTTACTGTCGACGCAGATGCACTGCGGCTTGAGACGATTTGTGGACGCGACTCAATAGAAAGCACCTGGTCAGGTTGCGAAGTCTGTATGCGGCTACTGTCTGATCGGCCGGTGCTGCTGAGGACGATGGGAGCCGATCGCTCTAATCGCCGCCCCTGCTCGCTCACTGGCGCCTGGTGGGAGCCACAGGCCACCGCGACAATGCCGACCAGCGCCAGCAGGCAGTGATTGCGTGTCCGCCCCTGTGGGGAAAATCGGGCACTGTGTTGCGGATTCGCGTGCATGGTGTGTCCTGTCAATGGCGTCCAGAGAACAGCCAGCGCAGCAGCAATACCGCTGCCCCGCCCAACACAAAGAAGAGCGCGACCCAGAATAACTGGGGGCTCTGACCGGTTAGCTCTGTATAGTTTAGCGGCCAAACGTTCACAGATTGTAACGCCTGTTGATGGCCGTCGCTGTCTTCATAAAAGCTCACCGACTGCTGCCAGGGCCAAAGCACCGGGAGCGAACCCAATAACATGCCACAGATATAGCCATAGCAGATGTTCCTGAAGCGCAGCAGCAAGCTCGCCAGCAGTCTCGAAAAGGCGATGATACCAATGCCGCAGCCAGCCATGAAAACGATGATCGTTAACCACTGGAACTGGGTGAGCGCAGTCAGCATGGCTTCGTAGGCGCCCAGTAAGATCAAAATGAAGGCGCCAGATAGACCCGGTAAGATCATTGCACTGATCGCGATCAAGCCGCAAAGAAACAGGTAGCCGTAGCTTAGCTCCGTCCCGACTACGGGATCGAGTTGCGCCACCAGCAAGGTGGTTCCAACTCCCGCCAGCAGTGCGGCACCGTTGTGCAGATGCAGTATGTGAGCTTCGCGGGCCAATATAGCGACCGAAGCCAGCACCAGACCAAGGAAAAAGGCCATCAGGGCTTCAAACTGGTTCTCCAGGAGATATAACACGGTATTGGCAGAAACCAGCAGGCCAGTGAGAATGCCCAGCGCAAGCACCAGCAAAAAATTGCCGTTTATGTGTTTCCAGCCAGCTGCCAGCTGACCCTGCGAGATCAATAGCAGCAGTCTGGCGTCGAAAGCGCGGATACTGAACACCAGTTCATCATAGATATTGCTAATCACGGCGATGGTACCGCCAGAGATACCGGGCACCGAGTCTCCAAGACCCATGGCAATACCTTTGCTGTATAGCGCTGCTTTGCCTCGCCAGGTCGATAGGTCTGTGGGCTTGGTTTGGGAAACCATGAGATTACTCAGCAGAAGAAGGCTAGAGAACTATTGCAACGACACTTACAGCTAGCTCTGTACCTGTCCAATCAGCAAGGGCACGAACCGTACCTGGTCAAGAATATGCTCTTCATACTCTGACCCAACCCGTCGCACCAGCTTCAGTTCCTGATGCTCATCGCCACCCACCGGGATGATGAGGCGCCCACCATCTGCCAATTGCTCCAGCAATTCACCGGGAATCTGACGCGGCGCGGCGGTAGTAATGATGGCATCGAAAGGCCCACGTTCGGCCCATCCCAGGCTGCCATCATCATGTTTGAATTCGATATTGCGCAAGCCCAGCAGCTTGAGGTTTTTCTTGGCGCGATCCAGCAGCGGCTTGATCCGCTCCACGGTAAAAACCTTCTTGGCCAGCTGCGCAATCACAGCCGTCTGGTAACCGCAGCCGGTTCCAATTTCCAGTACCCTGCCTATCGGACCAGATTTCACGATTGCCTCGGTCATTTTTGCCACTACATAGGGCTGTGAAATGGTTTGATTGTGCCCTATCGGCAGGGCCACATCCTCGTAAGCACGGTGCGACAGAGCCTCATCCAGAAAAATATGCCTGGGGGTTGAACGCATAACATCAAGCACTTCCATGCTTTGGATTCCCTGATCCATCAATCGGCCCAACAGGCGTTCCCGCGTCCGCTGAGAAGTCATGCCGATACCGCTGAGGTTCTGTTTTCCGTTCAATGCTCGCCTTCCAGGTTTATCCAGGTTAATGACTGTGCTCGTTTTCACGCAGCACGCAGACTTCTCGCAGCAGACTGGTGGCATAGGCCCCCGTAGGCAGGGTAAACGCTAGGCTCACGGTTGTTGAGTCCAGCCACTGCCACTGCAATTGCTGAACCTGAAACCGCAATGGGCGCCGTGCCGCCGAGAGACCCTGCTGCTCAAGCCCTGTGACCAGCTCTGCAAATTCTTTACACACCGCCTTCTCATTATCGGCAGACTGGCCGCGAGTTACATACCTGTCTTTGCTATCGGTGCGCCCGGGCAGCAGTCCAGTGATATGAATATCCAACGTATCCAGGCGCTGCTGCAGTTCTGGCCCCCAGGCACCGGGCTCCACCAGGAAACAGCGTTTCGTGTGGTTCAGGTTGAGCACATCTCCGTCTACATAGCTGGCCCAGTTACCGCGGGTGATTCGGGCCGATAGCAACTGATTGAACAGGTAGGCGCGAGCCGCCGAGTAAAGCATGGAGCGTTTGCGCTTGTGACGATATCTGTTGCGGGTCGCGATAGCCTGGCTCGCTTCAGCCCGCAACAACTCCCGAACCTGATACAGGTTACTAAGGTCGCGACCAAAACGCTGGCTGCCGAAGTAGTTAGGCACACCCTGCTGCGCCAGAGTCTGTAGTTTTCGATCAAGACTCGCCTCAGCGTTAGTTGCTGGGGATTCTGCCCCGCTCGCATTCACGCCCATCACTTCGCGCAGAATTAATTGAAAATGGTTGGCTTTGTGGGCACCAATCTGAAGTTTGCGCTGATTCCGCGATTGTTCGAGAATTTGCAGCTGATCGGATTGCAGCCGCCCCAGCTCAGCCTCAGCCGCCTGATCGAGGCGGATGCTAAACCACTGCCTAGTTCTCGCCTGGCGATCCTTCATGCCGGAATAGCCAATATCGGAATCGCTGATACCCAGGGTACTGGAAATCTGGCGCGCAACCTCGGTGGTGGACTGACCGGCTTTTTCAATCCTTAGCAGCAGGTGCTCCCCTGCCCCGGTGGGCGCAAAGCCGAGCTCTTCATCGACGCGAAAATCATCCCAATGCTGCTTAATGCGCGCCAATAGCTCTGGCTTGCCGGTGGCATAGGCCAGGAAATCGAGCTGCAGAAACGATTCTTCAGATTTTATTTGGTCCAACTCGCTCAACTCAGGACTCAGCGCCGAGCAACATCACGCAATGACAGGCTATGCCCTCTTCTCTGCCAATGTAGCCCAGCCCTTCGGTAGTGGTGGCCTTGATGTTTACGCTGCCGGGATCAAGCGCCAGCAGTTCAGCCAGCCTGGCAGTCATTGCCGTTCTGTGGGGTGCCAGTTTCGGCACCTGGGCAATCACCGTGACATCGACGTTTATTGGCTTCAGCCCTTTTTGCTCTGC
>Ga0181559_10003948_pt1 | contig 14475 bp, 16 predicted proteins | sample 011ome_21_FD_133752 | JGI IMG/M metagenome (GOLD analysis project Ga0181559, IMG submission 133752) | Coastal salt marsh microbial communities from the Groves Creek Marsh, Skidaway Island, Georgia - 011508AT metaG (megahit assembly) | ecosystem: Environmental > Aquatic > Marine > Intertidal...
GTGATTGCGCTTTTGTCGGTTGCAACGCTCTACCGAGCGGGCACCAGCCCCTTGCATGAGCGCCCGACCAAAAAGTGGTGCCCGGCGGCGTGTTCAACTGGTCACGCAACCCGATCTATGTGGGCATGACGCTCATCTGTGTCGGCCTTGCGTTCTTCTTCGACAGGGCCTGGATCATTGCGGGAACCGTTCCGGCGGTGTTGGTGATCCACTTCATTGTCATCGCGCGCGAAGAGGCGTTCCTTGAAGCCAAATTTGGACAAGCTTATCTCGACTACAAACGACAAGTCCGGCGCTGGATATAGGTGCGAAGGAGCCCGCAGTCAGGTGGTGCAGGATTTGTAACGGCGCAATGCAACCAGGGTGTCCCAACGGGTCTGGATTTCGTCTAGGCGGCGTTTCTCATCCGGGTTCTGATCGGCAGCCAGTGCCGGCACGATGAACAAAGCCCCCAGAATGCCGATCGCTTCGTTATATCCCTTGCTGTCATCAATCACTCCGGTCAGGCGGCTGGCCTCATCCGTAAGCTCAACCTGCTGCTGCCGGGCCTGGGTGCAAGACAATGCGAGGTCCTGCGCTGAAAACTGATCCGCTGTAAGCGGTGTTTTCGAGTCAACAGAGCCATAGTCTGGAGGCAGGTCAGGCGCGGGACGTGCGCAGCCCGAAATGGCGAGGGCGACCAATACGCCGCATGAAAGCGCTCTCAGCTTATTCAGTGAAATAGACGGCACGTCCCTGACTCTCCAAAGTTCCCCAAGTGGTGAGCGTTATGCCCGAACTGCCGTAACGTACGAGGACCACAGCGTCTGCTCCGAGCGCAGCCGCTGTTGTCTTTAGCATGAGGTCGGCTTCCGCCTGAGTCGGGTCGGGATCGGGCAGAAAAAGCCGACGTACAACGACCTTGATGTCAGCGATCGCTTTATAAGCGCGGTCGGTTATATCTTCGCGCGTCAATATGACGTTCTTCGGCTCTGTGGCTTTGCGGTCGCTCTTGACCTCGGTTTTGGTCTCGGCGGCCAGTTGCCCGGGTTCGGCAACGGTTACGAGTGTTCGTGCAGGCGGTGTGCAGGCCGCCAATACGAAGGCCGCTCCGACAAGCATTCCCAGATTTCGAAAAAGCATCAGTTCCTCGTCACGTTATAGGTGTCGAGTATGGCTGATGCTCGCGTGGAATTCCACAATCTGGGAGCTAGCCGGAGCCATCTGGTTTCTCATCACGGGGGATGCCTGCCATGTGCTCGAGCACGGCAAGAACAGAGGCCGCATCCTGCTGCTGGCGGCCCTGAGAACCTGCTGCGATATAGTAAGGAATAGCTGCGTCGAACATCGGCGTTGGGCTGCCGACGTCGGCAGCGAAATCTCGGATAATATCTTTATCTTTCAACTGGATGGCCAGTTCGGCTGTCGGGTCATCGTAGTTCCCGCTTATCCATTTCTCGGCGCGTATCTCAAACACTTTTGAATAGGCCGCGCTGTCCATCACGGCATCGGCCATTTGCTGCAGATCAATGCCCGCTTTGCGCGCCAGAAGGAAGGCTTCGGCGCAGGCCATGTTCTGGACTGAAATCATCAGGTTGATGACGTATTTGATTTTCGAGGACACGCCATAAGTGCCCACATGGGTCACGCTGCTGCAGAAGCATTCCAGGGCGGTCTGGGCGCGCGCGAAAGCATCGGCGTCACCGCTCACCAGCATTGCCAGTTCGCCTGCCAGTGCCTGCGGGCGCGCACCGCTGACGGGACAATCGAGGAGATAAATCCCGACGCGGGCGAGCTCCTCATAGGCGAGTTCCTTTTCCGCGAGCGGAAAGGTGCAGAGGTCGATGACGATCAGGCCACGGCGACCATTCGCTGTAATCGCGGCAAGCGAAGCGCGCCATGCCGATAGTGTCGGAACAGCCAGCACCACAAGGTCAGCACGTTGTGAGACCTCCGCGGCATCGGCAGCTTCCTGCGCGCCGGCCTCGCCAATCCGGGAGAGGTCTGTGTCGTAGCCAATGACGATATGTCCGGCGGCGGCGAGGTTTTTCGCCACGCCGCCGCCGATATTGCCCAGCCCGATGACGCCGGTGTTGAGTGCCATTACTTTTTCTTGCGCTTGGCCGGTGCGCGCTTCTTGCGCGGGATATTGGCCATCTGTTCGTAGACACGGGTCACGACACCAGGGTCTTCGGAACCATATCCCTGCGCCAGAGCGGCATAGGCGCTGAACATGCTCGCCTGGAATACAGGAACCGGCGCGTTGTTGCCCTTGGCGTAATCCTCAATCAGGTTGTTGTCCTTGATCATCACGGTCAGGTCGGCCGTCTTGACCTTCGGGTCGGCGTATTCATCGGCCAGCATCAGCGGGCCGCGATACTCGATCACCCGGGAATTGCCGGCAGATTTTTTGAGAACTTCACCGAAGACATCGAGGTCGATCCCCGAAGCGCGGGCCAGCGTAATCGCTTCGGCGAATGCTGCGCCGTGCACGCTGATCAGCATATTGATCAGCATTTTCAGCTTCATACCGTCACCGAAGGGGCCGACGTGATACTGGAGCATCGAGAACGCTTCGAGTGCAGGCTTAACCTTGTTGAAGTCCTTCTTGGCGCCGCTGACCATGACGGTGATTTCGCCCGTCGCCGCCTGTTTTCCTGCACCGCTGACCGGGCTGTCCATCAGGATCGCACCTTTGGTCGCGAGCGCCGCGCGGGCGGCTTCTTTGGCATCGATGCCGAGGGTCGAGGTTTCCAGAACGATCAGGCCCTTATGTGCCCCGGCAAGAATACCGTTCTTGCCCGTGACAACCGCATCAAGGATGGCTGGTGATGTGAGCGAAGTGAGGATCATGTCGGATTTTCGGGCGACATCCGCTGCGCTCTTGCCTGCTTTGCCGCCAGCCTTCACCAGGGCATTCACCTTTGCCTTGACCGGGTCGAACCCGGTGACTTCGAAACCGTTCTTTACGAGATTGGCGGCAAATGCCCCGCCCATAATGCCAAGTCCCACAATGCCGACACGTAAACTCATAGCTTTTCCCCGTTTCCTTGTTTGCTGCACAGCAGGTGCTGCCTCTTATGGGGAAGTATAGCGAGGAGCTTTGACAACGGATACGGCGGACAGAAATGCACTTACCTTTCGTCTCAATTCGAACGAAGACCGGAGGACTTTTCCTGCGCCGCGTTCTAGAATGATGACTTCAAAGCAGTTCTAAAACTCAGGTGTTTGGGGGAAGTATGGTCAACGCAGCTATTGTCGGTCTCGGTTGGTGGGGACAGGTTCTGGTGAATTCGGTCCAGGACAAGTCGGACGTCATAAAATTTACCCATGGCGCGACGCGCACGAAATCCAAGGCGCAGGACTTCGCCGATGAGAAGGGCTTTACCCTCGTCGACAGTTATGAAGATCTGCTCAGCAATGACGATGTGGATGCGGTTGTTCTGGCCACGCCGCACTCAAAGCATCGCGAACAGATCGAAGCGGCCGCAGCGGCTGGCAAGCACGTCTTCTGCGAAAAGCCAATCACGCTGACCAAGGCCGATGCCGAAGCCTCAATCGCGGCGTGCCACGCGGCAGGCGTGCAATGCGCCGTTGGCTTCAATCGCCGTTTCCATCCCTCTATAGCCGAAGCCAAGAAGCTGGTTGATGACGGGGCGATGGGGACACTGATGCATGTCGAAGGTACCATGTGCGCTCCGAACGGGATGTTTCTTGCCAAGGACGCGTGGCGTGCTGACAAGAACGAAACCCCGGCGGGCGGGCTGACCCCGATGGGTGTTCATGTCATTGATGCCTATATCAACCTGTTCGGGGAAATTGACGAGGTTTACTGCCAGTCCTTCCGTCGCGCCGTGCCCAACGATACCGACGACACCACATCCATCCTTTTTCGCTTCAAGAACGGCATGTCGGGCTATATGGCCAACATGCTGGCGACGGCCCCGAGCTTCCGCGTGCAGGCCTATGGTCTGGGCGGGTCTTTCGAAATCCGCAAACCCGATCTGTCCTCTTTTGAATTCGTGCCCAATGGCGACGGTCCGATTACCGGCGCGACCGGGAAGATCGAAGCCCAGTCCAGCGACTTCTCCGGTTTCGACATGGTGAATGCCGAACTGGAAGCCTTTGGCAAAGCGTGTTCGGGTGGGGCGGCGTATCCGGTGCCTGACGCCGATGTCATTCACGGGATTGCGGTTCTCGAAGCCGTTGTGAAATCGGCTGCGACCGGAAAACCGGAGAAGGTGGGCTGACAGTAGAATCGAAAATCGAATCTCTCAGCGCGGTGACGCTGGCGACCCGCAATATGCAGGCGTCGATAGCATTTTACACCGCGCTGGGGTTCGAGATCGCCCATGGCGGCCCGGAGGCGAGGCTGACCAGCTTCCATGCTGGTGACAGCTTCCTCAATATAATTGCGCGGCCCGGCGTTTTTCGCTGGTGGGGACGGGCGATTTTCCACGTCAACGATGTGGACGCGGTCCATGCCCGCGCGCTTGCGGCAGGCCTACAGCCGGAATTTGCGCCGCGGGACGCCGATTGGGGCGAACGCTATTTTCATTTGATTGATCCCGATGGCCACGAGTTAAGCTTCGCAAAACCGCTCGCGCGGAATGAATAAATAAAACGACAGCAAGGGGAGAAGACCATGAAAGCAATGGTGATGACGGGGTTCGGGGGATCTGAGGTCCTGTCCTATCAGGATATCGATACGCCTGAACTCGGACCCGACGAGGTTTTGGTCGAAGTCCATGCGGTTTCGGTCAACCGGACCTTCGATATTTATCTTCGCGAAGGCACCTATGCCCACCAGCCCGAGCTGCCACATATTCTTGGTGTTGATCCTTCTGGGGTCATCTCTGCGGTGGGTGCGAATGTGACGGACCGGAAAGTGGGGGACCGGGTGTTCTGCAGTCTGTTCCAGCCCACCGACCGGCCAGACCCTTACATGGTTATCCCGGGCCTCGGTCCGGTGGATTTCCTTGGTGTGACCATCTGGGGTGGTTACGCGCAGTATGTGCGCAGCAAGGCCGCGCGCACGGTTCCGATCCCGGACAATCTCGACTTTCACGACGCCACGGTGATCGGCCGACATCTCGCGACGGCCGCGAACCAGGTCGAGAATGTGCTCGAGACGAAAGCGGACGATTGGGTGCTGGTCATGGGGGCGACCGGGGGTCTTGGAGCCGCCTGTATCCAGGTCGCAAAATGGGCCGGTGCCAAGGTGATTGCCGGTGCGGGTTCGGACGAAAAGGCCGCGGCCTGTTTGTCCATCGGCGCCGACCACGCCATCAATTACCGCAAGCAGGACTTGACCGAAGAGGTGCGCAAGCTCACGGACGGGCAGGGCGTGAACGGTGTGTGTGACAGCGTTGCCGATCAGGAACAGTTCCCGAAGGTGATCCATTCCATGGCGCGTGGCGCAAAACTGGTGACGGCGGGCAATGCGTCGGGTTCCGCCGATGTGCCGCTCGATGTTCGCTATCTCTATCTGCACCAGCTCCAGATTATCGGCGAACCACGCGAAGCCCCGGGTGGGCTTCAGGCGGCGTTTGCACGTGCGGGTGAGGGTGGCGTGAAGGCGCTCATTGATCAGGTGTTCCCGCTCAGTCGCGCTGTCGAAGCACAGGCACGTGTTGAGAGTAACGCGGGGATCGGAAAAATCGTGATCGACCCCACACTGGATTGAGGAGGCGAAAGTGCAGTTTGGAAATGTTGACTGGGTTGCGCTGATCGCGGCTTTTGCCGCCAGCTATGCGTTCAGCGCGGTATTTTACATCACCCTTGCCAAGCCGTGGATGGCCGCGATCGGCAAGACCGAAGCCGAGATCAAGCAAGGCGCGGGGCCGGTGCCCTACATTGTCGCCATCGCCGGGCAACTCATTATCGCTTATGTACTGATGAACCTGATGGTCAGTCTTGGCGCGGTGTCGCTGTCAGGCGGTCTGACGCTGGGCGTCACGCTCTGGTTCGGCCTCGTGCTCACCACCATGATGATCAACCACCGCTTCCAGAATTCGTCGTGGGCCCATTCGATTATCGATGGCGCCCACTGGCTGGGCGTGTTTGCGATTCAGGGTGTGGTGATTGGGTTGTTGAGCGAAAGTGTGGTGGTTTAGTCCGTGTGGAGCAGCGATAGAATATACGCGGTGGCAACAACAGTAGGCGTGGTTCTAATTGCGGCCCTTGCATTGCTTTTCATGGTTGGACTGACGGATACGTTTCTTCAGTATTTTGTTCTTCAGGAAATGCCTTTTCGGGAGGGCGATTTCTTAGCCCTTTTAACTACCAATATTGTTGGGCTTGGCGTGTGTGTTTCGTTGTTGGTCCTGCACGTCGTTATTCGTCGTAAGGGAAAGCAACGCAGCATGGACTGCTCGTGAATTTCTGATGCGTGAGGCGGACTCGACAAGATCGAGTTCTTGGACTGCTTTCGGGTTAGCCCCCAAATTCGTTGCGGATAGAACCCCCGTCCGCATCCAGTGCTGGAACGCAGCCGAGTTTTGGTGTGTCCCCATCAACACGCGCAGGTGGTGCGATCATGACCAGTTCGCCCTCTGGGGTGTCGAGAGTCACGGTCCGCAACTGCGGATGCGCCGCGAAGTCGGCCACATTGTTGACAGCGCCATAGGCGATTTTGGCTGCGTTCAGGCGGTCGACGATTTCGGCGCGTGAGAGTTCGGCGAAGACCGTGTTGATCCTGGCGTCGAGCGCCGGGCGGTTCGCAACGCGCGCGACGTTGTCATGAAACTCGGCCTGTTCGGCCATGTCATGTTGTTTGAGAACCTCTTCGCAGAGCCGCTTCCATTCGCGCTGGTTCTGAATGGCGAAGACCACCTGATTGCCGTCGCCGGTCGTATAGGCGCCATATGGCGCGATCGAGGGATGATGCAGACCCGCCCGCTCGGGGGCTTTGCCGCCATAGACTTCGTGCAGATACGGGACCGTCATCCAGTCGGCCATGCCATCGAACAGGGATGATGCGATGGCGCGGCCTTCGCCGGTGCGTTCGCGGTGGAACAAGGCTTCGAGAATCGCGGCGTGCACCGCCATGCCGCACGCGATATCACAGACGGACACGCCCACGCGCCCGGGGCCGTCAGGTGTTCCCGTGACTTCGCAAAGCCCGCTTTCGGCTTGTACCAGCAGATCGTAGGCCCGCATGTCCCGATAGGGGCCGTCCTCGCCATAGCCGGTGATATCGCAGGTGATCAGGCGTGGGAACTTGCGCCGCAGATCGGCCGAACCAAATCCGGATCGGGCGGCAGCCCCCGGGGACAGGTTCTGGATGTAGACATCGGCTTTCTCGAGGATGCGGTGGAGAAGGGCTGCGTCCCCGGCGTCCTTGATGTCGAGAGCGAGGGATTCCTTGCCGCGGTTGAGCCAAACGAAATAGGCGCTTTGGGCCTTGGCCACCCGGTCATAGCTGCGTGCGAAATCACCGTCCGGCCGTTCGATTTTGATCACCCGCGCGCCGGCATCGGCCAGTCGCGAAGACGCGTAGGGCGCAGCGACTGCCTGTTCGAGGCTCACCACCAGAATTCCGTCCAATGCGTTCGCCATGATGTTTCTCCCCGTATCTCAAAAGCATCCTCATGCTGAGCTTGTCGAAGCGTGAGGATGTCGCCCTCGTCCTTCGTCAGGCTCAGGATGAGGGCTCAGTCTGGTGCAAAATTTTAATCCGTCATGCCCGGACTTGATCCGGGCATCCCATGCTCGGGTGCCGGAGATGCACGGGTCAAGCCCGTGCATGACGATGATTTGGAATTTGCGGTCCCGCGCTCCAACGCTAGGCCCGCCTATTTCCTTGGTGCTATGATAGGGCCAACAAATAATGGGAAGGAAGTTGGTATGACCGAGCAGGCTTACGTTCGCGCCGAAACTGGCTCTCCGGTGCTCGAAGCACTCCAGGAATTGCTGGGTGAGCGGATCACCACATCCATGGCAGTGCGCGAGCATCACGGTCGGGGTGAGGACTATTTCAAGCCGATCCCGTCTGACGCCGTCTGTTTCCCGCATTCGACGGAAGAGGTCTCGGAAATCGTCAAGATTTGTGCAGCCAACCACACGCCGATCATTCCATTTGGTACGGGGACTTCGCTCGAAGGTCATGTGACGGCACCCCATGGCGGCATCACCATCGACATGAGCCAAATGAACGATGTGCTTGAGGTCAATGCCGAGGATCTCGATTGCCGGGTTCAGGCGGGTGTGACCCGCAAGCAGCTCAACGAATATCTGCGCGATACGGGCCTGATGTTTCCCATCGACCCGGGTGCGGACGCGTCCCTGGGCGGCATGACCGCGACCCGGGCGAGTGGCACCAACGCCGTGCGCTACGGCACCATGAAAGAGAATGTTCTTGGTCTGACAGTGGTCATGGCCGACGGCCGGATTGTGAAAACCGGTGGTCGCGCCAAGAAATCATCTGCGGGGTATGACCTGACCCGCATGTTTGTCGGGTCAGAGGGCACGCTGGGTGTGATCACCGAAATCCAGCTCAAGCTCTATGGCATTCCCGAGAAAATCGCGTCAGCGGTCTGTCAGTATCCCTCGCTGAAGAACGCGGTCGACAGCGTCATTCTGACCATTCAGGCCGGTGTCCCGGTGGCCCGGATTGAAATTCTGGACGCGCTGATGATGGATTGGACCATCGATTACGCCGACCTCAAGGGCTATGAGGCCAAACCGACTCTGTTCTACGAATTCCATGGCACCGAAGCCGGTGTCGAGGAGCAGGCAAATACGGTGCGCGAGATCGCTGATGATTATGGTGGCTCTGCGTTTCAATGGACCGCCAGTCAGGAAGAGCGCAATCACCTTTGGCAGGCGCGCCATGACGGCTACTACGCCGCATTGGCAAAGGCACCGGGCAAGCAGGGGCTGTCGACAGATGTCTGTGTCCCGATTTCGCGATTGGCGGAGTGCCTGCTGGCCACCGAACAGGACACCCGCGCATCCGGGTTTGAAGTGCCGATTGTCGGCCATGCCGGTGATGGCAACTTCCACTGCATTTTCCTGCTCGATCCCGATGACAAGGATGAACTCAAGCGGGTGAAGGATTGCACCGAGCGGCTGGTTCAGCGGGCCATCGCCATGGGCGGCACCTGTACCGGTGAGCATGGGATTGGCGCCGGCAAGATGGACTTCCTCATTGCCGAGCATGGTGAGGCGGTCAGCCTGATGCGGACTCTCAAGCTGGCCTTTGATCCGGACAACATCATGAACCCGGGCAAGATCGTTCGTGTGTGATTGATTGGTAACAAACCTCATGCTGAGCCTGACGAAGCATGAGGGGCACTGACCCAGACCTCATCCTTCATCAGGCTCAGGATGAAGGCATTGGAGAAAACAATGTCCAGCAATGTCGTTCAGTTACGTGACGTGCCTTCGGTACGTGACAGCGTCAGCCCCGAGGAGTGGCAGGTCCGTGTCGATCTGGCCGCGGCCTATCGTCTGGTCCACCTCTACAATTGGGCAGACTCGATCTACAACCATGTCTCGATCCGGGTGCCCGGCGAACCGGACTTCTTCCTGATCAAGGCACACGAGCTGCTGTATGACGAGGTCACGGCGTCCAATCTGGTGAAGGTGGATTCCCGCAACGACGACGTCGATGAAAGCCTCCATGTGAACAAACCGGGCTTCACCCTGCATGGCGGCCTGATGCAGGCGCGGCCGGACATCAACGCGGCCTTCCACACCCACATCCCCGAATGCATCGTTGTCGCCAATCAGCCCGACGGGGTGTTGCCGCTGTCCCAGACGGGGATGCAGTTCTGGAACAATATTGGCTATCACGACTATCAGGGCATCACGGAGAATTTGAGCGAACGCGAAGAAATTGCCGCAGCCCTGGGTGACAAACACACGCTGATGATGCGCAACCACGGCCCGGTCACAGTCGGCAAGACGATGCGGGATGCCTTTATCCTGATGCGTGATCTCGAAACCGCCTGCAAACTGCAACTCCAGCAGCAGGCCGCCGGTTCGGAATACGCCATGCCTTCGAAAGACGTGCTGGACCGGTATGTGGAACAGCGAAAATCCCACAACGCGGGCCGCGGCAGCGCCGACTGGCCGGCATGGCTGCGTCGACTGGATCGGATTGATCCGTCCTACGCGTCTTAGGTTTTAACTTCGTGCAATGTTCCGTCTGATCCGCCTGATAGTTTTGGCGGCCATTGCAATGGCCGTCGCGGTCTGGGTCAGCAACCGCGCGGAGGCGCGCGACCCGCCAGTCAGGGATGCCGTTTCCCATTCCATTCTAATTGAAGGACCTACACAGCTATGATCATCGACCACCGCACCTACACAACAAAGCCGGTCCATACCGGGGATTTTCTGGAACTCTGGGAGCGCATGGCGCTGCCCTATCAGATGCAGTATCTCGAAGGCTTTGTGGGCATGTTTACCTGCGATGTCGGTGATCTGAGTCAGGTCGTGCATATGTGGCGCTACGAAGATCAGGGCGACCGGGAACGCCGACGCACGGCCATGTACGAAGATCCGGGCTGGCTCGAATATGTGAAGGCGCTGAAAGAATCCGAACTCATTGTGAAGATGGAAACCAAGATCCTGAAACCGGTGCCGTTCTCGCCTCTGCAATAGGCAAGGCTAGGCCTTGGGTGCGCGACCCAGCGTCATCAGATAAACGCCGCCGATTACCAGCACCATGGCGACCAGATGGAAGGTCTGGAATTCTTCACCCAGCAGAACAACGGCCAGCAGGGCCGTGAACAGCGCGCGCATGTAGTTCGACATACTGGCCTTGTTGGCGCCGATGCGCCGGATCGCGGCGTTCATCAGGCCGACCGCGATGGCTGTCACAGCGATCCCGACCCACAGGAAGGACGCGATGGAGAGCCATGTCAGCGGGACGGGCTGGATGTAGATGGTCTCAAGGACGTAAATCGGCAGGACCGAGAGGGACCCGGTGACCATCACGACGAACATCAGTTCGGGGACCTTGATCTCATCCGGAATATTGCGGAGCAGGACGTTGTAAAGCGCGGCAAACGCGATCGCGACCAGCATGATCAGATCACCGATATTGAAGTCCATGCGAAGCACGGCCAGAGGATCGCCCCGGGTGATGATGGCAAGTACGCCCAGTCCGGCAATCAGAATGCCGATGCCCTGTTTCCATGTGATCGTTTCCCGGAACAGCAGCCACACAAGAATGACCGTCATGACCGGTTGGGATGCCGACACAACGCCGCCATTGATCGCGGTGGTGAAAGTGTAGGCGGTGTAGATCAGGCCGTTGCCCAGTGGCACAAACAGCAGGCCCATAAGCACGAACAGCTTCCAGTGTTTCGCGATCAACTGGCGATGTGTGATCAAACCGGTTACTGCGAACGGCAACAGAAACAGTCCGCTCACAACGCTGCGCCAGAACACCATTCCCATGGGTGGGATGACGCCGCCGATATAGCGGGCCAGCACATGGTTCGAGGCGATGATCAGCGCGGCGATCACGATCATCGCATAGGGCAGGGCGTTTGAGGTGCTGGTCTCTGTGCTGGTGTTCTTCATGCTGATCACGTGCTCCGCACGGCCTGGCGGCTGCGAGTCATTAGAAAGACACCGCCGATCACCAGAACCAGCCCGACCGCGTGGAAGGTTTGAAACTGTTCACCCAGCAGTAGAATGGCGAGGATCGCCGTAAATCCGGCGCGCAGATAATTGCCCACGCTCGCTTTGTTGGCCCCGATGATGCGGACCGCCGTGTTGGTCAGGCCGACCGCAAGCACGGTCACGGCGATCCCGACCCACAGCATTGCCGCGATGGTCTCGGGGGTGACGGGCACCGGGCGGTAGAAGAGTGTCTCGGCAATATAAAGTGGGGTCGCGACCAGCAGGCCGGCCAGCTGGATCACCACGAGCAGCGGCAATATGCGGATGGCTGCGGGGACAAGCCGCAGCAGTACATTATGGGCGGCAATGAACAGGGTTGCCGCGATCATCATCAGATCGCCGCTATTGAATTGCAGATGGAGCAACGCTGCCGGTTCACCCCGGGTGAGAATGGCAAAAACCCCGGCTGCCGCGATCAGAATACCGACCCCCTGTTTCCAGTTGATCAGGTCCCGGAACAGAAGCCATGACAGAATTACTGTTAAGGCGGGTTGGGAGGCCGAAACCACGCCGCCATTCAGGGCGGTGGTGAAGTTGTAAGCGACATAGATAATGCCGTTGGCCAGGGGCACGAACAGCACGCCAAGCATCAGGAACAGTTTCCAGTGTTTCAGGATCAAGGCGCGGTTGGCGTAGATGCCGGGGGCGGCAAAAGGCATCAACACGATGGCCCCGATTGCCATACGCCAGAAGACCAGTCCCATTGGCGGGATCACGCCGTTGAGATGCCGGGCCACAATATGGTTGGACGCCAAAATGATCGAGGCGCCAATGATCATCCCGTAGGGCAAAGCGCTGTTGGGCGCATCTGCTTGAAAACGGCGTGGCTTGGCGGCCGGGATAGGGGCGTCAGACATGGAGGCATCATACGCGCCGTGCGGGGGTGCTCACCAGCAGCGTAACGCGAGGCAAGTCGCCAATAATCACATCCTTGGCGAGTTCGACCGGATCCTGCCGTTCTGAATTCAGCTGGTTTCGGAGAGGCGCTTGCGGAGCAGGTCGAGCGCGGTGATCACCGCATAGCTGCGCATCCGCGACAGCACGCCGGGCAGGGCGACCGTCTTGGCTTCGGCATAGTCCGGCAATACCACGGCCACAAACACGGTTCCCGGCGGGTGATCTTCACCCTCGGGTGGCGCCAGTGCGGCAATCCCGATATCGGTTCCGATCATCTCACGCGCATGGGAGGCTGCAGCAAGCGCCCGGTCTTCGCCGGCAAGGGTGAGTGCGTTCTCGTTGGTCCCGTGCGGCGCGATGGTCGCACCACGGAAGACGTCCATGCCGGGATCGAGCGCCGTCATGCGGCTCGACAGGATGCCACCGGTCAGGTTTTCGGCCGCCGCAAAACTCAGACCGCGCCCGCGCAGCATCTTGAGCACGACAGTTTCCATGCTTTCGTCATCGATCCCGAAGATGTAATCGCCTAGAAGTTCGCGGATGAGGGTTTCCTCTGCCGCGATGATCGCTTCGGCGGCGGCCTCATCGGGGGCCTTGGTGGTGATCCGGACTTTAATGCCCTCGATCCCACTGGCCTGAAACGCGATGGTTGCATGACCGCTTTCGTCAAGCGCATCGACCCGGTGAGCCAGAGTTTCTGCGATGGCCGATTCCCCGTAACCCCAGGTGCGCAGAACCCGCGAGCGGATCACGGACGCATCCCCGCCGCGTCGGCGTAGATCATCGAGCACCGTACCCAGCATCATCTCGCGCATTTCATGGGGCACACCGGGGACGGCGTAGATCACCTTGTCCACCCCATCAACGGTCAGGGGACAGACCAGCCCCGGAGCCGTGCCCGGCATCTGCGGGATCGTTGTGGCACCCACGGGCACGTCAGCCTGCCGCAAATTGTTCTCGGGCATCACGCGGCCGCGGCCTTCGAAGATGTCACGGATATGGGCGGCAATCTTGTCATCCCGCACCATCTCGACACCCATGATATGGGCGATGACATCCCGTGTGATGTCGTCCTGAGTCGGCCCCAATCCACCACAGCAGACGACCGCGTCACTGCGTTCGAGCGCCTGCCGAATGCAGAACACCATGCGGTCGAAATTGTCGCCGACCTTCACCTGAAAATGGGAATCGATCCCGGCCAGCGCCAACTGTTCACCAATCCACGACGAATTGGTGTCCACGATCTGACCCAGCAGCAACTCCGTGCCGACGGCAACAACTTCACAACGCATGCGGATACTCCGAAAAAAGGGATCAGGTGGCCATGCGGGGCCAGATGGAATCAAAACGTTTGGACAGGAACTCGCCCACATGGACGGGCTCGAAGCGGGGCGGGTTGTCGTCGCTGACGAATTCCGGCAGCGGCTCCACGAGTGCGGTCAGGTCCGGGTTCAGGAAATACGGCACCGAATAGCGTTCCTTGCCGGACCGGTTGATGACCCGGTGCTTGATCGAGATGAAGCGCCCGTTGGTCCAGTTCTGCAGCATGTCGCCGACATTCACCACAAACGCGCCTTCCATGGGGGTGGCAGCGACCCACTCGCCATCGGCGTTTTGGACCTCCAGCCCGCCGATCTGGTCCTGAAGCAGGATCGTGAAGGCACCGGTGTCGGTGTGTACCCGCGCGCCGAGTACGCGCTCGTCGAGCTCGGGCGGACGTGGCGGGTAGTGCAGCAGGCGGAGCTGGTTGAGCGGCTTGCGGTAGAACCGCAGGAAGTAATCCTCGGGAAAGTCGATGCCGATGGCAAAGGCGCGCTGCAGCCGGTCGGCCAGCGTGTCCATCGCCCGGTGATAGGCCATCATCGTGTCGCGCAGGGTCGCAGGCTGGCTTGGCCACTGGTTGGCGCCGTAGAGCATTTCCTCATAGGAATTGTCGGCGCCGTATTCCTCGCCCATCTGAAA
>Ga0181559_10003952_pt1 | contig 14462 bp, 7 predicted proteins | sample 011ome_21_FD_133752 | JGI IMG/M metagenome (GOLD analysis project Ga0181559, IMG submission 133752) | Coastal salt marsh microbial communities from the Groves Creek Marsh, Skidaway Island, Georgia - 011508AT metaG (megahit assembly) | ecosystem: Environmental > Aquatic > Marine > Intertidal zone...
CGGACGTTTTTTGAGGTTTGGTTGAATTTTTGGCAGCGGCAAGTATCGAGTCGCTGCGTGGCCTTTGGTCGTTTGTTTTTGCGGTAGTGGATTTTTTTCCACCGGTTTTAGACGTAGCGCCGGTTGGCGATTTTGGCTCGTTATTGTCTGCTTGGCTCGTTCTGGATGTTTCCTGAATTATTTTTGTTTGGCGTGATCTGATTTCTTCCTTTGGCTGGAAAACGCTGTTGAGAACGGTTGCCAAGTAGGGCGCCGTGTGACTCTGCCTCGAGTTGCGATTGTTTGACCGCTTTGAGAATTTCTTTTTGCCGTCTGCTGCGGTTTTGGCTAACGCTTCGGGCGTTCCAGCGAAAACGATCTCCCCACCCTCGGCTCCTGCTTCTGGTCCCATATCAATGACCCAGTCTGCTGATTTAATGACATCCAGATTATGCTCAATCAACACGACCGAATTTCCTAGATCGACTAATCGTTGCAGCACGCTAAGTAGCTTTTGAATATCGTCAAAATGTAATCCGGTTGTCGGTTCATCAAGAAGGTACAGCGTGTTGCCGGTGCCGGGTCGGCTAAGTTCCGCCGCGAGCTTGACTCGCTGTGCTTCGCCGCCCGAGAGGGTAGGCGCGGATTGACCCAGTTTGACATAGTCGAGTCCAACATCGCACAGGGTCTGTAGGATCGACGAAATCTTTGAGTGGTGGGCAAATAAAGCCAAGGCCTCGGAACAGGACATCTCGAGAATCTCTGCAATGGATTTTCCGTGCAGATGAACCTCGAGAATTTCTTCGCTGTAACGTTTCCCTTGACATTCCTCGCAGGTTACCCAGACATCTGGCAAAAAGTGCATTTCAATTTTAAGTTGCCCTGTACCCTCGCAAGTCTCACATCTTCCCGCAGCGACATTGAAACTAAAATGTCGGGCGGTCAAACGCCGCTCGCAAGCATCGGGAGTTTCCGCGAATGCCTGCCGAATGTGATCAAATAGGCCGGTGTAAGTCGCCGGGTTACTCGAGGGACTGTTCCCTAGCGGTGACTGATCCACCTGAATCACTTTGTTGAGATACCGCAGGCCTTCGATGGAATCGTGGCGTCCGATTTGGACCCGACTGCGATGAAGGCGTCTGGCGAGTGATGGATAGAGTATCTTCTCTATCAGTGAGCTTTTTCCACTGCCGCTTGGCCCAGTGATTGCCGTGAACACACCTAGGGGCAGGTCGAGGTCGACGTTTCTGAGGTTGTTTTCTCGTGCTCCTTTGACGCGCAAGAAATTCACCATTTCTGAGCCGGTCGGAGAATAAACGGGTCGGCGTGATTTTGGAACTTCAATCACCTTGCTACCGTTTAGGTAGCCCCCTGTGACCGATTCTTCGATGGGGTCAAGTCGCTCGGGCGGTCCCTGAGCAACGATTCGCCCACCGAGTCGACCTGCCCGTGGACCAAAGTCACAGACGTAATCGCTGCTTTTGATCACATCGTGATCGTGCTCGACCACTAGCAATGTGTTGCCAAGGTCGCGAAGTCGGTGCATGGCACCGATCAGTCGATCGTTGTCTCGTGGGTGCAAACCGATCGTTGGCTCGTCCAGTACATAGAGGACACCGCAAAGGCCGCTACCGAGTTGAGCGGCGAGACGGATTCTTTGTGCCTCTCCGCCTGACAGCGTTGCAGCGCCACGATGTAACGTGAGGTAACCAAGCCCGACATCGATTAAAAACTTCACGCGTGATTCAATTTCCCGTACCAGCTCACCGGCGATCTTTTTTTCTCGGCGATCTAGCTTCCATGTTTTGACCACTTCCTGCAGTCTTTGCAGCGGGAACTGAACCAAATCTCCGATCGTGAAACCATTGAACCTGACGGCAGCGCTATCATCGCGAAGTCTTGATCCATCACACGACGCGCAGTCGATTTCCGCTACAAATGGCTCCAGGCGTCCGCGAAGCGTTGGAGTCAGTCGAGACGCTTCGTCCAACGCCGGGTAAAAACCTTTGAACTGAAAGCGAAAGATAGGTCGCGAGTGAACGGTGACTTTGTTGGATCTGTCTGGCTTTTTATCCGAACCGTTTTCGTCAAAATCTGACGATAGTACTGGTATCCAGCGATCGCCAAGTCCGCGAAAGAGAATTCGACGGTGTGCGACCGTAAGGTCATTAAACGGTTGATGGATTGGGATGCCATACTGACGCTCGAGCGACCGTAGCATTGCTCGCGAATATTGAGACCGAACATTGGGCCACAGAAGGGCGGCGCCATCCAATAGGGAGGTGGATGATTTGCCAATCAGAGCACTCGGGTTGGTGCCTGTTTGTGTGCCAAGTCCATCGCAATCGGTACACCATCCAATCGCGGTGTTGAATGAAAAGTGATGGGGCGTTAATTCTTGGAAACTGCGACCGCACTGCTCGCAGACTAGGTGCTGACTGTGATTGATTTCGTCCCATTCCGTTTCGGGACGCTCATCGTTTGCAACAGCAAGTTGTAGTTCGCCGACACCAAGTGAGAGTGCCTGTTCAACGCTATCTGCGATTCGGGAGTGTTCCGCTTTTCGGATGACCAATCGGTCAACCACCACCTGGACCCTTTGTTTACGACGTGGATCCAGTGCAGTTGCTTGGTCAAGAGAGTACGTCTCGCCATCAATTCTGACGCGAGAATATCCAGCGGCACGCAACGATTGCCAAGTGATCAGGGAGGCTTCGCCAGGCTGCACCTCGAGGGGCGCGAGCAGTAATGTCTTGGTGGACTCTGGTAGCGATAAGATTTTTTCGGTGATTTGATCCGACGTCTGCGTTCCCACTTTGCAGTGACACTGCGGGCAATGCATCGTGCCAAGACGGGAGAGTAGGATTCGTAGGTAGTCGTATATCTCGGTGACGGTACCCACGGTGCTTCGAGGTGAGTGGCCGAGATTCTTTTGCTCAAGTGCTACTGCAGGTGAAAGGCCTTCGATCCGCTCAACCTTAGGTTTTTGGACCTGACCAATAAACTGACGAGCATACGATGAGAGGGACTCGACATACCGTCTTTGACCCTCTGCGTAGATCGTATCCATTGATAACGAACTTTTTCCACTTCCGCTTGGACCGCAGAAGACGGTCATTGCATCTCTTGGCACATCTACACTAACCGACTTGAGGTTATGCTCCGATGCGGATTCCACAACAATGTGCGTCCGAGCGCGTTGAGGTTCAGATTCGAGATGAATCTCGCGTTTTCGTTCGGGTAGTTTGGATGAGTGCTTTAGACCCAGGGCCTTTGCCAACGCTTTTGCCGTGTAACTCTTAGGTGATTTTGCGACCGTGCGTGGCGGTCCTTTGGCAATGATCTCGCCGCCGCCATCACCTCCTTCAGGTCCTAGGTCGATGATCCAATCCGCGGCTTGGATCACATCGAGGTTATGCTCCACGATCACGAGTGTGTTACCGCGATCCGCTAGCCCTTGAATGACTTTGAGCAGTAATTCAATATCTGCAAAGTGCAAACCGGTCGTCGGCTCATCGAGTACGTACAGGGTTCTGCCGGTTTCTTTCTTGCTAAGCTCTCGCGCGAGTTTAATTCGCTGGGCTTCACCGCCGGAGAGAGTCGGCGATGGCTGACCAAGTTTCAGGTACTCAAGTCCCACATCGACCAAGGTTTGCAGTTTCTCAGCAATTTTTGGGATGTTTGCAAACAGTGACAAAGCTTGGGCAATATCCATCTCAAGGACTTCCGAGATTGAGTGCCCCTTGAATGTGACATTGAGGGTTTCGCGGTTGTAGCGTTTGCCTTGGCAGACTGGACACGTCACCCAGATGTCAGCAAGGAAGTCCATTTCTAGTTTGTTTGCACCGTTTCCGTCACAAGCCGAACAGCGTCCCCCATCCACATTGAAGCTGAACCGACTGGCAGTGAAGCCGCGAGTTTTTGAGTCTGGTAATTTTGCGAATAAGTTGCGAATTTCATCAAATACTTTGACGTAGGTCGCGGGATTGCTTCTGGGGGTTCGGCCAATCGGTGACTGGTCGATGGCGATGGTTTTATCCAGATGCTCCACCCCTCGAATCTCCTCATGCTCACCGACTTCGCACTCTGCATGATTCAATTGGTTTCGCAGTGCCGGTTCGACGATCCCGCCGATCAACGAGCTTTTACCACTTCCAGAAACCCCAGTCACACAGGTCACTAAGCCGAGCGGAATACTTGCGGTGACATTCTTGAGGTTGTTGTGGCGTGCACCAATGATTTCCAATTGCGGACCCGATTTTGCCTCCCTTGGTTGCCTGTCTGACTGCGTCGTCCGTTCGCCCGTTAGAAATTTGCCGGTGACACTGGTAGGGTGGTTTTCAATCTCTTTTAGATTCCCGACCGCAACCACTCGTCCACCTTTGACTCCCGGGCCGGGACCAAAGTCAACAATTCGATCCGCGGCTCGCATCGTGTCTTCATCATGCTCGACCACAATCAACGTGTTCCCAGCATCCCGTAAACGCGTCAGCGTTTCGATTAATCGGTCGTTGTCGCGAGCATGCAGTCCGATGGACGGTTCATCGAGAATGTATAAGACCCCTGACAGTCCACTGCCGATCTGTCCCGCGAGTCGAATCCGTTGTGACTCACCGCCAGAAAGTGTTGGTGCAATCCTTCCGAGAGTGAGGTAGTCCAGGCCAACACCGAGAAGAAATCCTAGTCGCTGTCGGATTTCTTTTAATGCTTCGCCAGCGATGAGTGTTTCGGTTGGGTTGAGATCAAGTGATTCAAAGAATGCAGCCAAGCGATCAATTGGCAGATCGCAAAGCTCGGGGAGAGTTAATTCGCTGTCCGACTTGGTGGATCTCGTTTTGGTACTGGTTTTCGCCGATTGATATTTCTGGAAGCTTTTTGAATTCGATCGCAGAGTTACTGCGGAGGCCTGCAGATTGAGTCTCCGGCCGTGGCAGTCGGGACAGTCCATCGTTTCCATGTACTTCTCGAGATGCTTTAGCTGCATCTTGTTTCGCGTGTTGCGATACTTGTCAATCAGTTCTGGAATGAAGCCTTCAAATGATCCGGTAAAGCGTCGTGATTTTCTGCCGCCACGCCATTGGAAAGAAAGAGGTTCATCGTAACCCCACAGCCAAGTTTTTTTGGCTTCCTCGGGAAGGTCTTTCCATTTAGCCTCTAGCATGGTTCCTTTTTCATAATCCAGTAGTTGATCCAGCGACTCAGCAGCTCTCCGGTAGACCTGTCGCCTCTGTCGACCGATGTCTCCCCACTTACCTAAGAGCTCGATTGCACCTTTGCGAACGGATAGGTTTTCGTCGGGGACAAGTTGCGAAGGAACAAAGGTATAGAGACGCCCCAGTCCATCACACGCTTCGCACATTCCTTGTGGACTATTGAAACTGAAAAGCTGAGGCGTTGGCGCACGGTAGCTTTGTCCACATGTTCCACAGGCGTAACGCGAAGAAAAGAGATGATCCCGTTTAACGGATCCTGTTTGGTTGGCATTGGGCTCGGATTCAGAGATGAATAGCGTCGTCTCGCCTACTTTCAAGGCCATACCTACCGCTTCGACAATTCTTCCTCGATCACGTTCATCGGGTGTGACACGATCAATGACGAGTTCAACGTCGTGACGCTTTTGACGATCGAGCAGTGGGGGTTCTGACAGACGAATCGTTTCGCCATCTACACGCGCTCTCACGTAACCCTGCTTACGAAGGTCCTCGAAAAGATCTTTGAACTCGCCTTTCTGGCGACGGATGATGGGTGCAAGTATCCACAACGTTGAGTCAATCGGAAGATCCATGATGCGAGCAGTAATTGCGTCTCGCGACTGCGCATCAATTTTGACGTCACATTTTGGGCAGCGACCCAGTCCAACTCGGGCGTACAAGACCCGTAAGAAATCGTAAATCTCAGTGATGGTTCCAACAGTACTTCGGGGGTTGGAACCGGAGGATTTTTGGCTGATCGAGATCGTTGGACTTAAGCCACTCACCAGATCAACATTGGGCTTGGGCATCTGCCCCATGAACTGTCGTGCGTAATTGCTCAGGCTCTCGACGTAGCGTCTCTGCCCTTCGGCAAATAGGGTATCAAATGCAAGTGATGACTTACCGCTGCCCGAGACACCTGAAAAGCAGATCAGTTCCCCGCGCGGAAGAGTAAGGTTCACATCGCGGAGGTTGTGTTCGCGAGCACCTTTTACCGTGATCTCTGTCGTCGTCATTCCTTGGCCGATCGAATCAGTGTGGAGGCCAGCCTCGATACGCTCAACTGGCAGCCGAGATAAGGTTGGTCGTAATCAAGCTTGGGCGGAATCCGTTCAAGCAGTTCGTTGCAGCTTTATTAATTGACCGCTTGCGGAAGTTGTGCGTCGGCAACGGAGCAAAAAAAACTGCTCTTGAGGACCGATTTTTGAAGACGAAAACGCCTTCGCCCATCACCGGGAGTAACGGAAAACCGTTGCTCAAGCTTCATTACGCTTGCGGGAACAACAGTTTAGCCGATCCCATCAAAAAAACCGAGCAGGGGATCGGGCGTCTCATCCGAGGCGATCACAATTCAATGCGATCGAATAAACGCAAACTGGCGCGTACTGGTAATTTCCTGTTCAAAGCACGTGTGCTGACTGTCTGCGATGGTTGGTGTCCTGCGCCCTGTGCAGTGCATTGCAGCAATACACGAAGTTTGTCGCCACGCATGCACGCGAAAATTAATGATAGGGGGGCGCCGGGATCAGCCAATCTTGTAAAGTGGCTGCTAGCGACACCATTGGCACGTCAAGCAACAAAGCTCGCGATGTTTTTCTTGACTTGACCGGAGTCAGCCACGCTTTAGAGATGAAATCGCTGCCAATCCGAGTTATGCAGCCTTGCTCATCGATCCGGTGATAGCGGCCACTTCCTGGGCGATGACTTCGATCGCTAGTGATCGGTAATCCGCCGCACCGTTGCTTTCCGGAGCATATTGCAGAATCGATTGACCAAAACTTGGAGCTTCGGCAAGTCGGATGTTACGTCGGATTCTTGTCTCAAAGAATCTCGCCTGCTTGAAAAAATCCCTCGATCCCTTGCTGGCGTGGAAGAAGTCGTCGATGTCGGTACTGACTTCGGCTGCTAGTCGAGTATTTGAATCGTACATGCATAGCATGACGCCTGTGAGACGTAATTTGCTGTTGAGTCTTCGAGAAACAACCTCGATCGTGCGTAACAGTTTGCTGAGCCCATGCAGCGCAAGGAAATGCGGCTGTAGGGGAAGGAACACCTCTCGCACCGCAACCAAGGCATTGAGTGTCAACACACCAAGGCTCGGAGGGCAATCGAGAATCAGGTAGTCAAATGGTTCGCTGTCTTCTTCGAGACGATCCTTTAAGATCATTTCACGACCCACCTCACCTGCTAATTCTAGCTCCGCTGCGGCTAAATCAAGATTGGCAGGGACAACACTGATTAGTGGACAGTCCTTGACGGTTTGCCGAGCCTGCTCGAGCGAGACGTCGCCGCACAAAACCTCGTACATACTTGGCGAATCGCCGTGCGCTGATATGCCAAAATGTAGTGAAGCATGAGCCTGTGGATCCATGTCAAGGAGGCAAACGCGTCGACCCGACTCCGCCAATGCGGCTGCGAGATTCACCGAGCTTGTCGTCTTCCCGACTCCGCCCTTCTGATTAATCACTGCAATGGAACGCATCACTGACTCCTCTTTTCCGGTGTTTGTTACACGGACGGATAGCAAAGCGTCTTCACCGGAGTCAAGTACGATTCATCCTACCGAGGGATGAAAACTAGACCGGCATATATCAATTAGGGCTAGCAGTATTGAATGAGCACCAGTGATTGCGATCGTTGTGCGCCCGCGCAGTCTATGTTTGATCGTCCTTACGGTGCAGTGCCCCCAAAGGGTCAGTCCGATGGCTGAGGCGAGAGCGTTGGATAAAGTGGGCGGACCCTTGTCATAAAAGCACCAAGGCGTTGACAAACGGCCTCGCGAGATCGAACCAGCTTTGTCCAGTGAATATTGGGGTGGTTTGGGAAACGTGCTGAAGCTTTATCTAAAACCGCTTCTATTATCCAAGGATTGCCATTCGGGGTGATGGTGTTCACTAAATGGCAGTTGCATCAGCGCAGTTGCAAAAGAGCGTGCTAGGCGGCAGATCGCTTTTTCAGCTGCTGGTAGGCCAGTAAGACGTCGTAAAGGTCCGCATTCATCTCAAGAAGCTCATCGGAAAAATCGTCAAGCCAGGTGCTTTGGTTTTCCGCTGCGTCAAGCAAAAGCGGCACAACCTTGCTCAGTGGAACGGAGACGGATTTCGATTCAGCGACACCCGAAAGGCGATCAAGCTCTTGTTCCCGCCACATCTGCTCTAGCTCAGATAAGGTGTTGCTGCTTTCGCTGTGGTCTACTTCGGGGCGATAGATTCGAAGAATCGGTTTTGACATGGAGACGCTCTGTGTTGTCGATTTTTCGTGAGAGGGGTGCATGTGCAGAATCGCGATTGGCCCATTCTTAATAAGTGAACCAAGGCCTCTTCGGGTATCGGCTTCTAGCCGACTTTCGTTGAGTCAAATTTGGCGAATGTGTGGATTATAGGGATCGTAGTGTTGTCGGTGTGACTACACGCGAACCGGCGTGTAGTCGTTTTGATGCGTTTGTGGGCGTTTTGGTCTGGTGTTTCGCGTCAACGCGAATTGGTACGCAAAGTGCTTGGTAACTAGGAAGTTGAGCCTCGATCTGATTCCAGAAGTTTCGGATTCCCGGAAATCTCAGATTCCTAGGGCTCTCGTTCACCAATCAAAGCTCTTGTAGCAGGAAGTCAGACCGGGGTCACCATCATGTCAAAGATCATTTTTGCAATTTTGCTAAGTAGCCTGAGTTTGACCACGACCAAAATTTTGGCATCACACGCAACTGAGCTTCGTGATGCCTCGTCGGCATACCGTGATGCCGCGTCCCATTTTGGCAGGGAGGTTATTGGTCATAGGCATTTAGGTGCCTATGAAAAGCGAGTGGGATACGATTTGTTGCGACTTTCTAGTCGGATTCAGCTCTACTGCCGCACTCCATCATTGGCCATTCGCTTACGTGATTGCTGGTGGGATTTAGAGGATCTTCATCGTCGGATCGAGGTTGTTATTTTCGCACAACCGGATTGCCCCGTCGCCGTGGATCTTACCCCATGCTACCGAGAACTGATGTGCGCTTTCTACGACTTAGAGACGGCGCTTTCCAATGTTGGATGCTATCACCGTCATGGAGAAATTCACCTCCACCATTCTCGCGTTATCACCCTCAATGGCCCAAATCGTTATGGGCGTCCCACCTTGATGGAGTCTGTGTTAGGAGCGGTGATGTCGGGACTCGAATCCTCGCAACGTGGTTCTGGTTATGGGCATCGTCACCACGTTTTCGGGCATGAGCATGTAACTGGGCAGCGGTCCAGTCATGGGAACAATTGGTCGCGATCTGTGCATCACAATTTTGGGTCTGCCGCGAGAACGAACTCTAGAGATTTTGATTCACGTTCTCCCCAAGTGAATCAGTTGGATGAGAGCCGAGATCGGAAAGAGATCGATAAACATTCAGATCACAGAAAAGAGATGCCAGATACTCGTCATCCATCGGTAAACCAAGCATCAAATCATGATCAAGGAGCAAGTAGGATGAATGAGCACGACCGTCACTCGCCGTCTCGCTCGGGCATCCAGAGCCGACAAAATATCAAAAGGCCGCTCGCATCGGCTTCTGCACAAATGAACGCGTCTCGTCTTAATGAAAAGAACGCTCAGCGTATAATTCAGGCCAGTCCGCAAAGCAAGGCGATGAATCATCCAACGGTGCAGTCCACCTCGAGGCCGACGATTTCGTCAAAGGATTCACCGTCAGCAAAAAGCATTTCTTCATCGACGTCGGGTCGCTCATCAAAATCCGGCAACTCGTCAAATGATTCCGGTGAACCCAAGAGTTATTTTCGAGGCGGCAAGAGTCCACACGACTTTTTGAAAAAATGAGACAACGATTAGCACGTCTAACCGCATTATCTGGTGGTGGTGATGGCCGGTGGTCTTCGTGATGCACCGGTCGGTTTTGGGGCCGACCGATTAGCAGGTTATGTTTCGGTGCCGATTTTGTCGGGGTTTCACCAGTCGCAACCCTGTGAAGCGAGTCTTGACTTGCTGGCTTCGTTAATCCCTATCTGAAGTGGGGCGATTTTAGGTTTCGTTGGGTCCTGCTGTCGTGATCACGGCGGTATCGTTGCGGTGTATCCATCCTTGCTGATCCGCATCGTATTGAACCAGCACCCAGTCTCCTCGATTTTGCAGTCGCTTTAGTCGCAGGCCCTGCGAGTCATCGATTCGCCGGATGAGCGGAAATTCCTCGCCATCGCCCTCACGGACCTCAATCGACGAACCAGCAAGAATAATGACGTCTTCATTCTGTAGGTCAAAAACTTGGGCGTTTGTGAGGTAACCAGTGATCAAGCAGATCACGACTAGACTGGCTAATACGGTTCGTTTTCCTTTGACGTCGATGAAAACACAAGCGAAGGCGACGATCCAAAGCATCAACCATGAGGCCCAAAACGCGTTGTCAATGTTTCGCAGTCCTACCAAGCTAATCACGGATTCACGCATCCGTGTGATGCCATTGAGATTCAGGCTGCTGTCTTGATTGTCCACCTCTTGCAATTCGGTCTCTAGTGAGCGGAGCCGATCCCAATACAGGGATCGCAAGGGTTGAAGGTTGAGCGCTGACCGATAGAAAGCCACCGCCTCTGCTTGTCTGTTCAATTGCCTGTAGGTTTCTGCAAGATTGAAATAGAGCTGATCATTTTGAATACCTTGAGTCACTAAGGATTCTAGCGAGGTCGCAGACTGTGAGAAGAGTTTGTTTGCTTCGTTGGGTGATTCGGCGTTCAGTCCATCAGAGAATCGTTGGCAGGCTTCGGCAAGAACGGTGGTTTGCTGTTCCGTTGTTGTTCGGTCCACTAAGGATTTTTCTTCCTCAGCTTGCAGCGAGTTTTGCGAAAGCATGAACGAGAGGGTCGTTGCAAGAACAAGCAGTGTGTATTGCGTCGTGCATCCAGCAGCATTATTGCGTTTGCTGATTCCTGAACTTTCGAGTGATGCTATGATCTCGCACGCTTCTTCACGCGTCTCAGGAATTTTGACGGCCTGAGCATTTGCTTCGCTTTGAAATAGACGTTCAATTCGTTCGGCAATTCGATACTGACCTGACTTCCGAATTTCTCCCACTAGCACGGACCGAGAACAGGTTTTGTTTGGCGTTTTTAGTTTTTGCCTCAGATAGATTTCGATAGCACCATTGACCTCTTGTAACGTGTCGGTGTGCGATATCGATTTCCGGAAGTGATAAGATGCAGGTAGTAGTTGGTTGAGAGACTTTCGGTGTCGGAAAAGAGTTGCCAAGGCGAATGTGCAAGGTGGTAAAAATAACGCAGTGAGAGATAAGCCCGACCAATGGTTGGCTTTTGTAACGTGATGGATTGCTGACTCAGATTCAAAAAGTTTGATTTTGTCCTGCTGGCCAAGAACGTCAGTTTTTTCGAGGTTGCGTTGGTTTGCGGTTACTCGATTGCCAGCCGATCCGGTTGACGGCAAGGCTAGGATTTCAGCTTCCTCGACTTCGAGAAGAATTGGTTCCGAAGTAATGGTGGCGAACAATTCGGTTTCGGGGTTAAAAAAGGAATACTCGATCGCAGGGATCTCCTTTACCTCAGCACTGTTCGGACGAAGCGTGGTTGTGAAGGTTTTTTTGTTTCCATTAACGATTCCCGCAATTGATTCGTCCCCCACTTTAAAGTTTTCAGCGATCTCGGCTTGTCTGGACAATGCGGGCGCCCGAAGTACGTCCATCGGTCCATCACCTTGAATGTTGATCGTGAGTGTAATCGGATCGCCAGCGCGAACCTGGGTCGGTGATGCTTTGACATCAATCAGGTAGTTCCCAACGGCACCTACATAACTCTCTGGCCTGCCTTGGGTAGGAATGGGAAGGACTTCGATCGGTTGCACCTCAATGTCTGCGACGATCGGGCGAGATTCCGTAATGGTCAAACGGCTACCGAATGATCCAAACCCCGAGTTTCCGAACGGTGTGCCAGAAAAGAAATCATCGCCAGAAAAGATATCCAGAGGACTTCGCGATCGCCCCAGAGTGACTGGGTAATTTAAAATCAGCCGAGTGTCTTGAGCGTCAATGGTGCCGGCACGATCTGGGTAAATTGTGGTTGAGATTTCATAGAGGATGAACTCGCGTTGTGTTCCCTCCGCGTCGGCTCTTACGACGCTTCTACCACCGGGGCGTTTGCGTTCTTGGGCGAGTTCCGACATGCGATCCTCGAACATACCCCATGAAGTGCTGTCGGCGACGCATTGCCACATTTCTTCTTCGTTTAACGCGACGCGGTACTCTTGATTGCGATAAGGTCGTATCCAAAATTTGAGTGTGAGATCAAGCGATTCGCCGACGTAGATTGAAGATTGATTTCCGCTAATTTCAGCAAATAGCAGATCGCCCGTCTCGCTTTTTGTTGCCACCAACTTGACCGCTTGTGTCATCGTTGTGACACCATCAGCCGTGACAGGGATCGGCGGGATGGTGAAAACTCCCTCTTCGTTCGGAGTGATGAGGAATGAATAGATGATGGATGTCCGTTGGCTTTTGCGTCCGTTGATCCAGCTAGTTTGCGAGTTGCGAGAGGGAGGTCCGGCTGACTCAATGGTCAAGCCCGCGACGTCTGGGAAAACAGGTGTGTCGTGCTCTACTGCATTATTAATTGCAACACGTAGAACTGTAGGAAGACCAACGTAGGTTTCTTGCGTTGAAAGATTTGATTGCACATCCGCCGCAGACGCAAAGTTTTGCGATTGCTGTTGAGGCGAGATGACGCTCAGAAGCAAGAAAATCAAAGGACTCAGTTTTTGAGAGAAGGTTTTGGAGGCGATCCAATTCACGATATTCTTTCTCATTTGTGAGCTTGCACTGATCTCGGTTTAACACGGCGCTGAAAACAAGACGTTGTCCTTTACCAATCCTTTTCAACGGGAAACGCTCGAAGGCGAGCTTTTTGTTTGAGGTAGGCACGTCGAGCCATCTGACGATCACGGATGCTTTGCAGTAACTTTGTTGCTTCGTCTGCTGTCATCCCCGATGTGATGTCAATCATCGAACCGTTGGTTGTCTCTTCAGACTGATTTTGTTCGTCGTTGTTGATAGGACTACTCGCGGCATTATCTGATGATAGCTCTCCCCGATTGGATTCTTCACTGGTTGGAGGCGTAGGAGTCGGTTGCGGGGAGTTTTCCCCTTCGGTAGCGGGCGAATCTGAGCTTTCAGGTGGATCTGGGCTTTTTGAATTGCTTTGACTAGCTGAACGATCACCTTGGGTATCCTCTTGGTTGGTAGCGGAAGTTTGGGGTGATTCGTCATCTGGGGCGGATGAATCCTTTTCGTTTGCTTGTTGGCCACCATCGGAATTGCGGTCCATCAGCTTTTCGGAATCGGCTTGATCTGTGCCTTCACCGGATTCAGACGGCTCACCTCGGTTTTGAGCATCCTGATCGTTGCCATTCTGGTTTTCCGGTTGTGATTGGCTGTCGGTGTTTTCCTCGTCACCGTTGGACGATTGTTGAGGTGATTGCTTTGGGGTCGACTCCTGCGAGGACTGGCTGCCGTCCTGATTGTCGCCGGATTCTTCCTGTGACGATTCATCAGAACTAGGTTGTTGTTGTTGTTGTTGTTGTTGTTGTTGTTGTTGTTGTTGTTGTTGTTGTTGTTGTTGTTGAAGCAGTTTTGCGGCCAATTCCAGGTTGTATCGGGCATCGCGATCGTCGGGTCGTACTTTCAAAACAGAACGAAAGTCGTTGATGGCAGAACTCAGGCGCTGTTGAGCCTTGTTTGCGGTTTCTGCAGCCGCCGAGGCATCAGTCGCCTGTGCGATAATGCGCAAAGCCTCCGAGTATTTTGCATTTCCTAGGTTGTATCTCGCATCCGTCGCAAGGCGATTGTCGAGGGAGGTGGCAGCACGAAGGAACGATTCGATTGCCATCTCGAACTCTTGGCGACGATACTGGGCAGTTCCAAGTAGGTAAGCATCTCGAGGTGAAAGCTGGTTGAGTGATTCGGATTCATAGAGGAGGGTGACCGCATCGAAGTCGCCATCCCCTAGCTTTGCCTCCGCCAGCGATTGTCGTTCTGCGGGCGATAGCGTTTCCTTCGGTCGATCAAGGTGATCGGTTGAGTCACTCGACACGGTTTGTGGGCCGCCGGTTTTGATTGCGTGTGGCCTTTGGGGCGATTCGGTTGGCGTTGTGCCTGTCAAAGCCGTATCGGATTTCTGCATTGCTCCGGTTTGCCATTGCATGCCTAACCACAGTGAGGCAAGGACGACCAAGACGATCCGTTGACGCTGATGCTTCATGATGTGCACGCAGAGACTCGGGTTGAGGACGCAGCGTTAATAACGAACTATTGGATAA
>Ga0181559_10003953_pt1 | contig 14459 bp, 10 predicted proteins | sample 011ome_21_FD_133752 | JGI IMG/M metagenome (GOLD analysis project Ga0181559, IMG submission 133752) | Coastal salt marsh microbial communities from the Groves Creek Marsh, Skidaway Island, Georgia - 011508AT metaG (megahit assembly) | ecosystem: Environmental > Aquatic > Marine > Intertidal...
ACCACCGATAAGGCGGTGCGTGAGAGGTATCGAGATGCGCGAAAGGGTAGCGGCGGCGGGGTGTTCGTCAGTACGGTATAGGTGTACGATCTGGAATTCTGTGAGTCGCGTTCGCCGGTTCGTGACGTGACGGTGTTCATCACGACGAAACGATGTCGCCGGCAGCTTTACAGTGTGGCTGGCGCGGTGCGCCGGGGCGGCGACGCGCGTTCGCGAGAGCGTCGGCGGGATCGACGCTTCGCGCGCTGCGTCTCTCGCGTCGCGAACATCGCCACGGGGCGTTCGCTCTGAAAGCTCCCGCTCGCTCGACACACGCTCGCGCGCGACGGAGCCGATGGATCTCGTCCCGTGGGAGGCGCGCGCGTTCGCGGGGTCGCTGTTCGTGTACCACGTCTCCGAGTACGCCATCGCGCGCGCGTACAACCGAGCCACGCTCTCCAGGGACAGCTTCTTGTTCAGCGCGCCGTACTGCGTCGCCATGTCGCTCGCGATGCTGGAGTACGCGCTCGAGCTCGCGCTGGCGCCCGAGCTGAAGCGCGCGGAATGGACGCGCGCGATCAAAATCGCCGGGCTCGCGTTCGCGGTGCTCGGCGACGGCTTGCGCAAGGCGGCGCAGGTCACGGCGGGGCCGTCGTTCACGCACCTGATCCAGACCAAACGCAGACGCGAGCATGCGCTGATCACGCGTGGCGTGTACCGACACATCAGGCACCCGGGGTATTTGGGGTGGCTCGCGTGGTGCGTCGGGACGCAGGCGCTGCTGTGCAACCCGCTTTCTTTCGTCGCGTTCGGCGTCGCGGCGACGCGCTTCTTCAAGGCGCGCGTGCCGTTCGAAGAGGCGCGGCTGCGCGCGATGTTCCCGGGGGAGTACGCCGCGTACGCGGCGAGAACCAGGACGTGGATCCCGGGAATACCGTAGATAGCTACTAACTATTACGTATTATCATCACACTACTACCCTGTTGTTTTCGGCGACGACGTCCTCTTCTCCGTACCCCCCGAATCGCACCGCCGGCTTGGCTTTCTTCCCGCCGGTCCCGGTCCCTAACACGTTGTCCCGCAGAGTCGTGCCCTCCCGCACATCCACCAGCTCCACACTGACCCCCCCGTTTCCCGTGATGGTGTTCCCGCGGACATCACCTCTCGCCCCCTGCCGCAGCAGCACGCCGTCGCCGCCGTTGTCGGCGACGACGCAGCCGACAATCTCGCCCGACCCGAACTCGCCGAGCAGGTCGCCGTACACGGCGACGCCGTGCGTCTTGCAGCCGCGTATCGAGCAGTTCCGCACGGCCAGCGTCGCGCCCTCCGCGGCGACGCCCGAGCCCGTGTCCGACCGCACGTCGCACGCCTCCAGCGTGAGCGACGAGCCGGGCGTCGCGAACGCCGCGTAGTTGTTCGCCACCGACGGCGACGCGTGTCTGACGACGAGGCGCCGCAGCGTCGCCGCGCCGGCGGAGGCGGGCATGCGGTTCTCCACCGTCGCCTCGTACGGGCTCGAGGTTCTGTGCTCGAGCGTCACCGACCCGGGCGCGGCGCCCGCGACGGGCTCGATCACGAGGTCGCGCGCGAGCGAGTCGGGAACCACCACGCGCTCGGCGTAAACGCCGGGGCTCAGGAGGATGGACGCCGGCGAGCCGCGCGGTTGGCGCGCGGCGAGCGCCTCGAGCGCGGCGGTGACGCTGGGGAACGGCTCCGCCGAACCCGCGTCTGCCGCGCCGCTCGACGACACGAGGAGCACGCGCGCCTCCTCCGCGCGCGCGCGCGGAGGGACGAACATCGAGCCGCCCGTCGCGGCAGACGCGGCCGCCGCCACCAGGGGCCCCGCGAGCACGCCGCGGCGTGAGGGACAGGGACCCGTCGGTGTCGAGACACGCTCGGATTCGGTGGCGGACGCTCTCGGAACACGGGACCCTCGTGTCGTCGATGCGCTTCGATGCCGCGCCCGTCCGCGGATGGGGGCGACGCCGGCCGTGGCCGGGGCGGTCGACACCGGCACGACGGCGCGCATCGTCTCGCGGACTCGGTCGGGACAGATAGACTTCTAGACCCTAGACCTGCGCGGGGACGGGTGAAGTTGGGTGGTCAAGGCGTGCCTTAGTGAAGTCCGTCGAAAAGGGATTTCAGGATTCTTTCGTTTGGGACAGTTGTCGATCGTAACGACCTTCGGGTTCACACGATGGGGCGCGGTGATGACGCCGAGGCGCGTTCGGGGACCCCCGCGGGACCCTCGGGCTTGCCCCCGGTCCCGCGGAGCGACGTCTGGCGCCAAGTGGGCCTCCCCGTGCTGGTCAGCGGCGCGAGCGTGTCGTGCGCGACCGCGTGCACGAACCCCTTGGATGTGCTGAAAGTTCGTTTGCAGGTGCTCGATCCGACGCGGTCCGGGTCGCCTCCTCCCCGCGGCATGGGCGACGCGCTGGGTCGGCTGCTTCGCAACGAGGGTCCCCTGTCGCTCTGGAAGGGTCTCACGCCCGCGCTGGCGCGCGCCATGTGCTACGGCGGCCTGAGGCTGGGCCTGTACCAGCCCATCCTGGGGGCGGTGGAGTCCGCGCGCGGGGGTGAGACGCGCCGAGCGGCGTCGTCGCCGTCCCCGGTGGGCCGGCCCGGCGGCGCCTGGGAGGCGACGGCGCGGCGACGCGCGACGAACGCGAACGAACAAGATGCCGTCGTCGATGCTGATCGACACGTGAGTGACGCGTCGGCGCATCGGCGCGGCGACGTCGCGTCGAAAGTCGCGGCGGGCGCGGCGAGCGGCGCCTTTGCGGCGTTCCTGCTCAACCCCACCGAGCTCATCAAGACGCGGTTCATGGCGAGGGGGCCCGAGTTGAGGAACTCCGCGTGGGCGTGCGCCGCGGGTATCGCGCGCGAGCGCGGCATCGCCGGGCTGTGGCGCGGCGCCGGCATGTCCACGGCGCGCTCGGCGATCCTCACCGCGTCGCAGTGCGCGGCGTACGACGGCGCCAAATCCTTCGTGCGCGGCGCGCGATCGGGCTCGGAACCCGCCGAATCGGAATCGGACGACCTCTTCACGCACCTCTGCGCGTCCATGCTCACCGGGCTCGTGACCACCACCGTGACCAACCCGGTGGACATGATCAAGACGCAGCTGTACGTGTCCGACGTACAGCTGCCGGACGATTCAAAGGGCCCGGGACCCGTCAGCGCGAGCCGCGCGCGAGCCCCGCGCGGCGCGGCGGAGGCGGCGCGCGACGTGCTGAGGCGCGAGGGACCGCGCGGGTTCATGCGCGGATGGACCGCCAACTACCTCAGGCTCGGGCCGCAGACCGTGATCACGTTCGTGGCGCTGGAGCAGCTACGAAAGCTGGTGGGGATGGACGCGCTGTGACGTGAATGGCGAGAATGTGAGAGAGGACGTAGCCCGGAAGAGAGGCGCGACGTTTTTCGTCGCGACGATTCGTCAGCTGTGTCGTTTTCGTTTTCATAGACAGTGCGTCTTCGGATCGCGAGACGCGTCACGTTCCGCGTCGAGTGCGCCCCGATGTGTGAAGATCCAGTCTGGAAAAAGCGCGGTTGGCGCGGCACGTTTTTGACGTCGACATCCGAGCGCTCGAAGCGCCGAGCGGTCCCCCGCCGCGAGCCACTTGCGCCGCGAGACGCGCCCGGCGTCTTCCTTCCGCGTCACGCGCACATCCCAATCTCGACGAATATGGTCGTCGCGTCGGTCGTCGCCGCCCCCTGCGCCGTCCCCGCGCGCCTCGGCGCGCGCAAGAGCTACGGCGCCGCCGCGGTTCGCCCGGTATCGGGCGCCGCGCGCGTCGTCACCCGCCGCGGAGCCGGTGCGTGCCCCCCAGATCTCCGAGGTCCGGCCGCGGCGACGCCGCGTGCACGTCGAGCGCGACGCTCTCTTCGATCGTTCCCCGCGCGCGAGGGAGGGCGCTCCGCACCCCGCGGACCCGACCGCGCGCGGCGGCCGACCCCCACAGCGCAGATAAGGCGATCGTCGTCGGAATCCGTTCTCTCTCGTCGCGTTCGCGCCGCGCCGCGTCCGTTCGAAGCGCGTCGTCGCCTCCGGCCGCGCGCGCCCACTCGCTCTCGAACGCGCCCCCCTGACCCTCTCGAACCCTCTCGCACCCTCTCGAATCCTCTCGACATCTCTCGCGACGACAGTCACGACGCGCGCGACCGGGAGCTCTTTCGGGCGCCTGTTCCGCGTGACGACGTTCGGCGAGTCGCACGGCGGCGGCGTCGGGTGCGTGGTGGACGGCGTGCCTCCCAAGCTGAACATCACGCAGGAGGAGCTGCAGTTCGAGCTGGACCGGCGCCGGCCTGGGCAGTCGCGCATCACCACCCCTCGCGACGAGGCGGACACGTGCGAGATTTTATCCGGCGTCGGTTTGGACGGCGTGACGCTCGGCACGCCGATGGCAGTGCTCGTGCGCAACAAGGATCACCGGTCGCAGGATTACGGCGAGATCGCGGTGGCGTACCGCCCCTCGCACGCGGACGCCACGTACGACATGAAATACGGCGTGCGCGCCATCGCGGGCGGCGGGCGGTCGTCCGCGCGGGAGACCATCGGGCGCGTCGCCGCCGGCGCCATCGCCAAGAAGGTGCTGAAGCAGATCGCCGGCACGGAGATTCTGGCGTACGTCTCGCAGGTCAAAGACGTGGTCGCGGAGGGCGTGGACCACGCCACCGTGACCATGGACGACGTCGAGGCCAACATCGCGCGCTGCCCGAACGAGGCGAGCGCGGAGAGGATGATCGAGGCCATCGACGAGGTGCGCGTCAAGGGCGACTCGTGCGGCGGCGTGGTGACGTGCATCGTGCGCGGGTGCCCTCGCGGGCTGGGCGCGCCTGTGTTCGACAAGCTCGAGGCGGACCTGGCGAAGGCGATGATGAGCCTGCCCGCCACGAAGGGCTTCGAGGTGGGCAGCGGCTTCGACGGCGTCAACACCACCGGCTCCGAGCACAACGACGAGTTCTACATGGACGAGGAGACGGGTCTGCGCACGCGCACGAACCGCTCGGGGGGGATCCAAGGCGGCATCTCCAACGGCGAGATCATCGAGCTCAAGATTGCGTTCAAGCCCACGTCCACGATCACGCGCCCGCAGAACACCGTCAACCGCGACGGCGTGGACGTGGAGCTCAAGGCGCGGGGCAGGCACGACCCCTGCGTGGTGCCCCGCGCTGTGCCGATGGTGGAGAGCATGGTGGCGCTCGTGCTGGTGGACCACCTCATGATGCAGTACGCGCAGTGCAACCTGCTGGGGCGCGACGACTACTCCGACCTCGTGCAGGGGAACATGAAGACCCTGTACGACCCCGCGTTCATCGGCGGCGACGGCCAGGGGGGGGAGATGTCTGCCAAGGACATGTCCGCCGCCTTCTCCGAGGACTGATCAGACGATCGACGAAGAATCGTCGAGCGTTTCGGGTTTCGGGTTTCAATCGAAGTATGCCCTATCATACCACCGCTACGTACGCGCGACGTCGCGAATGGATCTCTCCGAAAACGGAATCACTTCTTCTCCTTCTTCTCCTTCTTCTCCTTCTTGGCCTTCTTCTCCTTCTTCTCCTTCTTCTCCTTCTTGGCCTTCGGCGCGTCCTCCTCGGACACGCGCGCCTCCTCTGACCCTTCCGCCTTCCTCTTCCCGTCGCGCCCGTTCCGGCCGTCGCCGCCTTCCCCCTCCTCCGCGCCGCCGAACGTCTTGAGGAAGTCCGCCTTGACGTCCTCCGCCTTCTCCGCGCGTCTGTGCCACTGCTCGGGCGCCTTGTTGAACTCCGCGACGCCCAGCCGCTTCATCAGGAACGGCCCGTGCCGGGTCGCCGCCACCTTCTGCTCGTCGCGCGCGATCGCCTGAACGATCTGTTCGCGCCCCCGCGCGTCGCTCGCGCCGTAGCACGCCTGCAGCACGTGCGACCCGCACGCCGACACCGCCAGCGCGCCGAAGCTCTCGCGCAGCTGGTCCACCAGCTCGCGCTTCAGCTTGGGCTTGTGCGCGGGGTTGTTCAGGAACGCCTCCAGCGCGCGCGAGCCGCCGGCGTCGCGCGCCGCGGAGCTCGCCTCCGCCGGGGTCATGCTCGCCAGGCTCTCCACGAAGTGCGGCACGGTGTCCGGCGGGAACTTCAGGACCGTCTGCAGCATCGCCGCGCCGAGCACGCTGCACCGCCCGCCGGCGGCGCCGCTGTGCTGGTCCATCCAGAGCAGCGAGGGCGCGAGCTGCGACCTCCCCGCCACTCGCGCCGGCCCCTTCGCGGTCAGCCCCCGCGCCAGCGACTTGGCGGCGTCACGTTCGCCGCTGCGCAGACGCGCGCACGCCGCGAGCGTCGCGGCGACGACGCCGGCGCGCCGCTCGCGCATGAGCGACCCGAAGTCCTGGCCCAGCTCCTGCATGGCGGCGGCGACGTGCTCCGGGTCGCGGGTGGCGCCCAGCATCGCCTGCAGGGTGAAGTTGGCGGTCGGGTGCGACGCGAGCGAACGCATCTTGTCGCGGAAGAACCGCCGGAAGATCTCGCCCATCAGGCCTTTCGGCGCCGCCCTCAAGATGGCCTCGAACAGGTGCGAGCCGGCGCGGCTCTCGGCGAGGCGGCGCACGTCGTCGGCGTCGGCGGCGGCGAGCAGCTCGCCCTCGCCGACGCCCTCCTCGGGGGCGCAGCCCAGGAACCCGGGGATGATCCAGTTCAGAGACGCGACGTCGCCCTTGTGCGCGATGAGCATCGCCTGCAAAAACGCGCTCCCGCACGCGTCCTCGCTCAGGTTCCAGAGCTCGGGCTCGAGCGCGGCGAGCGTCGCGTCGCTGAACGCGCGAAGCTCGGACGGAAACGCGTGGCGCTCGGCTGGCGCATCCGGCGCGTCGTCGAAGGCGCCGGCGGCGCTCGTGCCTCCCTTGAGCTTGCCGGCGAGCCCCGCGTTTTTCGCGGAGGGCGCGCACTCTCGGCCCGACAAGGCGCTGAGCAGCGTCCGCGCCACCGGCGACACCCTCGGGTCGTACGCCGAGTCGATCGCCGTCGCGGCGACGGCGTCGGCGACGGCGACGAGCCTCGGCGCGATCTTCCCCAGCAGCGCCTCCGAGGGCGTCTTGCCCACTCGCGCGCACACGATGCGCAGCGCCTTCTCCGCGACGCGGCTGCCGAACAGGGACTTGCACAGCGTGTGGAAGTCGGTCTCCCCCGCCGTGATGCCCTCCAAGTACCGCACCAGGTCGTCGTCCGCGCAGGACGCCAGGAGCTTCTCCATCACGCGGCTGCACCTCGCATCCATCGACAGCGCCATCTCGTGGCCGACCGCTTCCTCCAGCGCGTTCCCCGCGAGGACGGTGCGCTCCTCCACCTCCTCCGGGGTCTCGGGCTCCTTCTCCACGAGTTTCTCGATCTCGTAGAAGTACTGCGCCGTGGACTCATCCACCACGTACCGCTTACCGTCCGTGCCCAGCAACGAGATGCCGCCCTCGTTGTGCTGGTTGAAACCGGCGTCGGCGGCGCCGCGGTCGCCCATCTCTCTCTGCCCACGTCGAGAGGACGCAGCGGGAAGGCACGAGGGGACGCCGAGCCTCGACTAGCCCGCGAGCGGCGTGTCGCGCCGGAGACGACCCGCGTGTCTGTCAGACAGGTCGATGCACCTCGATGTGTCGCGTCGCTGTCGGCGGTCGCGCGAAATCGTCGTAATACATCGCGACACAAGAACGACAGAAGAGGCAGCCGTCGGGTCTCGGCCGCCGCACTTGCGCAACGCGCAAAAAGCTGAAGATCCTCGCTCGCACCATCAGAATCGGTTATTCTCTTCCTTTTAACGACACAAATCTCTGACTGGGATCCATACGCATATCAGATTTGAGAATTTCCGAGAATTTTGCGCGCGAGCAGTTGCCACCGTGTCGAGGTGGCGGGTTTCCTTGGTCTGCGATCCCCCGTCTCGATAGGACCGGGGACGTGGGGCCTGTCGGCGGCTTCGGGGGTTTTTCTGGTCTCACGGGATCTCGGACCGTCGTCGACGCACGCCTCCGCACTCCCGCGAGCGCAACGCTCGCGCGAACACTCCGTTCGGAGCGAACGGACTGATGCTCGCCATGTCCACCGCCGCCGCCGCGCTTCCCGCGCGCTCCGTTCTCGGCGGCGCCTCGCCTCTGCCGCGGCCCTCCGCGCGGGCCGGGACGGTCCGTCGCGTCCGCGCCGCTGCCGCGCCGCGCGCCGCCATCGCGGACCCGCCGGCGTCCGTCGACGCGGCGGAGGTCCCCCCCACCACCGGCACGGGCCGCAAGACCGTGGTGGTCCTCGGCTCGGGCTGGGGCGCCATCTCCTTCGTCAAGTCCCTGGAGCAGACGAAAGCGTACGACGTCATCTTGGTGTCTCCCCGCAACTACTTCCTCTACACGCCTTTGCTGCCCGGCGCGGCGACGGGCGCGGTGGAGGAGCGATCCATCGTGGAGCCCATCCGGCGGCCCATCGCGGAGAAGGGCTACAAGTACTACGAGGCGAGCTGCATCGACGTCGACCCGGCGGGGAAGAAGATCGTGTGCCGCGCGGAGGACCCTTCGTTCGAGTGCGCGGATGACGCCGACGAGTGCCCGTGGCACGCGTTCGACGTCGAGTACGACTACCTCGTCACCGCGGTGGGCGCGGTGCCCAACACGTTCGGCGTGCCGGGCGTCGAGGAGCATGCCATGTTCTTCAAGGAGATCGCGCACGCCTCGAAGTTCCGCCGCGAGGTGAACGAGCGGTTCGAGCGCGCGACGCTCCCCGACGTCCCGGAAGCGAGGCTCAAGGAGCTGCTCTCGTTCGTCGTCATCGGCGCGGGGCCTACGGGCGTCGAGCTCGCGGCGGAGCTGTACGACATGGTGTACGAGGACGTGGCGAAGATGTACCCCAGCAGACTGCTCCCGCACGTCAAGATCTCCATCATCGACCTGCAGGAGAAGATCCTGAGCGCGTACGACCGCCGCATCGCCGAGTACGCCACCGACTTTTTCCAGCGCGCCAACATCGAGTGCCTGCTGAACAAGCAGGTGCAGGAGGTGCGGGAGGATTGCGTGGTGATGAAGGACTCCGTGACCGGCGCGGTGGAGGAAATCCCCGCGGGGCTCAGCGTGTGGTGCTCCGGGATCAAGCTCAACCCGCTGTGCGAGAAGATCATGGACAAGCTCCCGGCGGGGTCGCAGGAGAACCGCCGGAGCCTGGCGACGGACAAGAACCTGCGCGTCAAGGGGAGCAACGGTACCATTTTCGCCATCGGCGACTGCGCGACGATGGAGCGGCCGCGGTCGCTGAGCAAGGCCCTGGAGCTGTTCAAGACGGCCGCGAAGTGCGACGAGGCGGGCGTGTGCGAGGTGAACCTCGACAAGGAGACCGTCAAGGCGGCGCTCGCGGGCGGCGTGGAGGAGTTTCCGCACCTGGAGGAGGTGATCAACAACATCGACGACAAGTTCGCCGCGCACGCGGACGCCGGCGAGCGGTGTACCTTCGAGGGGTTCAAGGCGATGTTGACGGAGGTGGACAACGGACTGCGGGCGCTGCCCGCGACCGCGCAGGTGGCGAAGCAGGAGGGCGAGTACCTCGCCTCCTTCTTCAACGCCTGCGACGCCGACGCCGAGCGCCTGCGCAGCGAGGCGGAGGGGAAGTTCGACTACGTGCACAAGGGGAGCCTGGCGTACATCGGCAAAAACGCCGCCGTCGCGGACATCCCCGGTTTCGCCATCGTCAAAGGCGTCGCGGGGGGGCTCATCTGGAAATCCTTCGAGACCATCTCGCAGGTCTCCGTGCGGAACATCTTCCTCGTCGCCGCGGACATGATCCGCACCAAGCTCTTCGGGCGCGACATCAGCCGCATGCAGTGATTCGGTTTAGGCCGCGGCGGAGCGTCTGCGCGACGTCGCCGGAGAGCGCTCTCGGAGTCGGGTCCTCTGAAAAGACGGCGGCGCCCGGCGAAGCGAGACCGTGATTTGTTTTGATGAAGACCGCGGCTTAACACGTCACTCACTCCGGAGTGATTCCACCCGGAGTGTACCCCACGCGCTCGTTCCCCCCACGCGCTCGTTCCTCCCACGCGCCGTCTGAAGACCCGAACAAGACGGACGCGCGTCATTCCTCCTCCTCTCGTTCCTCCTCCACCAGCGCCGCCTCGAGTTCGTCTCGGCCGACGACGAAGGCGTCGCCTTCGCGCGTGTTCCCGAGCGTGAGCTCCCCGAGCCGCGCGCGGTGCAGCGCGAGCACCTCACACCCCACGGCGCGCATCATGCGCTTCACCTGGTGGAACTTCCCCTCCGTCAACCGCAGCACGCACCGCTTCCGGTCGCGCGCGTCAACGCGGAGCCGCGCCGGTTTGCACGGCTTGGTTTCGCCCTCCAGCGCGAGCGCGCCCGCCGCGAACAGATCGACCGCGCCGGGCGGCACCGGGGCGTCGAGGGTCACTTCGTACGTCTTCCACACGTTCTTTCTCGGCGACTGCAGACGGTGCGACAACGCACCGTCGTCCGTGAACAGCAGCAAGCCGGTGGTGTCTTTGTCCAGCCTCCCGACCGCCTCCACGGAGGGGTTTCGGTTTCGCCACCTCGGCGGGAGGAGACCGTACACGTTCGGGCCCTCGCGCTCGTCGTGCGAGCACACCACGCCCTTGGGCTTGTGCAGCACCGCGATGAGGCCGTCGGGGTGGTCGGGAGGCTGGTCGTCGATGCGCACGCCGCCCTCCGCGGTCGCCAGGACCTTCACGTCGTGTCGCGCCACCGGCACGCCATCCACCGTGACCCTCGCGTCCTTCACCCACCGCTTCGCGTCCGCGCGCGAGCAGTACCCGAGGCGAGACAACAGCCGGTCCACGCGCTCGGGTTTCGCGGGCCCGCCGGCGCCGCCCTTCGCTTTCGCCGCGACGGCACGGCGCGCGGGCCTCGGGACAGGCCTGGGCGCGACCTGCCAGGGAGCGCCGCAAGCGCGCATATCGCACTGACGATTCGCAGGTCGCAGGTCACCTTGGTACTTTTTCACATACTTACACCTTAGTCTAAGGCGTGATCGAGACGTCGCGACGCGCCGCGTCGCCCCGTCACAGCTGGCGCATGGCGTACACCTTCGCGCCGGCGAGGCCGATCTTGTCGTTGAGGATGATGTGCAGCGGGAACCCCTCCCTGACCCCGGTGTAGCGGCACGCCTTGTGCAGGTACCCCTCGAGCAGCCCTCCCTTCTGGATGATCGCCATCAGGCGCGGCGGGATGCCGCCGCCGATGTAGACGCCCCCGGTGGCCAGGCACTTGAGCGCCAGGTTCGCCGCCTCGGCGCCGAGGATCGCCAGGAACACGTCCACCGCCTCCTTCGCCACGGGGCACGTGCCGTCCAGCGCGGCGGTCGTGACGCCCGCGGGGTCCAGCTCCGGCTTGTCGCCCGCGCCGCGGTGCTCCTTGAGGAACTCGTAGATGCGCACGATGCCGCTGCCGCAGCACACCTGCTCGATCTCGCACTCGCCCAGGGTCGCCTCGCAGAAGGCCAGGAGCGCGCGCTGCGTCTCGCCGCGCGGCGCGAAGTCCGCGTGCGAGCCCTCAGAGGGTACCACGTCGTACTCCGCCCTCTCGTCGTTCCAGAAGAGCATCGCCTCGCCGAGCCCGGTTCCGGGGCCGAGCACGGCGACGGGGCCGCGCGCGTCCGCCGCGGCGCCTTCGTTGAGGGTCACGATCTCGTCGTCTTTCAGGTCCAGGACGCCGTACCCGACGGCGGCGAAGTCGTTGATCACCTTGACGGCGCCGATGTCGAACGCCTCGGCGAGTTTCGGGCCGTCCACCACCCACTCGATGTTCGTCATCGCGCACCGGTCGTCCGCCACAGGCCCGGCGACGGCGAAGCACGCCGCGGAGACATCCGCCTCGCGCACCTCGGAGTCTTTGTACAGGTCCGCAACGCAGCTCTCGAACGTGGGGTGGTCGCTGGTGCTGTACGTCTTCTCGAACGTGAGTGTGGACGCGCCGGACGCATCCACCTGCCACACCTGAAGGCGCGCGTTGGTGCCGCCGATGTCCCCGGCGAAGAACGTGGTCTCCTTGGCGGGCTCCTTCGCCTCGGCGCGCGCGGCGACGTTCGTCTTGGAGACGCGCGACGCCGCTCGCCTGGAGAGGAACCGCTTGGAGCCGGTCACCTGGCGCGCGGCGTTGACGACGAACGCGCCGGCCATCACCGCCGCGGACGCGCGCGTGCGGGGCTTCGAGTCGAGGACGGAGGCGGAGGCTCTGCGGGAGCGGGGGGCGCGTTACGGAGCGGTGAGCGATCGCTTTCGAACGGACGGCGCGCGACGTTTTGCGGTCCGATCGACTCGGCGGAGGAGACGCGCGCGACGGTGAAGGGAGTGGCGTCGCGCGAAACATCGGGCAGAGGCGACGCGACGCACCTCGCGATGGTGGACACATGCGCGCCCATCGCGGCCGACATGCTTGTACCGACGGGACGGATACGCGCGTCGAGGGAAGTGAGCCGAGGGAGGCGTCGGAACCGTCGGAGCTGTGAGCCACTAAATTCGACGCCAGGTGGCGCGCGAAATGAACTGGATCAACTGGGCACTCTCAGTCGCAACAAAAGGGAAAGTGGCTCCGAAGTCGATAAACGTATGGCCGCTCTCCTGTCAAGCGGCGCACTTTTTCTCGGCGCGGCGGCGGTCGTTCCACGATGCCTCCAAAGAAGAAAGACGAAGCCCCCGAGGTGGCCGGGGCGGCGAAGTTCGGGCGCGTGCGGAACAACCTGAAGATGGGCATCGTCGGCCTGCCCAACGTCGGGAAGTCGTCTCTGTTCAACCTCCTGACGGACCAGGCGATCGCCGCCGAGAACTTTCCCTTCTGCACGATCGAGCCCAACGAGGCGAGGTGCGCGGTCCCCGACGAGCGCTACGACTACCTGTGCAACCTGTGGAAGCCCCCGTCGGAGTACCCTGCGTACTTGCACGTCACCGACATCGCGGGCCTGGTGCGCGGCGCCGCGGAGGGCGCCGGGCTGGGAAACGCCTTCCTCTCCAACATCCAAGCCGTGGACGGCATTTTTCACGTCGTGCGCGCGTTTGAGAGCGAGGAGGTCATCCACGTGGACGACAGCGTCGACCCCGTGCGCGACCTGGAGACCATCCAGCACGAGCTCTGCGCCAAGGACATGGAGTACTTGCGGCGCGCGGTGGACCAGGAAAAGCTCGACGTGAAGAAGAACCCGACGATGAAACTCAGCGGCTTGTTCGTCGAGACCATGGACAAGGTGGAGACGATGCTCGGCTCCGACCTGCCCATCCGCGGCGGGACGTGGACCACGCCGGAGGTGGAGATGATAAAGGAGAAGCTCCCGCAGCTCATCACCACGAAGCCCATCGTGTACCTGGTGAACCTCACCAAGAAGGATTTCGTGCGCAAGCGCAACAAATGGCTGGTGAAGATCCACGAGTGGATAAAAAACCACGGCGGGGGGGTCATGATCCCCTTCTCCGTGGAGTTCGAGCAGGAGCTGTGGGACCTGAGGGCGGACGAAGAGGCGCAGAAGGCGTTCCTGGAAACCACGGAGGGGGCGAAGAGCGCGTTGCCCAAGATGGTCGTGCAGGTACGTCATCGCCGGTTAAGGCGGCGTCGACGCGCTCGTTTTTTCTTTTCTCTTCCTCTCCCGCGACGCGGCGGCGTCGTTTCGCGAAATTTCCATCTCTTCGGCGCGGGCGAAGTTCTGTGCGCGCGGCTTCCTCGGTGCCGCGTCCACTTTTTACGTCCGCGAGAGCGATCGTGCCGGTTAGCAGGCGGAAAAACTCTCCCACTCGTGGGCTCGTGGGTGCTCCTCCACACAACTTGCGAACACGCTACTACCGCGCCCGCCTCGACGTTTTTTGTACGTCGCGCGCGTTTTGTCGCCGTACGACAGACGAGACGTCTTAACGAGACGTCTTAACGCCTCTCTCCGACGCCCGATCGCCGCCCTCGTACCGTTCACGAATCACACACAGGGCTACAAGGAGCTTAACTTGATTTATTACTTCACCGCCGGCGAGAAGGAGGTCCGGTGCTGGACGCTGTACTCGGGCTCGCTGGCGCCGCAGGCGGCGGGCGTGATCCACTCCGACTTTGAGAGAGGATTCATAAAGGCTGAGGTTGTGGCGTACGACGACTTCAAGTCCCTCGCCACCGGTAAGAGCATGGCGGAGGTGAAGGCGGCGGGAAAGTACAGGCAGGAGGGCAAGACGTACGTGGTCAAGGACGGGGACATCATCCATTTCCAGTTCAACGTCACGGCCGCGAAGAAGAAGTGACACGTTATCAATCATCGCGTAGTCTACGGTATAGCGTTTGACGAGCGAAGCGCGTCCGCCGTCTCGCGTCTCGACGGACGACTCCGCGCGCGTCGCGAGAGAGTGAGCGACTCGTCGTTCTTCATGTACTTTATTATGATCATACGTAAAACCTTCGTACCCGGTGCGCCTCGCCCGTTGTACCCGTGGGACAGTAAAGTAATAGTACGACGGCGCGCGCGCGCGCCCCGATGAATCCTTTCGCGTCGCGCGCCGC
>Ga0181559_10003955_pt1 | contig 14454 bp, 10 predicted proteins | sample 011ome_21_FD_133752 | JGI IMG/M metagenome (GOLD analysis project Ga0181559, IMG submission 133752) | Coastal salt marsh microbial communities from the Groves Creek Marsh, Skidaway Island, Georgia - 011508AT metaG (megahit assembly) | ecosystem: Environmental > Aquatic > Marine > Intertidal...
ACAAGCCACGTTGAAGAATCTAAACACGATCGGCACCTTGAAACAGATGAAGAATTCAGTCGCATCGCAAGCGATTGCTGAACTACAGTCGAACACGAACCAAGCATTTTTTTTTAACGGGAATGCCACCAACGAATCGGTGGTCTCGCTCCCTCGGTCGAACATGATACCAGTACGCGAATCTTGACGCAGTAGGCGCGCAGTTGATCTTTTTGTTGCTGAATCAACAAGTTTGGTGCGCGCTAGCTGCCTGCGATGATCTGGCAGTGATTTCTAACAGAGCCGTTTTTAACGAAGCCGGAATCGATTCACTTCGTCATTGGTTTGACCTGCTTCTAGACCTTGCGTCCAAGCAACTTTGGTGGGGACGTTCCGGCCAGATACCCCCAAATTGAGAATCTCGATCTGGGTTCAGCGATTACTTGGCATCTAAGATTAGAGGGGAGCTGGTAAGTCTCGCTTGTTGAAACAGGACCACGCCAAGAAATAAAAACAGGCTCCTAACGCCAAGAGGATTAGGGGATAGGCGAGTGGGGCGAGAGCGGCGTCAGGTAGTGAAAGACTAAGACTCCAAGGAGCACCAAAGCCTTCCTTTCCCACGAGTGATGTCATCTTCTGTGGTTTATAGCAGCTAAAGAACGTGAACGATAAAAGCCATTGCAGCGACTCGGCTGCCTTCCCGAGACCGAACATCACCAATTGGGCGACATAGACGGATACAACAGCTCCGACCGTCCGCCAGCGGTAGCGATCAATCGCGCTGAAAAAGGAGGAGATGCCGAGAAGAAAAAATCCGAATGAAAAGAGATGGAATGTCGAAGCTGCATAGGTCCTTACATCGACCCGATCACTAAGAGGAATCGTCAGCTCGGATGGTTCTTCCGCGGTCAATGGAATATCAAGGTTTACAAAGGGCAGGCGAAAGGTAGGGGCCGGAATCGATTCGGTCACCGAGGTAAAATGAACTCCCATTGTGACACCGGCCCAAACAAGTAGGCACAGCCCAGCGAGACCCGCAACCGACACAAAGGCATGTGAGAAAAGTAGTGATGAGCGACTGATCGGCTGTGCCAAGGTCATCTCTAAGGTTCCACGTCCCAGTTCACCGCTGACGACGTCGCTTCCTCGAGAAATACACCAAATCACTGTGCAGAAAATAACAATTGGCTCGTCAAAGGTCATTCCGACGCGACCTGGATAGGTAAAGAGTGCATCAAAATCGATCGGCGCAAATTTTTCAAACTCGCGAAACTGCTCGAGAATTGTTTGAAACTGCCCCATATCTAAAAGGCTCACCACCCACACTCGAACCCACGCAAAAGCAAACAAAGCGGCGCCGCAAGAGAGAAACAGTAATGAGGATTGCCCGATGTATTTTCGGATCAAGATTCGATGGAACATTACTCGGCACTCTCCATCGAAACACAATCTCCGAAATGAACGGAATCATAAACCGCCCGAAGACCAAGTGGCTCAATCCTCATTCGCTTTAGTGACAATTGATCGATCCAAGGCAACCACTTTGCGAGATCACCTGCGATGTCAATTCGATAATGATGTAGCGTTTCCGCCTCGCTTGTTTCCGTGCGGTCTTTGATAATATTGACGGAGGTTTTATTGGTATCCAGCGAGTAGGTGTTGAGTGTCGTACCGACAGATTTTAGCGTCGCTGACTGGCATAGGTCGGCACCGGCGATGTTCTCAGGTGACGGAATCGATGCATCGGTTGATGCCCCCCAAATTCGATGTCGCTGATGCAAGTCACCTATGTTCAGTTCAAGCACCAATTTGCCGTGCCGCAAGAATGCAACACGATCGCAGGTCTGTTCAATCTCACTGAGGACGTGCGAAGAGAACATCACCGTTCTGCCTGCTTTGCGAGCTTCGAGAACAAGATCAAGCACAATCGCACGGATGGTTGGATCCAAATTGGCCGTTGGCTCATCAAGAATCAGTAGGGGAGTATCAAGCGACAAGACGACTGCCAACGCAAGCTTTTGCCTCATGCCAGTCGACATGAATGCGACGTGCCGTTTTTGATTGAGTTCGAGCCGCTCGGCAATCTCTCGGCTTCGTTCAAGATTTCCAGAGGGATGCATCTCCGAAAAGAATCGCAAGACACCTGATCCACGCATATGACGTGGGAGCCTTGCGTCACCTGGCAAATAGGCAACGTGCTTGCGAAGTTCCACACCGTCGACTTGTGGGTCCTGTCCGCAAACTTGCGATCTGCCCGAAGTTGGTTTCAGGAAGCCGAGCAAAGAACGAATCAGCGTCGTCTTACCTGCTCCGTTCGGGCCTAGTAGGCCGAATACCGTTCCACGTTCTACCTCGAGGCTGCATTCCGACAACGCAAAAAATTCACCATAACGCTTGGTTAGTCGTTGAACTTGAACCAACGCCGTCGAACCGCCATCAAGTTCCGGCGAGCCACCTGTTCGGATGACTTGGTCGAAGGCATTCACGGCGGTCGCGGTTCCCTCAGAATTCACGCTCGTCTCTTCCTGCTATTTTGAAAATGTTCGAATGATGAGAAAGCGTGGGGTGGTCGCCTTTGGGATGCCTCAGCCTCGCTTGATAGTATGGATGTAGGTCAAACCGCCGCAAAGTGGAGGTGCGATTACTTGCTGAATTCATGTCTGCGAAAAACCAGTCAAATCGCCTTGAAAACCCAGGGTTTTCCACTCGCAGAGATTCTTGATTTCCCGCAAAATCTAGCCACGAGTTGACGCGGGGTTGCGATAAAACTCTAACCCTTGGATGAACCTCGACGCCGTTAGTTGTCTAGCGCTGGGTGATTGTCGTACCCCTTTGATTCAGGCTGAGTTTGGCCGAGATTTGACGCCACTGAATTGCCTAGCATCTTGATCTATTTTTTTGGAAGCTCCCATGACTCACCCCGATAACGCCTCCGAATGCAACGATTCCATCAGTGAAGAGTCTTTACCCAGAGGCTTTCGCTTTTCGGGTACAGCGTGCGGACTCAAGGCGAGCGGCAAGAAAGATATGTCGTTGTTGGTTGCCGATCAGCCCGTGGTCGCAAGCGGCGTGTACACCCAGAATCAGATCGTCGCTGCTCCGGTTTTGAACTGTCGCTCTAAAACCCCATCCGCTTCGATCCGAGCCGTCGTAGCAAATAGTGGCAACGCCAATGCATGCACCGGTCAACAAGGCGATCAAGACGCATCGGAGATGTGCACGGTTTTATCGGAGAAGCTTGACTGCTCGCCCGAGCAAATTCTTGTGATGAGCACGGGGGTGATCGGTGTCCATCTGAATATGTCGAAGGTTCAGGAGGGTATCCAAGACGCGTTCGCCATGCTTGATGATTCTCCCGAGAATTTCTTGATGGCCGCTGACGCAATTTGCACGACTGATCAATCACGCAAGGTGGCCGCTCGATCTATCCAATGCAGCAACGGCACGATTCGGATCGCAGGAATGGCAAAAGGTGCGGGAATGATCGCGCCCAATATGGCCACGATGTTATCCGTCATCTTTACCGACGCAAAGTTAAGCCCCGAACAAGCACAGTCAATGCTCAAGATTGCTTGCGATACGAGCTTCAATCGAATCAGTGTGGATGGACACACCAGTACCAACGACACCGTGCTACTGCTGGCCAGTGGAGCCTGTGATGTCGAACTGGATGAACCGTTGGCAAATGATTTTCAACAGGAACTCAATCAGTTGCTCAGACAACTTGCGAAATTAATTGTCCTCGATGGTGAGGGTGCCAAACATATCATGGCGATCGAAGTCGTCGGCGCTGTAAACGATGATCAAGCTTTCGAGATTGCTAAAACCGTCGCTGCGAGCCCATTGGTGAAAACCGCAATCACCGGAGGGGATCCAAACTGGGGACGCATCGTCTCCGCCGCTGGGTACGCCCATGCGAAAATGGATCCAACAAATACGGCTTTGACCATTTGCGGTGAAACAATCTACCGAGATGGAACCCCTGTTAAATTTAATGCTGGGGAGCTGAGCGGTAAGATGAAATCGAATCGAGAAGTCTCCATCCTTCTCCAAGTCGGGCTTGGGGAAGGGAAATCAAATTACTGGTCAAGCGATCTCACGACCGCCTACGTTGAATTCAATTCAGAGTACACCACCTAGCGAGAAATAACCTCTCGACTTGCACCTGTTTTCGTTTGGGGGTTCCGCCGCATTTCAAGATGAATGATTCATTCCGCTCGCCGAACCTTCCGTTGTCGCGAGAGGTTGCGTCGACTGACTTAGCATGTGCAGTGATTTAATGTGTGCAGTGATTTAACGTCTGTAGTGTTTTTCTGGCACTCTGATGGAGTGTATGCCGGTATTCGCCTCACCACGAGGACGCTGGGTCAAGTCAACTAGATAGAATCATGGTTCGTCGGTGAACCATGCGGATGTGATGCGATGTAGGGTGAGTCAAGAGTGACATTCCACTACAAAATACTAGTGATCCCCACCAAGCCGATCCGTCAGCGTTGCCATCAGTTGACGAACCAATTCTGGGTGCTGGTCAGCGACGTTTTGAGTTTCACCTGCTTCGGATCGATGATCGTACAGTTCAATTGCACCGTCTTTGTGTGCGATGAGTCGGTACTGTTGATCGCGGATCGTTTGGGCACGACCTGTGTAGGAGATCGCGACACTACCGGTCGCGGTCGGCTCTTGTAGTATCGGATTCAAGCTAGCCCCAAGCTGCTGATCAGGCTTGGGAATGCCCGTTAGTTCGCACAGTGTTGGAAACAGTGATCTTGTTTCAACAATTGCGTCTGAATGGATGCCGGGTTGCGGCAGATTTTTGGCAGAAATAATCAGTGGCGAATGTAAAGACTCTTCGAAAAGTGCATGTTTACCCCAAATCGCATGTTCACCGAGATGCCAACCGTGATCACCCCACAGAACGATGACGGTGTTATCTCTTAACCCGTGTGCATCCAATCGATCTAAAACTCTACCGACTTGAGCATCCGCATAGGAGACACATGCGGCGTAATGTCGCCGCACGGCGTCTGCGAACTCCGCATCCTGATTTGGATCTCTGCCCCATCGATTGTATTTCATAAATTCGCCCGAGCCATGCCAAGTGGTTTTCCCCTTGGGGCGGTCAGGATGGGGAATCGGAGGTAATTCAACGCTGAGATAAGGTTTCATGTATTGGGCTGGAGCACCAAAAGGTAGATGAGGTTTCAAGATACCTACCGCTAAAAAAAATGGCTTTTCGGAATCGTCAGCGAGCAAATCAAGTTGTCGCAAAGATTCCTCAACCGTTAATCCATCAGGATAGATTTCGTCACCACCCTCAACTGATTGAAATAAATCCATCTCTTTCGCGTTAGCGCGGATCTCTCCGTGGGCCAACCCGTGCATCGCACCGCGTGGATGCTGCCAAGCACCCGATGGATGGAGGTGACGCGTCCAAGCGTCTGGCATTTCAATCTGATTTTGATCATCCCAGTCGGGACCGCCCCTTCCTCCGGGGTGATGAGACACTTTGCCGACCGATACGGTTGTGTAGCCCTTGTTCCTGAACCATTCGGGCATGCTCGCGGGAATCGAACCGCCGTTCATTTTTCTCGCTCGCGCGAACAGGGCGTCATTTCCCGCTGATCCGTACTGGCCGGTTAGCATGACGTAACGTGAAGCTCCGCAGGTCGGAGCCTGAACGTAGTGATGCCGAAAGATTCTACCCGTCGACGCAAGCTGGTCGATATTCGGCGAATGGATGTAGGACTTTCCGAAGCAAGCTAGTTCCGGCCTTAGATCATCGATACATAGCAGGAGGACATTCCGGCCTTGATCACCCGCCGCGGCATCAGAGGATTCCACGGCATGGAATGTAATGATCAGGGAGGCGAGAATTAACGCGATCCGTTTAACATTCTCTCGAGGCATTTTTGCATCTTGGATTAGTCGATATTGTCAAAGTCATCGAAGTCGTCTAGGTCGTCATCGAGTTCTTCTTCCTCTTCGCTCTCCTCTCCGCCACTCAATCCAAATTCGGCACTGATCTCGTCCTTGATCTCGATCTCATAATCATCTTCCTGTTCTTCTTCGAAATCATCATCGAAGTCATCATCGAAGTCGTCCTCATCAATGTCGTCAAAGCTATCTAGCTCTTTATCATCGTCGAGACCGTCTTGGAAGCCACCATTGTCGCCATCGCCGGAACCATCTTCGTCGTCGCTCCCGTACCCATCATCATCGCTGTCGTCGTCGTCGTCATCGTCGTCATCAAGATCATCGTCATCGTCCATTCCCAATGGAGATGAGACACGGTCTTCTCTCTCCGCCGGTGAAGTTCGCCCTGGGACCGGCGTTGCTGGCGCAGTGAATGGATCACTCGAAATGAGATTTAACGCGAAGGAGGTCACAGACATGGAGCAGGATTTGAGTCAGTTAGAGTCGAACGGTGCGTTTAAGGAGACAAGGTGCAGGAGACTGCAATCGATTACCTCAATCGCTTTGTAAGTCAATTATCAGTAAATGTTAAAAATCTCACCGGGTATATCGGATCTGCAAATTAACCGCGAGGCTAAACGGCAAGTTTCTTGGATACCGATTTCTAGTGACAGCGGCACGGTTGTGTCCGTCGCCTTTTCTAAGGATCCTCCGTGACAATCGAAGCGATTATTCGCAACAGGATCGCCACATTGGCAATGCTGTTACGTCCTCTGGAATCGACCATCTCCGGTGATCCAGAGGAGTAGCTTTTCCAAAAATCGCCCTGTTTCCAACGAGGTTGTTCTCGAAGGTCATTGAGCGATTTTGAATTTGTTTTCCAGATAATGCGGGCTCGGAGCGTACAGCATACTTTCTCAGCTGAATCACCAAAATAATACCATGGCAAACAAACTGGAAAAGATGGGCAAGTAGTCACCTTTCGAGAAACCGTTCGCAGACGCAAATACACTCCAGTAGCGAGTCGCCGGAACTTGGCTTCGGGGAGCCAATCGTTTAGATCGAAAGCGTTTTTCTTCGCAATATACGGGTTTCTAAACATAATCTTGGTTTCTAGACGCTCCAGACGTCGACTTGGACGCAGATGACGCCCTCACAGTGAGGATTCTAATTTCATGCGGGATTCACCACACGTTGGAATCGGTTTTACCGAGGTCTCCTGTCGGATTTTGGAAACTTTCGGCGACGTTTCCGTGATTCCGCTGGTGATTTGGTTTTGCCTTTTGGGAACGCTCTGTACCCATCTGCTGGAAATTTGCTAAGGATCAACGCAGCAATTCGTGATCGTTTCGCGAGATGGATACCGTTTTTTGGGGTTTTGCCCGATCCCGCCAACTTTAAATGCCTGTAGGGATGGGGTTAGGGATTCACCGGAAGCGGATCTGCGATCACAAGTTGCCGCGATCGCACGTTGCAGCAGAGACACTGCAGCGAAGACAGGGATCGCTGATTCCTGCCGCTCATGTCAGGAACCGGAACCCCAGTGGAGCGAATGATTCTTACAAAAGGCTCGCTTCCGAAGGAAATCGATTGAATTGGTCAGTGGATGCTTTGCGTTGGCAAAGATTCGACACCGCGAACCTCCGAATACGGCAATTGTGTTGCGGGCGAAAACTGTCAACTAAAAATGGATCAAGTCGTTAGAGAAAGCTAGGAAATGAAAACAGAACCCGTGAATCGAGTCATCTTGTTTGCCATTATTTGCGTTGCGTCGGTTGGATGTGCTAGCCAGTACGGCCACATCCTATCGAGCAACGAAAGTGATTTAGTGGGTAGTCACACTGCGGGTGCTGCGACTTGGAATCCACTGGTCGATGAAGCGGTTGCAAAACTTCTCGGTCGATGCCCTTCACCTGTTCAAGCGGTTAATTTCCAAGACACCAAACCGCTCGGTGATTCGTCAAGCGTGGGCTCGGCGTTGGTCGATGGAACTGCCACGGTTTGCTTTGTGGGGATCGAGAACAAAAGTGCCGAAGAAATCGGTGACTTCAAAGACCAGCTTTACGAGCGGATCGATATGCAAGTCAATGAAACGGATGCCTTTCGTGGGATAAGCCGTCGAATGGTCGACGCAGCACTGATGGAAACTCGCCTACGCCCCGATTCGCTTTTCTTACCAAATAACCGAGCGAGTTTTGCTGCAGCATTGGGAAGACAGGGAACTCCAGTTGATTACTTGCTTTACGCAACCATCACCAGCGGCACGACAGAACGAAATAAAACGAGTCAACGAAACTACCTGTTGACACTTGAATTAGTCAATTTGAGTAGCGGTGATTCGATCAAAGAGTCGGCTGAGATTCGCAAAGGTTACAGCAAAAATGCTGCCGCTAAATGGTGGCATTTTGGACTCATGCAGGCATGGTGATCAAAACCTACTTTGGAAAAGTCTCCGAAGTCACAAAGCGAATGCCAATTATTTAAGGTCAAGCAATAGATGGAGCAAACGGAGCGTTCAACGCGATGGTTGTGTTCAAAACTGATGCATATCACTGCATTGGCGAATGCTCTCGGCTTGGTTGCATCAATGGAGATACGATTCTTCCTGTTGTTCGCTCCTGTCCTGCTGGTTGGATGCAGTACCCCTTTCAAACAACTACACTCTGCTCGCGATCTATTCGCCAGCGGTCAGCTTGAAGCGACTCGGGTCGCCTTGGAAAAAGTTCGCGACGACCACAATCGCTATTCGGATCCTGCGGAACTCGATCTCGCCATCGTCGATCTCGCTTCGGGTAACCCCGAGGACGCGGAGCGACGTCTTCGTCGGATGCGAGATAAATTCGATCGCCAACCGCGTCTGCAAGGTGCAAATGAAGTTGCGGCCATGGTGACTGACGATACCGCTTTGTCTTTCCGTCCATCTGGTTACGAGCAGGTGTTGATTCGATCCATGCTGGCGGTATGCTCCCTAGCCCATGATCAACTTGATGCGGAAAGCTACACCCTTCAAGCAATGGCAAAACAATCAGAACTCGCTCGGCTATCAAAAGATCGAGGACTGATCCAATCGAACGAGATCTACCAGCCCATCGCGTTCGCTCCGTATCTTCGGGGTGTTTTGAGAGAAGCGACACACCGAAACTATGATGATGCGGCTCAGTCTTACCGTTTAGTTAGCGAGGTCGAGCCACAGTTTTCGGCGATCGGAGCGGATATTCAAAGGGCCAGTGTCGGGGCCCACAGCGAACCCGATCATGGCGTGATCTACGTCATCGCATGCACTGGGAGAGGCCCCGTCCTCGAAGAAACAGAGGCCCCTGTCACGACTGCGGCCATGCAGATCGCCTCGGTCATGCTACAGCAGATTGAAGCTGAGAAAAATCAGGATGGTGAAAAGGAAACATTGAGTCTTCCTAATTTAGCAAGCGTCAAAGTGCCAACGGTCACATCTCCGCAGTGTCATATTGCTCGAGTTGGTGTTGAGGTGGATGGGCGTCCGGTTGGAGTAACGGAGACGATTACCGACATCAAGCAACTTGCCATCTCGCAGTTGGAGGCGGAAATGCCGTGGACGATTGCCAGAGCGGTGGTTCGAAGGGTATCGAAAGAATTGGCGGTCGCCAAAGCTGGGAAAAGTCTCGGGCTTGATGGCATCGAAGGTTCGCTTTTTCGATTCGCAACATCGACGCTCTGGAGCGGAATGGAACACGCGGATACTCGCTGCTGGAGTTTACTGCCTCGAGAGATCCAGGTGCTTCGATTTGAGTTGCCCGCGGGGAAGCACAGCCTGAGGCTCTCTACGTTGGGCTGGTCCGAAGAAATTTACCGCAGCAGCGCGCCGATGGAGGTTGAGGTGATCAATGGTGAAAACAACTATGTGATCGCGATCGCGCCTGACGAAAGAATCTACACAGTCCACTCGGGTGAATCCTGAATCGTAGCGTCTAGAGGAACCTCAATGCGTTCACCACTCAGCCACGTCGTCCAACTCAGGAAATTCGACGGCCCGGGGGGGCGAGAAAGATGGGAAGTTACTGGCGATGCGAAGTTGCTGATTTCGAGAATTTGACGGGTCCGCTACGATCACCAGTGCGGTGTTTTCTCACTCGTCTTGCGTTCTAGCTCGATGCGTTCCCCGTTTTCGTTCGGCGATATTCAATCGGCGAGATACCATGCCAACGTTTAAAAACGTTGCTGAAGGATGATGGGGATTCATATCCCACCAAATACGCGATCTCCCCAATCTCGACGTCGCTGTCTCGCAGCAACCTGCGAGACTTACCCATTCTAATTTCGGTAAGGTATTGCAGAGGAGGTAGGCCAACAAGACGACGGAACCGATCCGAAAAGGCTGATTTTGAAACCTTTCCCAGCCTCGCCATTTGCGGAACGGTCCACGGTGATTCTGGCTTCTCAACCATAACACGAATGACTGGCCCAATAACCGCGTCGGTTGCGGCACGCATCATTCGGAACACTCCGCTGTTACTGTCAGAAGCTTCGTTCGCACGACTTTCAAGAGCAGCGGCAACGGTTTGCAGCAATATTAGCTCACTGAGTCTTCGTACCACAACGCTCCATCCCGCTAGGCGATCGCGTCGCGCCGACTGAATCATCGCAAGCATCGGCTTGCATAGACTGAGAGTCGGCTCGCGATCCTGAACCAATCGAACCGTATCGGGAAGGCCAATATCCAAAGGATTGGCGCTGACTTCGGTAATATCGAATTGCCCGTAAAGAAGACATGTACGCTTGACGTCGACGTCAGATTCACCTGGCAAACCAGTGGTCAAAGCATCTGCCGGTGAGGAATTGACCAAAGTAGGGGAGAGAACAGGCGGCGGAAAAGTTGTCGGTTCGACAATTGCAAGGTCAATCGAAACCGAACGCGCTTCGGCATCGGAACAAATTCGGTGGGCAAAGCCGCGTGTCACCACAATGTGATCTCCGGCCTTCAAATGAATGGCAGGCATCGCTGAATCGGCCGGGAACAATAATGCTTCGCCATAAAGCATGACATAAAGACAACCACGATTCGAAGGGACGTCGAAACTCCAGCGATTCTCAAGGTTGAGTTCCGTTGCCATCCAATTTGGAAAGTAGGCACCCTGAAGCAATGTCGAAACAGGGTCGACGGAGGCGGCGTCGGAGTGATCAGTCGTGAGTGCGTTCAACCGTGTTTCCTTGTCTTTTGAGCTTTCCAAAGCGGGCGCCTGTTCCATGCGGCCCACCTGCCTTGTTGAAAACACTTTTGACAAAAGAAGGTTTCGGTTCCAACAGTAGTTTTGCGGGAAATCTTGATTGGTGGGCAAAAACAAAGAAGAGAAAGAAGTGTGAATTGCAAGTCTTTTGGATGAATCCGCAAAGAACTTCAACGCCTCATTTGTGATTTAAAACAAAATCGTGAATCGGACATACTGAGAAGCGATTCCTAATTGAATTTTGCGAGCTTGTCATGCAGCCGCTTCAAATGACCCACTTTCTCTTTTCTCCTAGAGTCGCTCTCGAGATGATTCGGAATCTGTATTGGTCAAATGGTGAAGTCCGATCTGGCTCTCATTGGTTCATGCTCGTTCTTTTGCTGGTGGTTTTGCCTTGGTCTTGTGCCCCAATGCTTGCTCAAGATACCCGTCGAGGCTCCGTGCCGGACTTATACCCCCGCGCAATGAATGACTTCCTGAATTGGCCAAATTCAGTTGTTCGGTGTGAATCAGGTTATCTTTTCCTAGAGGGGCAGTATCTTCATCCACCGTATGAGATCTTGTTGAAGGACTCTCACCTTGTCATCAACGGTAACGCAGTTCCACTCCGTCTCTTGAACCTCTCCATCTTTTTGGAAGACGAGCCGCGCGAAATGGATTCCGTAGCGACCACGGAACCGTTTGTTTATCATCGGACGGTGTGCGATCGAGGCGATTACCTCGATCAAACAGATTTAGGCCTAGTTGGGCATGGACAAGGCTCGGATCATCACAATCTGCAGGTGGTTTCGTTCACCAGGCCCGCCAACGCATTGGAAAATCTGTTCGATAGCTCGTCTTGGGAAGTCCCTCGTTTGCTCGATTCCTCATCAGCAAATACGGTTTGGCGGGATTCGACAAACTCCCGAGAGTATCAATTACTTGCTGCAATTCAGGCAACTCTCCATATGGGAGGCGCGACGATTCTAGCAAGTCAATATGTTCCACTATTTGTTGACACTTCATACGGCGGCTACGAGCTACTCAGCGGACTAGCACAAGAAAGTGGAAGTCGCAGTAATCATGCGATTTTGGAAGCCCCCATCGAAATCCATAATGTTGAGGAACGACTTGCCTGGGCCCACTTCTTTCGGTCTCCGCCAAATGATCAAGAAATGCGTGATCGAGCCGCGACCGATCTTGCTGAGCTGGATGCGGCCGATTCCAATGGCCGGAAGATTTGTGCGGCGAGTATTGTCGCCAATTTCTTGGGCTACCCGTTGACTCTTGCAGCAATGGTGCTCGTCGTGATCGCCTTTGGTCATCTTCTCACCAACAAACCTCAATTGGACCCGTCGCTTTCACCACAAGAGATTAAACGAATCATCATCAAGTCGCTGCTGATGATTGCCCTGCTGTCGCTGATTGACCTCGTCTGGACGGTAATGGCCAATAGCACTGGACTGATGCGAGAAATGAATCCAGTAGGGAGAAGCTTTCTTGGCAGCCCAATGAGGTTAAGTATTTTCAAAATACTCGTTGTTAGCCTCTCGATTGGCTTGCTCTACAAGCAACATCACCGACCAATCGCTCAAGCCGCGACATGGTGGAGTTGTCTAACGCTGACGCTGCTCACCGCACGATGGCTGACCTTCCAGTCAATGTTTCTTTAAGAACGAGACATCGTTGCGAACGGGCATTTACGCGCGATCGTTATTCACGCTGACTTGGTTCTCAAACGGTTTCCTCGTGGCGTCTGGTGAAGACGATGACAGACCATTTTCGTCCGATGGAATCATGGGATGATTACAACCCTAGCCGTAAAATCGATGCTAAGCGAACAGAGAAGCGATCGGTTTACCTTGATCGGTAATTGGAACCGGGCGATCGCCGTCGTATAGGTTTTTGGTGTAATCGACTTGCGTGGCCGCACAAACGGTGGCAAAAAAATCAGGGATTGAGACAGGATCTTGAACGATTTTCTTGGATAGTTCGTCCGTCACCCCGTACGCTCCTTGGTGTCGAAGTCCCCCGCCCGCAATCACACTCGTGAATGCGGATCCCTGATGCCCTCGTCCGCCGCCACTATCGAATTCCGGTGGACGGCCAAATTCTGTGGTAATCATGATGATGGTTTTGTCAAGCAATCGCTTTTCTTCCAAGTCGTCCATTAATGTCGCAACGGCGGAGTCGAGTTCTCGGATCAACTTGTGCTGGTCCACAATTCCGGAATTATGGACATCCCATCCGGCACCATTGAGAAAATTCAGGTTGTGAGACACCTCAACAAATCGAACCCCACGCTCAATGAGACGCCGGCTCAGTAGGCATCGTTGACCAAACTCTCCACCATAACGATTGCGAAGCGAATCGGGTTCTTGATCAATCGCAAACACGCGGTTGAACTCAGGGCCGCTAAGATTAAGCGACTGTTTTATGGTTGCTTCGTATTGTTGAATCGGCTCGGCAACCGCAACGTCACCACGATGCAGGCCAGACAACAGCGATTCTCGACGTGCCTGACGAGCGGAATCGACTCCATCGGGACGTGAAAGTCCCATCGGACCACGACTTGTATCCGTCAGATAAAGGTAACCATCCTGAGCCCCCAAGAATCCGGGGCCACGGGTCACGTTCGGGTAACCGATCAAAACATACGGAGGCACGCTTTGATCCATCGAACCACGTTCATGCGTAATCAGCGAACCAAGTGAAGGATAAGTGACCGTTCCGCTGATATTTCGGCCAGTATGCATGCGATTGGTTGCCGCTGCATGCTCGTCAATCACGTCATGGTGGGTGGTCCGCACGGCAGTGATGCGTTCCATTCGCTCCGCAAGAAGTGGTAAGTGTTCGCACAATTGCACCCCGGGTACGGCGGTATCAATCGAGGAATAATACGAACCTGCTTTTTTTGATTTTGGATCACCTTGCACTTTGGGATCAAACGTATCGATCTGCCCCATTCCGCCACCAAGCCAAATAGAGACCACGTGCTCGGCTTGACCCGAGATCACCGAGGCAGTTTGATTCGATTCTGCTTGGCAACTTAGCGTCAGGCCGGCGATCGCTGCACCGCCCGAGGCCGCGAGCATTTCTCGACGAGTTAAGCTTTTTGAATGATTCATGGCTAATGCCTGTAGCGTTTTTTCTAACTCAAGGTCTAAGTTCGATGCGTCCTAGGGAAACGTACATCCCTAACATTATCTCTATCGACACGGTTGATCGCAAATGTAAATCGATCAGCCCCGGTCATTCTCTGGTTTAACCGTGCAGACTCTATTTTAACCCTGTAGATCGCTTGTCCAAGCGATGATCAAGTTGAATATGACTGTCGTTGACGAATCAATCTTAGTCATTCAACCTCAGTGGAACCCCTTTG
>Ga0181559_10003956_pt1 | contig 14454 bp, 15 predicted proteins | sample 011ome_21_FD_133752 | JGI IMG/M metagenome (GOLD analysis project Ga0181559, IMG submission 133752) | Coastal salt marsh microbial communities from the Groves Creek Marsh, Skidaway Island, Georgia - 011508AT metaG (megahit assembly) | ecosystem: Environmental > Aquatic > Marine > Intertidal...
GCGAAGAGGCCCGTTCGGCGGCGTAGCATGCACATATGGGTGGACGCGGATGCTTGCCCCAAGGCGGTGAAGACGGTCTTGTTTCGCTGCGCCCAGCGCACATCCACGCCAGTCACGTTGGTGGCCAATCAGTATTTGCCGACACCACGATCAGCATTCATCAACGCGGTGCAGGTGCCGGCAGGCTTTGACGTGGCTGATAATGAAATTGTGGCGCGGCTGGCTCCTGGTGATTTGGTGATTACGGCGGATATCCCCTTAGCGGATGAAGTTTTGGCCAAGCAGGGCGCGGCCATTAACCCCCGGGGTACGCACTACACGAAAGAGAACATCAAAGACCACCTGCAACGACGGGATATGCGTGAGGAACTTCGTGCCAGCGGATTGGTTAACGGGGGTCCGGATGCCTACAGTAAGAAAGACCTGCAGGCTTTCGCCAATGCACTGGACCGGTACGTGAGCCGGGCCGGTAAATAGAGGGGCAAGCCTCTGACCGGTTCTTCGAGAAGCGTCAAAACAATAGGGAAGGGTGAAATGGGAAAAAACATTGAAATTGGGCAGCGTGCATTATTGCTACTCGGTAGGGGATTGCTGGGGCTTTATTTTATCGTCCCGGGTATCAGCAAGATTACCGACTGGAGTGGTAACGCTGCCTATATGGCAGCCCATGACGTGCCGCTGATCCCCGTCTTGCTGGCCGTGACCATCATCGTCCAGGTGGGCGGGGGCGCAAGTTTGCTTGCTGGTTATCGGACCCAGTTGATGGGTTTTATACTGGCTGGGCTGACGATTGTGATAAACGTTTATATGCATGACTTCTGGAACGTGGAGGAAGCGGTTCAGCAGGCCCACGAAACTCAGAATTTCATCAAGAATTTGGCAATAGCGGCTGGGCTGATGTACGTCGCAGGCGTGTCAGCAGCCCCGCCTGAGGCTAATAAAACTTAGCCCAGGTTTCGAGCGGTTCGCGGTCCGATACGAGTGCATTGATGGGCTTGTTCGGGTCGCGGTAACCCAGGGCTAGACCGCAAAATAACATCAAATCTGGATCCGCCTGTACGAAAGCGCTGACGGTATTGGCACGCATGGCCCAGGCTTCCTGGGCACAGGTGTCTAGGCCTGCTTCTTGGGCCAGGAGCATGAAGGTTTGTAAAAACATACCCAGGTCTGACCACTGGGGTGGCCCCATCTGGCGGTCAACAAAGCAGAATAGGCCAACGGGTGCGTCAAAAAAGGTGTAATTGCGTGCCAAATGGGCAAAACGTGCGGCCTTGTCCTCTCTGGGAATATTCAACAGCCCGTACATATCCTCACCAACTTTGAATCGCGAATCCCGGTAGGGTGCTTTAAGTTCGGGCGGGTAAATGTCATAGGCCGGTGTTTCTTTGATTTCTGAGCTGTGCAAGAAGGCTTGGAATTCGGGCATGGTCTCAGCGGTGATGACAAAAATTCGCCAGGGTTGAACGTTTCCGCCTGAAGGCGCCCTGGCGGCTTTTTCCAACAACTCTGTGATCGCCTCGCGGCTGACCGGCGTATCGAGAAAGGCGCGGATTGAGTGGCGCTCTGCAACGGCCTGAGAAACGTTCATGGTAGGACTCCTTTGGTCAGGTTGGGTGGCCGATTGTTTGACGGCGGCGGCTGATCTTAGCGTGTCAGCGGTGGCCAAGCCAAATTTTTGGCGCGGACTGTCCGGTGCCAACTCACCAGCCTAGCGTGAGCCCTAGCTCACAGAGCAAGTCACGTCGGCGGGGGCTGCGAACCGCAGTGGGGCGATCTGTCTGGCTTGTGGTATCGTGTCGGGCTTGTTATCTGCAATTTTCATTAGGAGTAAACCATGCGCGAAGCAGTCATTGTATCAACCGCTCGAACCCCAATCGGTAAAGCTTATCGAGGGGCGTTTAACGCAACGGGCAGTCAGGCCCTCGGAGCTCACGCGATCGCGCATGCTGTGCAGCGGGCGAATATTGATGCTGGAGAGGTCGAAGATGTGATTATGGGGGCTGCAATCCAAATGGGTTCTGCCTCCATGAATACGGCTCGACAATGTCTGCTGCAGGCGGGTCTACCCGATACGGTAGCCGGTCAAACCATCGATCGACAGTGTTCTTCGGGCATGATGGCGATTGGAATGGCGGCCAAACAAATCATAGTGGACGGGCAGGACATTGCCATTGGCGGTGGTGTTGAGTCGATCTCAATGAACCAGACCGGTGACATGTTTGCGATACCGTCGCCCTGGGCCGTGGAGAATATTCCTTCGTTATACATGGCTATGATCGAGACGGCTGAGGTTGTGGGCGAGCGCTACGGGGTTAGTCGAGAGGCGCAAGACGAACTTGCGGCAAACTCGCAGGCCCGCACTGCGGCAGCGCAGGCCGCCGGCAAGTTTGATGACGAAATAGCGCCCATCACGACGGTCATGAAATTTCAGAACAAAGAAACCGGTGACGTCAATGAATCTGAAGTGACCTTGGATAAAGACGAGGGTAATCGGCCTGGCACCACCAAAGAAGCGCTGTCTGGGTTAAGCCCGGTATTCAGCAACGGCCAGGTGATTAAAGAAGGCAAACACGTGACTGCGGGCAATGCCTCGCAATTGTCCGATGGGGCCTCAGCCTGTGTGTTGATGGAAGCGAGTGTCGCCGAGAAGCGCGGTCTGCAGCCCCTGGGCGCTTATCGTGGTATTGCGGTTGCAGGCACTAACCCTGACGAAATGGGTATTGGGCCAGTGTTTGCTGTGCCAAAGTTGTTAGAAAAGAACGGCTTGTCGGTTGACGATATAGGATTGTGGGAATTGAACGAAGCGTTTGCCGTACAGGTGTTGTATTGCCGTGATCAGTTAGGCATCCCAGATGAATTGCTCAACGTGAACGGCGGCGCTATTTCCATTGGCCATCCCTACGGCATGTCGGGCTCGCGCATGGTGGGTCATGCGCTCATCGAGGGCAAGCGTCGTGGTGCGAAGTATGTGGTTTGCACCATGTGCATCGGTGGTGGCATGGGTGCTGCCGGCTTGTTTGAAGTCCTCTAGAACCTAGGAGGTAATGCCACATGAGTGATCTACGAGAGCAACAACACAAGAACGACATGTATGGTGACATCGATGCGCGTTCCGAAACCCAAGACGGGGTGATGCCACCGATACCTGCTGCCACCGTGGTCCTGCTGCGTGACAGCGATGCAGGACCTGAAGTATTGATGTTGAAAAAGAACTCGAAGATCACTTTTGGCGGCATGTGGGTTTTTCCAGGCGGAAAGATTGATCCCGAGGATCATCAGGGTACCGCGGATGATACCCATGCTGCTCGCAACGCTGCGGCCAGAGAGACTTTAGAAGAAACGGGTTTGCAGGTGACGCCCCAGGCGTTTGAATGGTTTGCCCATTGGACGCCTCCGCCAGGCCCGCAAAAGCGTTTTGCGACGTGGTTTTTTGCGGCGCATGCCGAAGGCACCCATGATGTGCAAATTGATGATGGGGAAATTAAGGATCATGCCTGGATTCAACCGGCTCAGGCGCTGGCGCGGCACGCTGCGGGTGAGATAGATTTGGTGCCGCCGACCTGGGTCACCTTACATCAACTGTCTGCATTCTCTGAGGCTCGGGCGGTGATCGAACGATATGCAGCGCTTGAACCCAGGGTCTACGCCACGCGCGTGGCTAAAAATAGGCAGGGGCACCGGGTTGCGATGTGGCATGGTGACGCGGGATATGAACCTTGGGATGCTGACAGGGACGGGGCAAGGCATCGACTGGTCATGGCGCCTGATGGATTTGTGTTTGAAAACACGGTCGAATCGCTCTGACTCACGAACCCTCGAACGACCCGACCTGAAGATTTGGTTTACAGCGTCGTTAACTAAAAACGGCGCTGTAGACGTCCTCGTTGAATCCGACCAACAACGTTTTGCCCACAACCACTGCGGGCGCGCGCAGGTTGCCGGTGCTCCCAAGCATCGCTGTTACGGCTTCTTCGCTAGCCCCCTTACCGCCCTTGAACTCTTGGGTTTTCTTGCCTTTAGACACCATCATGGTGTTGGCTTTGGCCAACAGGGCCTGTGCGTCCTCGCGCTGCAGTTTACGGCTTGCGGGGATGGTTTCTTTGATATCGACTGAGCTGGCCTCCAAAAACTTGGATGCTTTAGCACAGCTGGTTCAGCCACCCCGGTAGTAGTACCAATCTACAGTTTTCGCCATTAGGTTGTCCTCGTTACAGTAGTGTCGCCAATTGTAAGGCGGTGTCCGGAGCTGTGGCAATCTGCCCGGCCAAAAATATCTGCACACGAGGCTTTCTCACAGCGCCGCTGACTGATAGTTTGTTGGAGGTGTTGATGGAGAGTCGACCGTGAATTCTTGCGCTTTGGTGCCTTTGGGAGGCAGATCATCTCAACACGCTTGCTGAGATCAAGACGCGCTGGATAACGGTAGTCGAAACAGGGATTGGGGTAGGTGTGCGAGTGGATATGAATCAGAAGTCCAGCCAGCTTAGGGGGCCTCAGAGTGCTTGACTTCATAAATCGTAACTTGCTGCTGTTGTTCGGTGCACAAATGGTTTTTGTGTCAGGCAATATTTTGTTAGTCACGGTCGGGGGTATTGTGGGTTACCAGTTGACGCCCGACCCTGGCTTGGCCACTTTGCCTGTCGCGCTGATGGTGATTGGTACCGCCCTGGCGACGGTGCCCGCGGCACTTATTATGCAAAAGTTCGGCCGTAAGGCAGGATTCGTTTTGGCCACGGCCATTGCTGCAGGCGGTGCCTGGTTGGCGACCATAGCCTTGGCTGCAGAAAGTTTTTGGCTGTTTTGTGCGGCAACCGGATGTGTCGGCAGCAGCCTTGGGTTTAGCCAGCAGTTTCGATTCGCAGCGGCCGAAAGTGTTGCCGCTGAGCGGGTCAGTTACGCCGTGTCGTTTATGTTGCTGGGCTCGATCGCCGGGGCGTTTTTAGGCCCGGCAGTGGTGTCGTTCTCAGCAGATGCTGATCCAAATCATCCGTATCAGCAGGCCTTTCAGGTCGCCATCGCGTTGTATTTTTTTGCGGCAGTGCTGTTAGCTGCTTTCCGGGATCAACCTCAAATTCAGGCGCAAGCGGCAGAGCGGGGTCCCGTGGAGGGGGTTAGTCTGTTCAGGCGACCTGCTTTTGTCACTGCGGTCATGGCGGGTGTGCTGGGTCAAGGTGTAATGACGTACGTGATGACCGCGACCCCGATCAGTATGAATGTTGAAAGCGGTTTTTCGCTGCAGATAACCTCAGAAGTGGTACGCGCTCACGTGATCGCCATGTACTTGCCCTCATTGTTCACCCCCTGGTTAATCGCGCGTTTGGGGCTCTCACGCATGATGTTTCTCGGTGTCGTCATTCTTGGCGTCACCATCGGCATTGGGCTCATCGGACAGCATCTGATGCATTACTGGTTTTGTATGGTGTTGTTGGGGGTGGGTTGGAATTTTCTGTTCGTGGCGGGTACAACTCTGCTGGTGCAAACCTATCGAGCAGAAGAACGCTTTCGTGCCCAGGCGATCAATGATTTTAGTGTGTTTGGTGCCTCAGCAGTGGCCTCCTTGTTAGCGGGTACAGTGCTGTTTCAAATGGGCTGGACACCCCTCATGCTGAGTGTGGTACCTGCTTTGTTGATTATGTTGGCCACCTTGGCCTGGCTCAGGCGTCATCAGTCGACCCCTGCGCTATCTTAAGTGAACCGCGCTCGACCGCGATGAAATAAACAAAAAAAGGAAACGATATGACTTCTAAGCGAAACCCTCAGCCCATCTGGGACCTTTTAGCCTGTTGCGGTCTGGCCTTGCTGGCTGCTTTTGGTGCGCTTTATGCCCAAGCCCAGACACAGGGACAGACATCAGCGGAGCAGTGTGAACCTTCTCGTTGGGGTGCAGACGATGAAGTTGGTAATATAAATCTCATTAATGCGGCGTCGGTATTAAAAGCCGCTGAGCTGATTGAAACGGGCCGCACCTATAGTCTGGGCATTACCATTGACGCCACTACGCCGGCATTTGCGCCACGCTCTTTGTCATTACAGGTGGTGCAGCCCGGGCAGCAGGAAAGCGCGCGTCCGAATGCGGGCATGACCTACAACGACGATATATTTCAAGGTTGGTTCGGCATTGGTTCGCAACTCGACGGGTTGGGTCACTTGGGTTATGAGGGCATGTACTACAACTGTAATCATGCCCGAGATTTCGCTCAGATCTCTGGCCTGACTAAACTCAGTACCGACAAAGTGCCCCCAATGGTCGCTCGCGGGATAGTGTTGGATATTGCCGGTCATTACGGCAAGGAGTACCTGGAGGCCGGGCAGTATTTCACGGTGGACGATGTTCAAGCTGTTGAGCGTAAACAGGGGACGCCGATTAGGCAGGGCGATGTCGTGTTGTTTCACACGGGTTGGACTGACGCCAAGCTCAAGCAAGACCCGCAGGCTTGGGTCTCGGGTGAGCCCGGTCAATCTGAGGAAGTCGCGCAATATCTGGCGAGCAAAAACGTCATAGCAGTCGGGGCTGACACCTGGGGTTTGGATGTGGTGCCGTCGCAGCACGCTGACCGTCCTTTCCAGGGTCATGTTATTTTGCTCAAAGAGAATGGAATTTACATTCTTGAGACCATGAATACCGGCCCGCTGGTTGCGGATGGAGTACACGAATTTTTGTTCGTACTGGGACAAGCTAAAGTTAAGGGTGCAGTACAGATGTTCATCAACCCGATAGCGATTGATTGACCCGAACTGCATTCGGAGGGTGACACGGGCCCAGAATAGGAGAACTAAAGGCTACACGCTGCTTACATCTGAGCCGTTTTTTTTCCCCGCGTAGGCCTTACATTGATGCCCTAGCTAGAGATGTAAGGCGAGGGATGTTGAAACAAGACTCGATGATGGGGGTGTTGCGAGCTAATGCTGGGCAGCGGGTGTTTATGCACGATTTGAAATCGCTTGCCCAACATAAATTAGATTCTTCACTCGTCGGGAATGGCCTGGGGTATGGGGAACGATGTCTATGGCTGGCGCAGGCCGGAGATGTGGTTGTGCTGGACTGTGCCCCTGACCCGGAATATCTGGCAACCCTCAGGCAGTATCTGCCCGAGTTGGCCCAGGTACATTTGGTAAACCCGGGGCCGTTGCTAGATGAGGGACTGATCGCAACACTCTGTCAGGCTCCGAATCTTCTCGATCAGATCTTGCCAGTGTTGACTCAAAATCGTGTGTTGCTCAACTGTTTAGTGGCCTGTCCCGGTGTAGAGCAAGTGGCTGCGTATCTCAGAACAAAACTCAACGTAGCGGTTGAAACAGAAACTGGCGCCATTGAAGCGACCCAAATGGCCAATAACAAGCGCTTTATTCACGGTCTGGCGACAATGAGTAACGTGCCGGTACCCACGGGAGAGGTGTTGGACTGCGCGGAGTTGTCTGCGTCTGACAGATCGCGGGTGTGTTACGACACCGTTGTACGACAGGCGGCCTCTCGAGGGCGCGCTATGGTTAGAGGAATTCATGGTGCGAATGGTTCTGATACTCATATTTTTAGTCAGGAGGATCAGCAGAGACTAAACGACTGGGCTACTCAGCGATCATCACGCGATTGTTTTATTGTTGCGCCGTTACTGCCTTTGACAGGTTCGCCGAACTGTCCCGCGTGGATATACGACGAGGAAAACTGGGCCCTGTTGGCGATTAATCAGCAACGATTGGATGCAGGTTATCGACACCACGGCAACGTCGTACCGTATAGCCCTCCCCACTTGGCAGAGATCTTGGATTGTGCCAATCGAATCACTGCGAGTTTGGCAAAAATCGGCGTGCGCGGCGCGATTGGCATCGATTTGATGGAAACGTACAGTCCGGAAAGCACGCCTACGCTCGCCCTTGCCGAAGTCAATGCCCGTTACAACGGTTCCCACCTAACCCTGTCGATGTGGGAGCGCTTAAACGAAATTAGATTGGCTCGAGGGTTATATCAACTCCAGGCATGCCTATCCCATGCTGGCCGGCAGTGCCGTCTAAGGTCTTTTGCGGCGCTACGTCGAGTTGCAGGTCAGTTTCTCTACAGTCATGACAAAGGGCAAGGTGTGGTTCTTTTGCAATCAGGCCTTTTAAAGTTGGGTGCCTTGAACTTTGTCACTCTCGCCGCCGATGAATCATCGGCTTTTGCAGTTGAAGCCGAGTTTATGGCTGCGGTTTATGAATAAACGAATTCTGGTTCGAGACTGGTGCGTGGCAGATGATTTACACCTTGAAGGGCTCATGCGGGCTCAGCGTGAGCTAGACCCGGCCTGGCCCCCTAACTACGCCCATGGCCTGGATATGCCCACTTGGCTGGGCGCACCCTGTACCCTCGGCCGTTGGGTGGGCGTGCTGGCCGGGGGAAAAGTGATTGGTCATGCAGGGCTTGGTTGTCCGGAAGCTGAACGACTCGATGTGTATTGTGAGTACCTAGGCTGTGCGGCGGATGCCGTTGCGTTGATTTGCAGGCTGGTGGTCTCACCGGATTCTCGGCATAGTGGGCTATCCAGCCTGTTGACCCGCAAGGCATTGCGCCATGCGATTACCAGTGGGCGAGTCCCGGTTGCCGAAGTGCTGTCTGGGCGTGGATCCTGGTTGCAGATGATGCTTGATAGCGGTTGGCATAAGATTTCTGTTTGGGCCGAAGCACTGCCAGGCGAAGACCTGTATTTGCTTGCGCCCCCGCGGAAGTTTATTGATGTCGCCCTTGGATAACTGCGGGATTGGCCTCCATTGACGCCTGAATTGAGCCGGAAAACAAGGCTAACGCGTCGATAGTGCAGAGACAGACTCCATGAATCCAAGCGCAACAACGTGTTCATTTTTCCTTGCAGGGGACCTTATGACGGGTCGACGTTTGAGCGACTATCTATTGCAACGTGCAGATAAATCGATCATATGGGGTGATGCTGAGGCTGAGTGGGCGCGTGATCCAAGAGCCCTTCGGCTCGCAAATTTGGAAACGGCGATCACGGATAAGCCGGAACAATGGCCGCAAAAGAAATTCCACTTTTTGATGCACCCTGACAACTTAGGTGCGTTGCAAGCGGCTGGGTTTGACGCGCTCACGCTGGCGAATAACCACATCCAAGACGCTGGGCGGGTTGGCCTATCGGATACATTGACCCACTTGAGGCGCGCCGGTATTGCGACTGTTGGCGCAGGCGCAGACCTAGCCGAGGCTTCGCGGCCAATACGGATTAGGCACAGCAACGGACAAACGGTACTGATATTTGCCTGGGCGGGTCCCGGTTGTTTTACCCCAACAGCTTGGGCAGCGGGCCCGACGATCTCAGGAATCAATCGACTTCCAGATTATTCTTGGACCACATTGAAACGGGTGCTTAAAGAGATCAAAGCCGCTCGTGAGCCAGGGGACATTGTGGTGGCGTCAATCCATTGGGGGCCAAACTTCAACTATTCCGTCACGCCGAGACAGAGGTGGTTTGCGCGGCGTTTGATCGACCTCGGTGGAGTTGACGTCATTCACGGACATTCGGCGCATCATGCCATGGGTATCGAAATTCATCGTAGGCGGGTGATACTGTACGGCTGTGGCGACTGCATCAGCGACTATGAGGGTGTAAAGCGTCATTCGTTTCGCCCTGATCTGGCGCCGCAATATCACTTGGAGCTCAATGATCGGGGTGAATTCAAAGCCCTGACCCTGTCACTGCTCCAGATCAAAGACCGCCAGCTGCACCACGCGACAAGCGCGGACGTTGCCTGGTTGTGTCGCACGATCAACGGCGGGGGTAGGCGAGATGAGGAGGAACGCAACGGACGCAGGCCCTGGCTCAATAGACGACGTTTTAACACCCGCTGGGAACCCTTGGCGGAGGGCAGGATATCCGTAGTCAAACGTTAGCGCGCGGGCCTGCTCACTCAATTAGATCGTCAGCTATCTTTTCTGCCGCCATGATTACCGGAGCGTTCAGGTTACCGTTGGTAATGTGGGGGAAAATAGAGGCGTCGACCACATACAATTGCTCAAGGTTATGGACTCGGCCTGAGGCGTTGACGACTGCCTGTCCATCTTCCCCCATACGGCAGGTGCCGCACGGGTGGTATGCGCTCTCAGCGTGTTCGCGGATGAAGGCGTCCAGGCCCTCATCCGTGTCTATTTCTGAGCCCGGACGCAGCTCGGGGCCCCGTACATCGTCGAAAGCCGGTTGCGCAAAAATGGTTCGTGCAGCCCGAATGGCCGCTCGAAAAACCTGCCAGTCCTCGGGGTGCGACATATAGTTAAAGCGGATACTCGGTGGCTGTGTTGGATCGTCACTCGCTAGGGTAACGCTGCCTCGACTGGCGGAGAGCATGGGGCCCACATGGGCCTGGTAGCCATGGATCTGTGCATTGGCACTACCGTCATACTGCATGGCCGCGGGGAGAAAGTGAAACTGAATGTCGGGATAGGATTGCGCCTGCTGGCTGCGGATGAACCCCCCGGTCTCGAAATGATTGGTTGCCCCGAGGCCGCGCCGGTTGAGCAACCACTGCAGGCCGATGTGGGCGCGTCCCAAAAAAGAAAGGTTTTTGTATAACGAAATCGGCGTCTTGCAGGCTTGCTGCACGTAAATTTCCAAATGGTCCATGAGATTTTTACCGACTCCGGGAAGCTCCTGGAGAACGTTAATGCCCTGTGCGAGCAATTCATCTCCAGGTCCGATTCCTGAGAGCAGAAGGAGTTGAGGTGAATTGATTGCGCCGCTGCAAACGATAACCTTATCGGCGTGAAACGTTTTTGCGACGCCATTGACCAGTGCTTCAACGCCGATTGCACGGCGGCCCTGAAAGAGGATTTTTGTGCTTAATGCATGACAGTGTAGGGTCAGGTTAGCTCTGGCGCGTATCGGATGAAGATAGGCCTGTGCGCTGGACGCCCGTACACCCCTCGCCACAGTCATGGGTAGCGGGCCAAACCCTTCTTGTGTCGCGTCGTTCAAATCCTCGCGCAACGGATAACCTGCCTGTTCGCAGGCATTCAGAAAATGGCGGTAAAGGGGGTTGGCCAACTCGCCGTTGGTAACCGCCAAGGGCCCGGAATGCCCTTTATAGGTGTCGGGTTCATGGAGGCCCGCAAAGTGCTGCGCCTTTTTGAAGTAGGGCAGGACGTCGGTATACCCCCAACCGGTAGCCCCCATTTGCGCCCAGCGATCAAAGTCGCCAGGATGGCCACGGACATAAACCATACCGTTGATCGAAGACGAGCCCCCGACAACGCGGCCTCTGGGACACAGTAAACGTCGGTTGTTCATATGGGGTTCGGGTTCGCTGGTGTAGCCCCAATTGAAGCGTGGGTGGCGAACAGGCATGTAAAAAGCAGAAGGCATGCGCAGCATCGGGTGATAGTCCATGCCGCCGGCTTCTAGTAGGGTGACCCGACGCTTTGGGTCCGCGCTGAGCCGATTCGCCAGCACGCAGCCTGCGGATCCCGCACCAACAATGAGAACGTCGCTGTGAAGCGCTGTGGTTGTTTTGTTAAGGGTCCGCATCTGACCATCATAGAGTGCGTTGTGCAGACGCGCTAGAATGCTGCGAACTATTTCTGTGATAGCCGGTGGGCAAAATGCTGAGTGCGGAACAAATCGGTTTTTTTAAAACCCAGGGATATCTGCTGATACCCGGGCTGTTGAACGCCGCTGGCGTCTGCGAGGTTCGTGATGCCATGTGGGCTGCGTTGCCTGAGTCGTCAGCGTTGCAACGCGCGGATGCAACAACGCATCTTGGTCCGTTTAGCAGCGCTGACAGTAGTGCCGACGCGACACACGTACGCTCCGAACACCGCTGGCTCAACCGGGCCTTGGGTGTCTCCAGGGCCGTCATTGATTTGGTCTATAGCGAAACGATCTGCGGCATCGCTGAGCAATTGCTCGGTGGGCCGTTGCGACAAGCCGTGGTGGGTGGAACGCCGATGGGTGCCCAGGGTCCCGCTTGGCCCGGTGGGCCGACGGATCCGGCGCTGGGCAATGAGGGCGCGCGTGGGGTTTACTGCACGCTGCCTTACGGAGAGTGTGAGCGACAGGGTGATGCTTGCCATACAGATGGACACCCGTTTCAACTGGGATTGGTCGGTCTATTGGAGGCCACGCCACCTGACGGTGGTGCCTTTAAGGTTTGGCCCGGCTCGCATCGATTGCTTTATCCCACGTTCCAGCTACGTTACGACCAGCCACGCATTCCTTTTTACGATCATTTGCCGTCGTATAAAGGCATTGTGCACACGCCCGCTTACCTGCAAGCCATTGAGCACTTGAATAACCACGTGACGCCGGTGGAATGCTATGGTCAGGCTGGTGACGTGGTGCTCTGGCATCATCGCCTGGCTCACATGGCAGGTCATAACTATTCGACGCAGATACGGCAAGCGGTATTGGCAGATTTTTGGAAGATGGATTTGGATCACAGTCGCGCCTTGCCGGTCGACGAAGACATGTGGTTGGAGTGGTCGCCGAATCTGCGCAACAATCCAGGCACCTATACGAGTGCTTTTGCCGAGTCTCAGCGGTTGCCCACCAACGCTGGGGTCAGTAATTCACTCTAGAGCGTCTCGATAGGGCGTCATGTCGATACCCTGTGCAGCGTAACGCTGAGCGACCGCGGCGATTGTGTCCGATGTCCAATAACTCGAGCCCGGGAGCGGGAAACCGAGCACTGCGCGCTGCTCCACGGAGGCCTGTGCGATCAAATGTTCGACCGGCTGATCGGGCTGATACATGGACCAACTCCAACCGGGGTGGAGCACGTTAATCCAATCACTGGTGGCGCGTTTGAACGTAAGGTTGGCGACCACCCTGGCACCGCCGGGACGTACGGGCGTGCCGCGGTGCCAAGTGTCGTGGCGATAAAACAGGATCGAGCCGAACCGGTAGGCCGTGTAGTGTTCTCTGGCGTACAGATGAGTTTGCCGAAACTCAGCTGCGGCAGGCGCATGCTCACGCAGATAAGCCTCGGCGCGGGCACGATTGTTGATGTAGGGCACATCCCCGATACCTGGGGTCAAGGTTATTGGCCAGGGATAAGCAGGGTCGTTGTCACCGGCACGCGGCACGACAGCGGTCGCGCCCCCACAGTCTGCCTCGCAACCCAGATAAATAATCATCTCCACGGCGTCTGGTGTGGCCCAAGCTGGAGGGTGGGTCAATGTATGGTTTGGATAATCGCAGTGGATGCGCTGATCTGCGTTGTCGTACGGGTCGTTGGTAGTTTCGCGTCCGTATTTGATCCAGATGTCAGACTGGGTAAGGCGAGTTTCTCCGATCGGAACCGCGAGTAGATCGGCCACGGCCTGAAGTAGACTAGGGTGCAGTGTGAGCGCGTTGGCGGCGCGAGATCGGGAAGGAAAAACAAAACTTTGACCGCTCCCGAAATCGGTGATGTTGGCAGCGGCTGGGTCATTGGGGTCAGGAAAGGCGGCTGTGGCATCAGCCTGCGTCTCTTGGAGTAAGGAGTCAGGCAAGAGGTCGTGTACCAAGGCAAAGCCTTGCGTGCGCCAACGTTTGATCTGATGAGCGGTCAGCCGTCCACCAACCGCCGGTTCGGAAACAGCTCGCCGTTCAGGGTGAGACATCAAGGCGGTGCGTTTGGTTCATCGTCGCCGATCGTTAAAGGTCCGGCCAGGGGCCTTTTGGCTCGCGGGGCATCAAAGCTTCCAGGAAGGGCATACATTGCCCTGTAGTGACAATGTAAGACACTTGGTCCGTCACTTGACCCTCTGCATGCCAGGCACCCCGTGGAATATTCAAACGGTCGCCCGCTTTTATTTCAATGCGCTCTCCATCTTCTGTTAGCAAGTAGGTGCTCCCGGACATCACGTAACCGATGATGTCCTGGTCGTGGTAATGCACCGGAAGCTCTGGTGAGGCATCAGAAATGAAGGTGGTTGGCCAATATCCTGTGCGAGCGATATCGGCCATGACTTCAGCGTGATTGGTAAAGTAGTCATGATCAACGGTCATAGTTGGCATCGGATGCTCCGCTTCTTCACTCAGTCGGTCAAGGACAACCGTCCGACAGGCCGTATTTACGGCGAGTAGGGTGTTTTGGTCATGAAGTGGTTGTCTATGGTTTTGACGAGGCGACCGTCGGCAATGGAGGCTGCGTACACCGCTTGCCATTCGGGGTCGTTGATAAATGCGTCCCAAGAAGCTTTGGCACTCTCGGCGCTGTCATGTTCTAGGATGTAGATCAGCGTGTCGTTGCTGTCGATCGGGGTCCAGTACGCAACGTTGCGCATGCCATGTTTCTCAAACAACCGCATCGTGTGTTCGCTGAAACGGGTATGAAGCGCGTCGAGCTTACCTTCATTGGTGACGTAAGTTCGGATTTCATAGACACCATGGCCGTCTGCCATTGCCAAATGAGTGTACAAGCCGCAGGTCAAGATCAGCAGGGCAGCCGTGATGGATTTGAGTAGGTTCATTTTTCTTCCCTTTCGATGGTTAA
>Ga0181559_10003967_pt1 | contig 14430 bp, 11 predicted proteins | sample 011ome_21_FD_133752 | JGI IMG/M metagenome (GOLD analysis project Ga0181559, IMG submission 133752) | Coastal salt marsh microbial communities from the Groves Creek Marsh, Skidaway Island, Georgia - 011508AT metaG (megahit assembly) | ecosystem: Environmental > Aquatic > Marine > Intertidal...
GAGGACGTCGCCCATGGCGCTCGTGACCTCGGCATTGGTGACGGGCAGGGGCGCCGTGAGGTTCACCGGCCCCGAGATGTCCTCGCGCTCGAGCAGGAACTCCAGCGCCCGAATCTCGTCGCGAAGGGAGATCCACGACCAGTACTGCTGTCCGTTCCCGAGCTTGCCGCCCAGGCCCGCCTTGAACAACGGGAACATGCGCGCCCATGCGCCACCTTTGCTCGACACGACGAGGCCGGTGCGGGGGTGAGTGACTCGGATGCCGGCGCTGCGGGCGGGATCGGCGGCGGCCTCCCAGGCTCGCACGACGTCGGCCAGGAAGCCCGTTCCCGCGGGTGCAGTCTCGTCGACCATCCGGTCACCGGTGTCGCCGTACCAGCCGATGGCCGAGGCGGAGACGAGAACCCGCGGGGGAGTGGGCAGGGCGGTGATGGCGCGCACGATGGTGTGGGTGCCGTCGACGCGGCTGTCGAGGATCTCCCGCTTGTAGGAGTCGGTCCATCGGTGGTCGCCTACCCCGGCGCCCGCGAGGTGAACGACGGCGTCCGTCCCGGCCAGTCGATCGAGATCGACGGTGCCCTGCCGCGGGTCCCAGGAGATCTCGTCCGGGGCGCTCGCCTGTCGCCGCACGAGACGGTCGACGTGGTGCCCTTGGGCCCGCAGATGGGGCACGAGGGCCGAACCGATGAGTCCGGACGCTCCTGTGACGGCTACTCGCATGGCTCAAGCATCCCGCATGACGCAGCTCCCGGCATCCGGGCCGTGCCACCGTGGGTCACGAGCGGTCAGAGACCGAGCTCGGCCTCGAATGCGGCCTCCTCGAGTCGGGCCTTGATGGCGCCGAGGAAGCGAGCAGCGTCCGCACCGTCGACCAAGCGGTGGTCGTAGGTCAGGGCGAGATACACCATCGAGCGGATGGCGATCACGTCCTGGCCGGTGGAGTCGGTGACGACGACGGGACGCTTGACGACGGCACCGGTGCCGAGAATGGCGACCTGCGGCTGGTTGATGATCGGAGTGTCGAACAGCGCGCCCCGACTGCCGGTGTTGGTGACCGTGAAGGTGCCTCCGCTGAGCTCGTCGGGAGACAGCTTGTTCGTGCGGGTCCGGTCGGCGAGGTCGGCGATTCGGCGAGCGAGGCCAGCGATGTTCAGGTCACCAGCGTCACGGATGACCGGTACGAGAAGGCCGCGGTCGCTGTCGACGGCGATGCCCAGGTGCTCGGCCTCGAAGTAGGTGACCGTGCCCTCCGCCATGTTGATGGAGGCATTCACCTGCGGGAACTGCTTCAGCGCCTCGACGGACGCCTTGCAGAAGAAGGGCAGGAAGGAGAGTCCGACACCCTCGCGCGCGGCGAATTCGCCCTTGACGCGAGCGCGCAGCTGGGCGATCCGGGTGACGTCGACCTCGACGACCGTGGTGAGCTGGGCTGAGGTATCGAGGGACTCGACCATGCGCTCGGCGATGACCCGACGCAGTCGACTCATCTTCTCGGTGCGCCCACGCAGCGCGGATGACTGCGGTGCCCCGGTGGCGGCGACGGCGCCCGTGGCCGCCGGAGCGGCTGCTGACTCTGCCGCTGGGGCTGATGCGGTCGCGGTCGCGGCCTTCTGATCGATCGCGGCCTGAAGGACGTCGGACTTGCGGATGCGTCCGCCGACGCCCGTGCCGGTCACGGTGGACAGATCGACGCCATGCTGGGAGGCCAGACGGCGCACCAGCGGTGTGACGTAGGCGTCGGCATTGTCAGGAGCGGAGGTCGATGCGACCGGCGCAGGTGCAGCGGGCGCGGGTGCGACGGGCGCAGGTGCAGCGGGCGCGGGTGCGGCGGGCGCGGGTGCGGCGGGCGCGGGTGCGGCGGGCGCGGGTGAAGTGGAGGAACCGACGGTTCCGAGAACGGCCCCGACCTCGACGGTCTCGTCCTCGCCGACGATGATGCTGAGCAGCACTCCGGCGACGGGGCTGGGGAGCTCGGTGTCGACCTTGTCGGTGGAGACCTCGAGCAGCGGCTCGTCCACGGCGATGGTGTCGCCGACGGCCTTGAGCCAGCGGGTGACGGTGCCCTCGGTGACGCTCTCGCCCAGGGCCGGCATGAGGATGGGTGAGCTCTCGCCTGCAGCAGCGGGCGCAGGTGCGGCGGGCGCCGGTGTGGGTGCGGGCGTCGGCACGGGCGTGGATACCGGCTCAGGTGCGGGTGCGGGTGCGGGCGCCTCGACCACCGCGGGGGCTGGTTCGGCCGGAGCTGCCCCGCCCTCGGATGCCTCGCCGATGGTGGCGAGGACGGCCCCGACCTCGACGGTCTCGTCCTCACCGACGGTGATGCTGAGCAGCACCCCGGCGACCGGGCTCGGGATCTCGGTGTCGACCTTGTCGGTGGAGACCTCGAGCAGCGGCTCGTCGACGGCGATGGTGTCGCCGACGGCCTTGAGCCATCGAGTGACGGTGCCTTCGGTAACGCTCTCGCCCAGGGCGGGCATCGTGACGGTGACCGACATCGGGTGGTGCTCCTTCGTCTAGATCGACTGCCGTGTCTTGTGGACGGTCAGGCGTGCGCGTGCAGGGGCTTGCCGGCCAGGGCGAGGTGTGCCTCGCCCAGGGCCTCATTCTGGGTGGGATGCGCGTGGATGAGGGTGGCAACATCCTCGGGGTGAGCCTCCCAGTTGACGATGAGCTGGGCTTCACCGATCTGCTCGCCCATCCGCGAGCCGACCATGTGCACACCGATGATGGGACCGTCGACGAGCTGCACGAGCTTGATGAAGCCCGCCGTCCCGAGGATCTGGCTCTTTCCGTTGCCTCCGAGGTTGTACTCGTACACGGCCACATTGCCCCCGTGCTGCTCGCGTGCCTGCGCCTCGGTCAGACCGACGCTGGCGACCTCGGGCTCGCAGTAGGTGACGCGGGGGATGTTGATGTCGGCGATGACGGCCGGGTTCAGGCCGGCGATCTCCTCGGCGACGAAGATGCCGTGCTGGAAGCCGCGGTGGGCCAGCTGCAGGCCCGGCGTGATGTCGCCGACGGCGAAGACGCCGGGAACGTTCGTGCGCAGACGCTCGTCGACGAGCACCCAGCCACGATCCATGGCGACGCCCTGCTCCTCGTAGCCCATGCCCGACGTATTGGGGCCGCGACCGACGGCGACGAGCAGGATGTCGGCGTCCAGGACGGTGCCGTTCTCCAGGGTGACGTGGACGCCGTTGTCGTCCTGGGTCGCGGACGCGAAGCGCACACCGAGGCTGAAGGAGATGCCGCGCTTGCGGAAGGCGCGCTCGAGCGCCTTGGAGCAGGCCTCGTCCTCGTTGGGCACGAGGTGGGGGAGGGCCTCGACGATGGTGACGTCGGTGCCGAAGGACTTCCAGACGCTGGCGAATTCGACGCCGATCACGCCGCCGCCGAGGACGATGGCGCTCTTGGGCACGTAGTCCATGTTCAGGGCCTGGTCGGACGTCATGATGCGGCCGGAGATCTCGAGGCCGGGGAGCGAGCGGGAGTACGAGCCCGTGGCCAGCACGATTGTGGTGCCGGTGTGGCGCTCGCCGTTGACCTCGATGGTGTCGGGGGCGACGAGCCGGCCCTCGCCCTCGATGAACGTCACATCGCGGCTCTTGACCAGGCCCTGGAGACCCTTGTAGAGGCGACCGACGACCCCGTCGCGGTACTCGTTGACCTTCGGCATGTCGATGCCCTCGAAGGTCGCCCGCACGCCGAAGGACTCGCTCTCCCGGGTGTTGTCCGCAACCTCAGCTGCGTGGAGGAGGGCCTTGGTCGGGATGCAGCCGCGGTGCAGGCAGGTGCCACCGAGCTTGTCCTTGTCGATCAGGATGACGGACTTGCCGAGTTCGGCCGCTCGCAGTGCGCAGGCATAGCCTCCGCTGCCGCCGCCGAGGATGACCAGATCTGCGTGCGCCACTGTGGACAGCTCCCGTTCGTCGTGAAGGTGTGGGTCACATCCTTCCACCGCCGGTCCGCCGCGTCAGACGGACCCCTCCGCCATCTCGGCTGCGACCTGGACGAACGTACGCACGGCGGCGCCTGTGCCTCCCTTGGGCGTGTAGCCGTAGGCGGTCTTCTCGTTGTAGGCCGGCCCCGCGATATCCATGTGGACCCATGCCTGGCGTGCGGGAATGAACTCCTGAAGGAAGATGCCGGCACTGAGCATTCCGCCGAGTCGATCGCCGATGTTGGCGATGTCAGCGACGGGGGAATCCATGGAGGCGCGCAGGTCGGCGGGAAGCGGCATGGGCCAGGCAGCCTCGCCGGCGCTCTCGGCCGCCGAGCAGACCTGCGTGCGTGCGTCATCGGAGTTGCTCATGACGCCGGCGATCCGCGCGCCCAGGGCGATGCGCTGGGCGCCGGTGAGCGTCGCCGCGTCGATGATCAGGTCGGGCCTCTCGGCGACGGCCATGCCGAGCGCATCGGCGAGGATGAGTCGACCCTCGGCATCGGTGTTCAGCACCTCGACCGTGGTGCCGTCGAACATCGTGATGACATCGCTGGGCCGCTGGGCCGTCCCGCTGGGCATGTTCTCCGCGGTCGGGACCCATCCGGTGACGTGGACGGGCAGACCCAGGCGAGCGATGGCCTGCACTGCACCGATGACGGCCGCCGCTCCTCCCATGTCGGCCTTCATCTCGTCCATGTTCGCGGCTGGCTTGATCGAGATGCCACCCGTGTCGAAAGTGATGCCCTTGCCGACGAGAGCCAGGTGGGTGGTCGCGCCCTCGGGGGCATAGTCCATGCGCACGAGGCGCGGGGGATGGGCCGAACCCATACCCACAGCGAGGATGCCGCCACAGCCGTCGCGCTCGAGGTCCGGCACGTCCCACACCGTGACGTCGACGGGTAGGTCATGAACGGCGGACACCGCTGCCTCGGCCAGTTCGACCGGGTGCAGTGTCGACGGTGGCGTGTTGACCAGGTCGCGGGCCAGCAGGACGCCGTCCGCGACGACGCCGGCGTCCTTGATCGCCTGCTTCTGCTCAGCGGTCGGGTCGTCGGCGAGCAGGAGGGTGATCGTGCGCACGGGTGCCGGACGGCCCTTGGCCGACTTTCCCCGGAAACTCGTGAAGTCGTACGCGCCCAGTCGCGCTGCCACGGCGACGGCGACCATCTGCTCGTCGTCCGCCAGAGGGAGGCTGATCGCGACGCGGCGAGTTCCCGCCAGAGAGCGAATGGCGGATCCCACCGCGCGCATCACGGTCTCCCCGTCCCATGTCGCTGCGGCATCGCCGAGGCCGACGCCCACGACGAAGGGCGCTGCCATACCGGCGCCGGGAATGCGGACCACATCGCCTGACTTGCCGGTGGCGCCCACGGCGGCAAAGGCATCACCCAGTCGCGTGCGCTGGGCGGAGGTCAGCCGGGGGCTCACCACCTCCGGCTTCTTCCCCTTGCCGGGGGCGAGGGCGACGATCAGGGCATCGGTCGTCATCGTGGCGGGAGCGGTGGCGGCGAGGGAGAGAGTCGTCATGGGCCAAGGCTATCCGGCGAACGCTGGGCAAGAATCGAATCGCTCCGACGTGCGGGCCGGCAGATCCGACTACTGGCCCGCTCGTGACTTCCATGAAGGGAAGCCCTGGCCTCGACGGCCTGATCCGGACTGCCAGTACGGTTTCGGCATGACGGTCCTCCGAGCGACACCCCTTCACGCCCGACACCTCGAGGCTGGCGCCAAGATGGCCGACTTCGGCGGCTGGGACATGCCGATCGAGTACACCGGCACGGTGGCCGAGCACACGGCGGTGCGGACCAGCGTCGGCATCTTCGATGTCTCGCACATGGGCAAGGTCGCCGTGCACGGTCCGGGAGCCGTCGCGTGGCTCAATACTGTGCTCGCCAATGACCTCGATCGCATCTCCGCCGGGCAGGCTCAGTACTCGATGCTCCTCAATGAGGCGGGTGGCGTCGTCGACGATCTGATCGTCTACCGGTGGTCCGATGACGGTGCCTACGTGATCCCGAACGCCTCGAATGCAGTCAACGTCGTGGCCACCCTTCGAGCGCAGGTGCCGGAGGGCATCACGATCGACGATCAGCACGAGACGCACGGAATCATCGCCGTGCAGGGACCCAGAAGCGCCGAGGTGCTCGCGGTCCTCGGCCTTCCCACGGAGCATGACTACATGTCGATGGAGATGGCTCAGTGGCACGAGGCTCCGATCGTGGTGTGCCGAACGGGATACACGGGCGAGCACGGGTACGAGCTGATCGCCCCGAATGAGGTGCTCGTCGATCTCTGGGATGCCCTGGTGGAGAAGGGCGCGCCGTTCGGCCTGCTGGCAGCCGGACTGGGTGCGCGCGACACCCTGCGCACGGAGATGGGCTACCCCCTGCACGGTCAGGACATCAGCCCGACGATCTCCCCGGTGCAGGCGATGCTGGGCTGGGCGGTCGGCTGGGAGAAGCCGGAGTTCGTCGGCCGTGGCGCTGTCGTCAAGGAGCGAGCTGAGGGACCGCGCCGTCGGCTTCGGGGGCTGATCGCCCTCGAACGCGGCATCCCGAGGCCCCACATGGACGTCCGTCGTCAGAGCATCACGGACAACGATCTCGACGGCGACCTCGTCGGCGAGATCACGAGCGGCACCTTCTCGCCGACGCTGAAGCAGGGGGTCGCCCTGGCTCTCCTCGATACGTCGGTGGCCGTCGATGACGAGGTTGTGGTCGACGTTCGCGGTCGCGCAAGCCTCTTCCGAGTCGTGAAGCCGCCGTTCGTCACTCCCAGCACGCGGGCCTGAGGGGCAAGGAGCCCCTCGGACTGCTCACCCGTCCGGAGAACCTGCCGATCCCTGCAGGCTCAGCGCCAGCAGGGCCAGCGCGGCATCGGCCCCATGGCCGCAGTCATCGCTGAGGTGGAGGTCCAGCCCGGCTGCGAGATCTATCCGCTCGCGTGCGGCCGTCCGAGCCGGGTCCGGGGATGTGCTCGCCTCGCGCCACCAGGCCCGCGCCTTGTAGGCGAGCCGGTCGGAGACCAGGGCGGCGGCCCATTCGTCAGTGCCGTCAATCAGGCAGGGCGTGCGTCGTGCTGCGGCGCCGAGGAGGATCCCGGCGACGGCCGCCAGGTTCCGAGCATCCATGGCCTGGAGGAGTGCCGAGTAGTCGCCGAGGAGATGCGCGTGCTGGGCCATGCGGTCGCGAATGCGCGTGCACGTCTGCATCCAGAGAGCGTCGGACATGCCGTCGGGCTGCCCGAGCACGGCTGAGGCATCACGTTTGGTGAGCAGTGCCGTCAGGGCCCGCGCAGTGACGTCATCGCGCTCCGCCACCCGGGGAACGATCAGGGTCGCACCGCTGTCGATCGCCCGGTTCGCCTCGGCGATGCCCGTGCGAAGGGCGGACATGGCGTCGGATGACTCGCTCGGGACAAGGTGAACGGCCTCGAGTGCGGCATCGCCCGTCAGCGTGACCCACCAGTCCCGCAGGTCCGCGAGGGCTCCCGTGAGGGTGCTGTCGCCAACGGGCGAAGAGTCATCCGAGGAGCCGTCCGTGGGGCGTGCGATGCGGGCGACCGTGGCGACCACGTCGTCCGGCAGGTCCGTCGTCATGTCACCACCAGGAGGACCAGGACGACAGTGGTCGCGATCTCACCAGCAGCGCCGATGACGTCACCCGTGATGCCGCCGAAGCGGCGTCGCGCGATGCGAATGAGCCAGACCGTTGCGAGGATCGATCCGAGGATCGCGACAGCAGTGCCCGCCCCTGCGGCTGCCCCGTGCGAGCGTGTCACCGAGCCACAGAAGAGCAGCAGCCACCCCAGCGTGATCAACCACGTCGCCCACGCGGGGACGGTGCCAGCGACGGCTGCGCCCAGCCCGTCAGCGCGTGCTGCTGGAACGCCGCGGGTGGCGGTCATCATCATGGCGACCCTGCCCATGACGATGGCGATGACGAATGACCCGCCGCCGGCGCCGGTGTCCAGCAGGGCTCCGAAGGCGATCGTCTGGATCACGAGCATGAGCACCAGCGCGACGACGCCGAACGGTCCGATGTCGGAGCGCCGGGCGATGTCCAGCGCACCGGCCGGGTCGCGTCCGCTCCCGAGGCCGTCGACGGTGTCGGCGAGGCCGTCGAGGTGGAGGGCGCGGGTGATCCAGGCGAGCGCCGCAACAGCGAGGGCTGCGCCGAGCAGGCCGGGGGAGTCCGTCGCATTCACGAGAACCTGTGCGGTGATGCCGAGGATGAGTCCCAGAAGCAGCCCGATGGGCGATGACAGCAGCATGGCGCCGCGTGCCGCCTGTGCGTCGACCCGCTCGGGGGGAGGCACAGGGAGGCGGGTGAACGTGCCCACGGCCAGTCGCAGGCCGTCAGTGCTCACGATCTGTCACTCCTGCACTCTCGAAGGTTGCCATTTCCGCGAGCGTAGCGGCGGCGCCGGCCAGCAGTGGCAGGGCCAACAGCGCGCCGGTTCCCTCACCGAGGCGCAGGTCCAGATCGATCAATGGGCGAAGGCCCAGATGAATCAGCGCGACGTGTGCTGCCGGTTCGGCAGACAGGTGCCCCGCGCACCACCACTCGGATGCTCCCGGAGCCAGTCGCCCGGCCGCTAGGGCAGCGGCGCACGACACGACACCATCCAGGATGACGGGCGTCGATCGGCGGGCTGCACCGGAGAGGAATCCGACCATCGCGGCGATGTCCGGGCTGCTGATCCGTGCGAGCAGTCGCGCCACGTCATTCGCGTCGGCCGATGCGCGTGCCACCGCCGCAGCGACGGCCGCCCGCTTCCTGGCGAGCGTTGCGTCATCGACTCCTGTTCCGCGCCCGGTGATCTGATGCGGGTCGGAGTCGGTCAGGAGGGCGATGATGGCAGCGGCCGCTGCGGTGTTGCCGATGCCCATGTCGCCGGCGATCAGCACGTCAGCACCGGCCTCTATCTCCTCGCCTGCGATGCGTGCTCCGAGATCAAGGGCGGCCTCGCACTCGGCGACTGTCATGGCGTCCTCGCGATCGATGGCCCCGGAGCCTCGCCGGATCCTGTGCGCGGCCACTCGGGGATCCTGCTCGTCGAGATAGTCAGGTTCAGCATCGACGCTGACGTCGACTACCCGGACATGGGCGTGGAACTGTCGAGCGAGGACGTTCGCCGCCGCCCCACCGGACACGAAGTTGGCCACCATCTGGGCGGTGACCTCGGGAGGGTAGGCGGAGGTGCCCGATGCTCGAGCGATGCCGTGGTCACCGGCGAAGATCACGAGGCGCGGTGCGGTGAACGGATGAGGTGGGCAGGTGTCCTGCACTGCGGCCATCCACACCGACGCCGACTCCAGCCTGCCGAGGGCTCCTGCGGGCTTGGTCAGGATTCGCTGTCTGGACTCAGCAGCGCGAGCCGCCTCGCGCGACGGCGCCGGGACGGATGGGCTGGGCGAGGGGATCGTCATGGGGTTCCGCCTCTGACGGCCGACCCTCGTGACAGCTCGATCGGACGGCCGGCCACCATCAGCTGGACGTCATCGCATGCTTCTGCCACCTGCATGTTCGTGCGTCCCAGCAGGTCCCGGAACAGGCGCCCGGAAACCGTCTCGGGAACGATTCCCATGCCGACCTCGTTCGAGACGAGGGTGACGGGAACGGCGGACGCCTTCACGCAGGAGGCCAGACGTGCGATCTCCTCATCCAGCTCTGCGATGACCGCCTCGCGCTCACTTGACTCGATGCGACGCCAGGCGTCCCGTCGATCAAGCTGACCGGTCAGCCACAGAGCCAGGCAGTCGACGAGGACCGGGCGGGATGCCTCGGCGAGTTCGGTGGTGACGTCGATAGTCTCGACAGTCGTCCATGTTGCCGGTCGACGCGCCTGATGGGTCGCGATGCGTGCCGCCCATTCGTCGTCATCGGCTCGGTCCCCTCCGGTGGCGATGTAGGCCACCGACGAGTGGACGGCCATCAGCGACTCGGCATAGGTCGACTTCCCGGAGCGGGCGCCGCCGAGGATCAGCGTTCGTGTCGGATGGTGTTCCTCGGTGTCGATCACGTCGAAGTCCTCGTGCAGGGCCATGCCGATGACGTCCAGGCGTGCGCGCAGGTCCAATGACGGCGGATTGTGGTGACTCAGGTGGGTTGCGACGACACGAGTGTGCTCGTCGACAGTCCCGTGTGCTCGCAGGGAATCCACCTGCGCGGGAAGCGTGGACAGATCCAGATGGCCCGTGCCGTGGTCATGGGTGTCCCCGAAAGTCGCATCGAGGAGGACGACGTCGGCCGGTGTGGTGGGCAGGCCGATGGCCACCGGATCGAATGGGCCCGTGTCGGTCGCGTAGAGCAGCGTCGAGGAGTCCGATGACGTCAGGAGGTACAGGACGGCCTCGTCGGCCAGGACATCCCCGTTGCCATGGCCGTGGCGAGCGGGAAGCACCTGCGCCGATGCCGGACCCTGCGGAGTGTCGAGGGACACTCGCTCGCCGGGGACCACGGAATGAAACTCGACACGTGATTCCGGACCGCACCAGTCCCGGCACAGACTGATGGCCGATGGCGGACCCCAGACGTGCAGAACATTGGAGGGGTTCGTCCACTCGCGGCTCAGCAGGAAGGCCGGGCCCAGATGGTCAGGGTGGCCGTGGGTGATCAGGATGTGCACGACGTCAGCGAGGTGCAGGCCTGCGGGCAGGTGCGGGGCAGTGGGTCCGACGTCGATCAGGATCGCGTCATCCACCAGGGCCGAGCTGGGCCGCCGACAGATTCCTGCGCCCCTCTCCGTCTCGCAGGACGTGCATCGGCAGAAGGGGTTCGGCCAGCCGTCGGCCGAGCCGGTTCCCAGCAGCGTGACCCGCAAGGTTCAGTCCTCAGCGCGATCGATGAATACGACCGGGGCGTCGAAGGCAGCCTTTCGGGACATTCGCCGCAGCGCCGAGAGAATCGGGCGCCCCGCCACCCAGATCAGGAGGACGGACAGCACGGCGCGTGGAATGTCATATCCGAGTGATGTCACGAGGGAGAAGCGAAACCACGTCAGCAGGTTCTCCGCCATCCCTGCCCCGGGGATGAAACTCAGTTGCTCCGGCAGGCCATCCAGGAAGGGCCAGAACCACAGGTTCATCAGGAATCCGTAGGCGATGCAGGCGACAGCCGCGTAGCCCGACAGCAGGATGAGTTCACGGCGACCGGTCCAGCGACGGGGAAGCAGACCGGCGCCGAGTCCGACCCAGGCGGCGCCCATCATCTGGAAGGGGAGCCACGGCCCCACCCCACCGGTCAGCAGCGCCGATGCGAAGAGGCTGATCGCCCCGAGCGCAAAGCCGAATCCGGGGCCCAGCGCGCGGCCACCGAGGATGAGGATCGCCCAGATCGGCTCCAGGCCCGCGGTGCCTCCACCCAGTGGGCGGAGTGCGGCGATGACGGCGCTGAGAACTCCGAGCATGGCGATGGACTTGGCATCCATGCCGCCGTCGCTCACCTGGGCGAGTACCACGACCAGGAGAATCGGAACGACCATCGCGAAGACCAGTGGAGCGTCAGAGGCGTGCGCGACCGCGGTCGACTCTGGAGCAGCGATGAACGGCCACAGGAACGACGTCAGGCCGATCAGTGTCGCGAGGCCGATCGACACCTTGGACAGCCGACCCAGCCGTACTGCATTGGGGTCCGGCAGGGACCGGACGGCGCTGTGGGATGCCTGCTCGAGGATCGTCATCCTGCGTCCTCGACATGGGCGAGGGCGTGTGCCACCTGGCCGACAGTGAGCCAGCCTTCGGGCGAGAGGATCTTCGCCACCTGAGGGGCGAACATGGGCGACGACGTGACGACGTGGGAGGTGGGTCCGTCTGCGACGACCTCGCCCTCGGCGAGAATGACCACCCGGTCCGCGATGTCGGCGACGAGCTCGACGTCGTGTGTGGCGAGGACGATGGCGTGCCCAGCTTCGGCAAGATCCGTCAGTACGCGCGCGAGTCGTGCCTTGGTGGGGTAGTCCAGGCCGCGTGTCGGCTCATCGAGCAGCAGCATGGGCGGCCGGGCCGCGAGGATGATGCACAGCACCAGCAGGAGTCGTTGACCCTCGGAGAGGTCACGTGGGTGAATGCCGTCCTCGATCTCCGGAGCCATCAGGGCGAGCAGTGCGCGCGTGGTGCCGGGATCACAGCGGGCGTCGCGATCCGATGAGCGACACTCCTCCGCGACGGTGGTGGCCTCGAGCAGGTCGCCCGGTTCCTGCGGAACGAGTCCGACCGAGTGGAGCAGGTCTGCACCGTCGAGAGCGGCCGGATCGGCGCCGGCGATCCTCACCTCTCCGGACGGTCGCGGGCCGATCCCGACGAGGGCATTCAGCAGAGTGGACTTGCCGGCACCGTTGCGGCCCATCAGGGCGACGATCTCGCCGGTGCCGATCCCGAGGTCGACGTGGTTCACGGCCGCGTGCGCTCCGTAGCGCACCGACACATCCCTGGCGTACGCCAGTGGGCGAACCTCGGCCGGGACGGCGCGGAGGTGGGGGCGCTGGCCGACGAGCAGATCTCGCAGGGGTCCGGCTGCCCGGCGTGCGTCACGCACGGACAGGGGGAGAGGGCTCCACCCGGCCAGTCGACCGAGTTCGACGACAGGCGGGGCGATCGGTGCCGTGATCATGACATCGGAGGGCGATCCCTGGATCAGGGGCTGGCCGGCGCCGGGAACGATGATCACCTGGTCGGCGTACTGGACGACCCGCTCGAGGCGATGCTCGGCCATCACGACGGTGACGCCGAGATCATGGACGAGTCGCTGCAGGGCAGCCAGGACCTCCTCTGCGGCGCCGGGGTCGAGTGCTGACGTGGGCTCGTCGAGGACGAGAACACGTGGGTGTGCGGCCAGGACGGCACCGATCGCCACCCGCTGCCGTTGGCCGCCGGAGAGTGTCCGGAGAGCCCGGTGGCGAATGTCGACGAGTCCGAGCAGGTCGAGGGTCTCCTCGACACGACGGCGCATGACATCGGGGGCGAGCCCGAGGCACTCCATGCCGTACGCGAGTTCGTCTTCGACGGTGTCGGTCACGAAGCCGCTCATCGGGTCCTGTGGCACGACGCCGACGACGTCGGCGAGTTCGCGTGGCGGATGGTCGCGGGTACTGCGTCCGTCGACGACCACGTCTCCGGCAAGTGTGCCTCCGGTGAAGTGCGGAACCAGCCCGTTGATCGCCCGGAGGAGGGTGGTCTTGCCGCTGCCGGTGCGCCCGACCACGAGGACAAGCTCACCCTCGGGGATTCGAAGGTCGACATGGGAGAGCGTGGGCTCGGACTGCCCGGGGTACTGAATCGTCACGTCATTGAAGACGATCACGCGAGCACCTCCCGTGCCTCGAGCGTGCGTCCCGCGGGAGAAGTGCTGACAGGCAGCGGTGGCGAGGTGAAGGCGGGTGTGGCGGCAAGCGCGATGCCGAGGACGGCCTGCCACGGCAGCAGTGGCCACGCGGGCGGGTCGAAGGATGTCTCCATGCCCGCAACTCCGCTCCATGCCGCTGCGGTGAAGGCGACCGCCACTGCGACCCCTGCCGAGGACACGAGCCATTCGGAGATGGACCACGGGTCGGGTCGATAGCGGGTGCGAAGTCGCGTTCGACCCGAGAGAGCGGCTGCAGCGACGGCGGCGCCCATTCCCGCGATCAGGAGGGGCAGGCCGAGCACGGCAGGGGACCCGGCCGAGACGAGGGCATAGATGCCGACACAGGCGGCAACGAGTCCACCCAGCAGCAGTGCTGCAGAGGTGCGTCGCTGGGCGGCGGTGGAATCGCCCCTGCGTCCGTATCCGCGTGAGTCCATGGCCGCGGCGAGCGTGACCGACCTCTCCAGGGCCCCCTCGAGGACAGGCACTGCCGAGGCCGCGATCGCCCGGATGCCTGAAGTCCGTCGACCCCGCAGCCGGCGTGAAGTGCGAAGTCGGTCGACGTCGGACACGAGCTGGGGCGTGAACGTGAGGGCGACCACGACGCTGACACCGAGTTCGTACAGGGCGGCCGGGACGGACTTGAGAAGGCGGGTGGGAGACGCCAGCGAGTTCGCCGCCCCTACGCAGATCAGGATCGTGGCCAGTCGCATTCCGTCATACAGGGCCATGAGCACGGACTCCAACGTCACGGCGCCACCGAGGCGCACGCCGGCGAGCCACTCGGGGAACTGCAGTCCGGGAAGGTCGGCAAGGACCGTCGTGCCCACCGCTGCTCCGAAGACGAGCTGCACCGCGACTCGAATGACGATGACAGCCACTCCCAGCCGCAGGAAGAAGGCAAAGGACCGCCCCCAGGGATCCTCGGGGCGCCGGGCGTGGACAACGAGCGCGGCGCAGGCGATCAGGAGGGCAAGGAGCAGTGGATTGGTGGTGCGACTCGCAGCCGCCGCCATCCCTAGGGCCCACAGCCACCAGGCTCCCGGATGCAGCCATCGCGCGTCACGCATGAGTGTCTCGACCCTGTCGGCGCCGGGCGATGAGTGCGACAGCGGCACCGGCCATCAGGAGCGCCGCGACGGC